>Ga0131853_10003073_pt1 | contig 29963 bp, 11 predicted proteins | sample TergutLab28metaG_FD_92764 | JGI IMG/M metagenome (GOLD analysis project Ga0131853, IMG submission 92764) | Labiotermes labralis P1 segment gut microbial communities from Petit-Saut dam, French Guiana - Lab288 P1 (version 2) (version 2) | ecosystem: Host-associated > Arthropoda: Insects >... | reverse complement strand
TTTTTCTCTTTTTCTGCCCTTGGTGGGCTTTTTTTTTTTTTTTTTTTGTTTCTCCGTATCCCCCTTTTTTTCTTCCTCCCCCCCCCCCCCCCCCGAATAGAACCAACTGTAATATCGCGGTGATGATGTCATATCGTACCCACCACATGTAATGTATCTAGGCCTCCAAGATCCTCCACGCTGCTGTTGTGGTAGTCGCCAGTGGTAATATGTATTTATCATTGCTATCAGCGCTGCGACTACCGCACGATTTTACGTTGACACTCACGGCTTTGCGTTCCGACATGCTTTACCCGTCGCTGCAACGGCTAGCCAATTGCTCCTTCGGCATGAATACCAGGGAAGGTCCTGTGGAAGGTGCTTAGGTCAGCAGTGAGGAATATTCTAACGCTGTTTACGTGTTTTGATGACAGGTAATTCTTTCTAGTCACTGCCGCTTGGCTCACTCACAAATTCCCACCAAACATGGGACCTAAATGTTCCCTCGGTCTGTCTGGCCTATGTGTGAAGGTTCTTAAAGTATCCCTTATTGAAGTCAGCCTGCCTGCAATCCTGAAGACACTCGGTCAGACGACAATCAGAAGGCGGTCGTAACAAGTTAGGTTAATCCCCATTTACTAGGTCGAGATCTTCAGCTTAACCGCTTCGCTCCCAGACAGTGGTTTCCAATTTTTGACGTCCATGGTCAGAATTCCCATTTTATCATAGGTTGGACGATGTCAAAATTGAACAAGGAAAAGCTGTCTGGGCTGTCCTAATTTAATGAAGTCACAACGCCAGAGTCTGGATCGTGTACGTTACGTGATCAGTGTTGGACTCTTTGCTGATTCTACTCTTGCAACACCTACCCGGTCTGGAACTAAACCAGCTGCAGAGTGTTACATTGTAAGTGGTCCGTATCTCGTCCCGTCACTGGAACGCCGGATCATTGGCTAGAATAACGTGAAGTAGTACACGATACAATAGCTTAGACTTTTCGCTCGTCTTTCGCGAAAACCAGACACGGTACAAGTACACAGCTGTAGATTTCCTTGTTTGTTACGTCTTCTATCTGGGTCAGGAATCTCTGCCGACGTTTCATGAATGTAACCAGCAGGGCGACTGTTTCTTGCAACATTCCAGTCCATCGTTGGTTTTATAGCCTAGAATATGAAAGTGATTTTGTATTGTGAAGTGGGAAGGATGTTGAAGAACGTGGTGCTGCTATTGCTGTGGAGTGACTAGGAAGATTACGAAAAACATGTTGATTTTCCGCATCGGGACAGAGAATCGAAAGCGGGACTTCACGAATAAGAACCAGAATTACCAGCCATTCGCCTTTGCTTTCTTTGTGCTTTACTTTTAAATTTGTTTCCTACAACACTTGGCTTTCAGCTGTAGATTCACTACTAGGCTCACGTGTTTCGACTTGTCCAGTTGCAATTTTGTATTTTCAATTGCGTACGAGAAAGAGAGGCGCGATTGTATTTTTTTAATCACGGGATTGCATGGCGGTTTACCGAGGTGGTGATTATGTAAGAGGAAAGGACCAAAGTTTTTCCTCGCGTTACGTTATACGTTTATAGCATTTAGCAACAGCTATAAAATGCAGGCGAATACGACAGCTAAAAATATAAGTATAGAATGTTCCAAAAGTATGTTAACAAGCGTGGAAGGATCGAACTGTGGCTGAAAATTACTTTGCCTCAAATATTCCTGTGTATGTGTAATCTGCAGTACGCACCGTGCTTGTGTACAAAGAATTGACCACAAAATTTAACAACAATTAATACCATAAGCCACACACGCTGACCCTGGGAACTCAGCAGTTCACACTGACCTACCTAGCAGCGTGGTGGGCGGGACGAGTGAACAGCTATGCGCCTTGGTCAGGAAGTTAAATTTTAGAGTGACCTCAGACGTTGCGTCACCCCGACTGTCGAATTATTGGGGTCTCTGTCTTGCACGGCAAGTGTTTGTGTAGGTGGTAGTTTTTGGTGGTTCTTAGATAGGAACTGATGGAGTTATCAGAGGATAAGCGTTTGTTGTGGTGCGGGGAATTTCCTGATGCAGTTATAAAATTATGTGTTCATGCTAGGAGTAGGAGGAGGGGACAACTTTAACATGCGGTGGCCGCTGAATTTGCTATTTACATACCAGTAATCAGGTTGACAAAGACCATGTAACTCATGCAGCTGTCGTAAAGACGCATTGAACTTGGGTTATATGAGGTTGTCAGACTAAAGCGACTGGACGGTTGCGTTTCTATGCTAAGTTCGTTTTAAGGGTGTCGTTTTTTGATAACGGTCTGAACTCCTCCTACCAGTTTTAAATCTGAGCCAGGTTACTGGCTAATCTGCCTAAATAGTGGTTTTTCTACGATTTCTCTAAATATCAGCCGGGTTACTGGTTATTCTGGCTGAACGTTTAGTGACTTTCTACGGTTTCTGTAACTATCAGCCAAGTTACTGGCTATTCTGGCTGAACGTTCAGTGATTTTCTACGGTTTCTCTAAATATCAGCTAGTTTACTGGCTATCCAGGCTGGACGTTCAGTGATTTTCTACGGTTCCTCTAAATATCAGCCGGGTTACTGGCTATTCTGGCTAACGTTTAGTGATTTTCTACGGTTTCTCTAAATATCAGCCTAGTTACTGGCTGTTCTGGCCAAACGTTCAGTGATTTTCTACGGTTTCTCTAAATATCAGCCGAGTTACTGGCTGGTCTGGCTAAACGTTCAGTGATTTTCTACGGTCTCTCTAAATATCAGCCGAGTTACTGGCTGGTCTGGCTAAACGTTCAGTGATTTTCTACGGTCTCTCTAAATATCAGCCGGGTTACTGGCTATTCTGGCTAACGTTTAGTGATTTTCTACGGTTTCTGTATATATCAGCCGAGTTACTGGCTATTCTGGCTAAGCGTTCAGTGATTTTCTACGGTTTCTCTAACTATCAGCCTAGTTACTGGCTATTCTGGCTAAACGTTTAGTCATTTGTCACGGTGTCTGTAAGCACATCTACGGATAGTGCTTTAAGCCACGACCGCCTGTGGCAGCCACCTCCAAATTATCACCTCCAGTGAGTTCCCTGTGTGTTTCGACGTACATAAGCTCCGATGTTAAAACACCGTCATTAAATAACTTGAGAGTTAACTGTGTATCAGCTGCTGAGGTCGTAAACAATGTATTGTAAGGGATGCTTAAAGAAACGCACATGGCCGGTACCAGATATAATCTTCCGCCATTGAAGCTAAAGACTGTAAAGACCTCTGAAAGGTGGGCAGTACAACCACCTTGCAGACGAGATCTACACGAGCAGTGAACCAACGTGAAAGCCTGAAAGCGTCTACAACAGGCACAGTAGGTTGTAAGTAACGCAACAGCGCCGGAAATGGGTATAATGTTTAAGCAGCGACAGTTCTCGAAATTAGGCAATACTGAAGTTGAATATATACGAATGAACTACGGTATAGAATCCTAATTCATAACATCTGAAATTTGCGAAGCGATGTGGAGATACAGGAAGATGATAAAGGTAAAGGTAAACCCTCATGGCCTGGACAGGCCATGAGGGTTCCAGGAGGTTGAGGCTCTCAGATTTCAAGACAGTCGACAAATGAAGATGGTAAGGTCGTCAGCCCTACACACCGGCCGCCTTTACCCCCAGGAAATATTCCTGGTACTCATTTCTGTTAGAGACTGAGTAAACCCCAGGGCCATAGTGCGGCCGAAAGGATTCATGTCAATGAAAAATTCTAATGACACCGTCGGGAATCGAACCCCTACCTTTCAGCTTGTAGTACAGTGCCTCAGCCAACTGCGCTACCGCGTACCCCACAGGAAGATGACAGATGGCTGTAAATTCGCCCTAGAGCAGGCCATACAGGCCCAGAGGGCGAGTACAGATATAGTTCTGCTCTTTCTTTAACTTCGGCCCTAGATGATTGTGGGTGATCAACGCCTAGCTCCGGCCGCTTTACCTCCGGGAAAGAGACCCGGTACCCATTGTACAAGAGGCTGGGTGGGCCCCAGGGCCGGTCTTGATGGGTGGGGAAAAACACGCCCTCACTGGGATTCAGTCCCCGGACAGTCCAGCCCGTAGGGAGTCGCTATACAGACTATCCCAGCCCACGAAATGATGGGTGTGAAGATTGAGTACTATAATTGAGCGTGTCTTTGGTGGGCACATAATGTCCCAGTGAAGTTCGAGCCGTTGTGAAAGAATGTAAGAAGAAAGCTTGAATCACGAAGTGTATTGGATACTCGAACGATCTCACTGGGGACTTGACTGTTAGGACCGTCCGTTGTAGATGAAAAGTTACACGGATTCAAAAGATCTGCGACAAAACCGGAGCTCAGAGCGTCCAGTCGTAACAAGACAGGCATACTGGCATGCGCGAAGGGCCTTACATTCTTTTGAAGTCCACAGCACCGTTGAAGTTTATACTGACGTGCATGTCCCTTTCAATGACGGTTCTAATTCAGCACACATTGTCGTAAAAACGGTGGTGAAAGAACAAGGAGGCTAAAGAAATGTGTCTGGCACTGTACCAGCACTTGTTGCAGTTGTGAGCTTCACTCTACCTGTCACCGCTTAGATGACGTGTACAGTCGAACTGGATCCAGTTAGTCATGTCGAGATCATAGTTGGATAACCGAACTCGACTCATGGCACCAATTGACCGTAAACTGGCAGTCTGTGGGGGCAGGAGGGCCAGGTTACATTTGTAGTGACTTTGGTGTGAAGACACATGATTTAGTGTTGATAGCTTGATAAGAGGCAGAAGATTTAAATGCTGCCAAAACTTAGTTCTAGAGCGCCATATCGAACTGCGACTACTTTGTGATACGATCAAAGCGAATTCTATGGATTCCAGTACGAAAGATGAAATGGAGCAGAAACGGATTCTGAGGACATGACGCGGTCAGTATTAATTATGTACGTTATCAGAGCGGCCGGTTGAAATGTGAAGATTATAGGCCTGCTGGACCACCAGGATTATGTCCGTGCATGCGGCGACAAGAACTAGTTTGGAAGGAGCACAAATATGTGACCACTGGTCCGTGGGATATGCCTTTTCACGCGGACTCGTGATACATTTGGCAATGCCGTTACTTCAGTGACTTGGCCTAGGCACAGAAATCCATCCCAGCAGATTAACGCTTTGCCAGTTAGTTTCATTAGCATGTGATGTTCATATAGGTACGCTTCCGTCCTGTTTTCATTGCCTGCTTTCAAAGTATACTAGGCGAGGCTCGAAGTCAGAAGTCGCATAATTAAATTGTTAGTCAGTGGTCGTGTCGGTGCCCCTCCATGTATATATGGTTCCCTAATAATGTGTCAACCATTTGGCGAATTTCTGCGAAACTTACTGTGACGATACCATTCGGGGCCAGACCACCCCGGCTTTGTACTTTTACAATTTGTGACCAAAGATGACACCCACATGGTGGTTTGAAATTCTGATGTGGAAATGAAAATAGGACAGTTTCGCATGCGAAGCCGAAACAGTTGTATGGTGATAGGTGTCAGTTTTTTTTGTTCAATGTCAAATGATAATATGCCACCTCTATGAAATTACGTGGAGCCCTCGCCTTGTAATGTACAACGGAGGCGATAATAGCAAGGTTCATTGGGTTGCATAAGGGCTGAGTTAAGAATCCCTGCTTCTTTGGTCTCGGCCTTTTCCCTCGGGATAAAAAGTCCGGGGCGAGAAGCTAACTGAAAACCTCCATCAATTGTCGAGGTTAAGAATGTCTGGAGCGGTCTCGACTAAACCTATGAATTCGTGGCGCGCGTAGGACAGCTTTACTGCCCTCCATGTTCAGATCGAGACGTCTGAAGTGAGACTTTTATAAGCTTTTTGAATCTGATTGTAAAAATGCCCGATTTTCCCAAGTAGGCTTTTTCGTCAGTGTGTTTCGCTGGAATGTCAGATGCATTTCTCGTGTTTTGTGTCCTTGATTCGCGCGCCCCACGCGTGTGATCCTCGATTTTAATGACCCGAACATTGTTGGATTATGGGTGAAAATTATGAACCTTTTTGTTCCGCAATTTTCCAATACTGGCGGTACTCGCTGTTAGGTAGGGCAGCTTTGTTATACTGAAATGATCATTCAATATTTTGAATTCCGCAGCACCCTCTTGTTCGCACGCTTTGTTTGTGCGTAATGCCGTCTGTAACATGCATCGATGTTGATGTCCTGTCAGTCGACATTTAAGGAGGTCACACCATGTTCACAATGGTTCAGTGTAATGTCAAGGATGACTGGAATGCTGTGACGTAATTGTTCGTATAACGAACGATGTAATTAATTGTTGGCGTATGTGATCACGACAGTTTATATAAATAACTTGCACACTCATCGAGAACTGCTTAACACAACTCGCAAAAACTTTGTAATTTATCGGTCTCGTGTTTTCAACGCCTTGTATACCGGATGTCACTTTGTCAACCCTTTTTCCATCATCATCATCACCACCACCATAATGTAAATATTTTGGAACAGAACATGAGGGTACATGTTTCTTTACACATTGTAGTGTTTCCTAAGGTGCGGGTTGTGAAATAATTGGATTTGGTTTGCTCAAATTAGACTCGGCGATGGATTTAGTTTAGTAATGGCTCCTAGGATTCTGCAGTTCTTACCGCAGTGTCTTGCTTCCCTGCAATGACCCATTCACGAGCTAGATGATTCACGTGATCATGACGCAGATTGACTGCACGAACTTATATCCATGAGTAAGGTGTAACAAAAAGGCTTTTATTACATTTTTTATTGTTGTAGGAAGAGGAAGCGAAGTGCACACTTAAGCTCCAGGGCGACTGCTTAGTGAAGCGTGTAGAGTTCCATTAGGTAGTACCAGTTTGCCGTTATTGGTGGGGAAGAAGCGTGATTAATTTCCAGTGCTGCATTTTGAACTTTGGTTTTATTCAGTTTTTTAATGTTATTGGTACACTTTTTAGGCGCAAAATTGTGAGAAACGTCTGTTAGCTTCGTTATGTCTGATTGTCCTTCCGTCCGTCCGACCGTCCGCACGAAGCAACTCGGCTCCCACTGGACGGGTTTTCAAGAAATTTGTTATTTGAGTATTTTTCGAGAATCTGCCGAGAAAATTCAAGTTTCGTTAAAATCTAATAAGAGTAACATGCACTTAACGTGAATACCGATATACATTTTTCATCGTATGTCACTCAGTTCTTCGTGAGTAAGAAATGTTCCGGACAAAAGTTGTAGAGAAGGTCAAAACACGCATTTTACGTTCAGTAACTTTTTTTAAAATCGTGCCATTTGTGAGTTAATGTGAAAAAATATTGTACAGCCGGACAGGACACAGACCACAGTGTGGCGCATGTGCATTGCATGCTGGATACATAAGGCTACAAACACACACTCAGAATATGTAATACTTATTGTTTTTGCACTTCAAGAGTGGTCAGGCGAACGCGCCTTAGTGTTACGGTATGCGTACATTTCCTGTCTTGTTTCTTATTAAATTCAGAGCTTTTAGGGTTCGAGAAACTTTTATTTGTAGGAAACATACGTATATCGGGCACTACAAGCCCAACTGAAAGAAACTCCTTACATTTATTTAATTGGATTCAGACCCATTAAAATCACAGTTATGCCATATGAATGTTTGTTGTTAATACCTTCTTCTTCTCCTCCTCTTCCTCCTCCTCCTCCTCGTTCCTCTTCCTCTTCTTCCTCTTCTCTTCCTCCTCCTCTTCTCTTCCTCTTCTTCCTCTTCCTCTTCTTGTCTTCCTCTTCTTCCTCCTTCCTTTTCTTCCTCTTTTTCCTCTTCTCTTCCTCTTCTTCCTCTTCCTCTTCTTGTCTTCCTCCTCTTCTTCTTCTTCTTCTGTTTGTGGCTCAACCAGCCATTTGTTCTCAGTTTGACTAAGACTCCTTCCAACAGTTACAACATCTATAGTGCGAAGCTCACTTCTGATTCCTGTACTAAGAATTTGGTATTTTACCGTTGTGGCCCCATGTGTTCATGGAGCACGTGAAGAAATTAATATTTGCCGTCTTGACAATGGACGACATTATAATTGCTGTAATGAAGTTTTCGGTTGTTTAACCGCGACGATGGGGGAGTAAAAATGTGACGTTGCTGAGACTTGTGAGTCTCCGACATCAGAGTGATTTGTTGAGTGACACATTGGTTGACTATGACGTTGCACCTACCCCCGCTATAGACACTTCTGTACAGTCGTATCGGCTAGGTAAGAGCCATGGGTTCCTTACATTTTGGTTTCATAGCCATTTCTATTGAACCATTTGCTGTGAAGTTGTGAAAGTGAACATATGTGGCGACGGTGCGAGACAGGTTTCGCCGGGAAATTTAAAGCCATCTTAATCTCTAATAGTGGAAACTGTGTGAAGATATAATAATAACATATTTCACTGCAAATGAGCTGTCGACCGGTGGCTGTGGTTATTATGCACGTACATAAATATGAAATAAGGACCTAAGAAATTTAAGTCGGGAGGACTACATGAGAAACATGCAGTAGCAACTTGGAGTCTTTGGAACCATATCAGCATTCGCTTATGGACACAGCGAAACCAATAAAAACTTTGCCGATGTGGCCGGTCGCAGGACCTTCCGGATGCTGACTTCTAGCCAGCAGTCCGGCGGCTAAAGTATGTAAGACAGCAATACACACATAGTAAAACAATACACATGAGGTAACAGAGATACACACAAGATAATAACACAATACACAAAAGACCAACTACAGTTAGCAGCAATGCACATAGGAAAAACAACACAATGGGGAGAAAGTACTGTACCTAGTTTCTAATATTGTTACTCCACAGGTACAGCACACCAATTTTAACAGGACCTTCACTTCACTTCACCACCCGTAAATACCCTTCACGGTACGCCACGATTTACCCCCATTCACTGCAGTACACTTCACTTCACTACACATTTTGTATAGTTTTCCATAAGCACCGAATCCCATAAGTATTCATGTTTATTTTTCTTGCGGGCGTGCCATACAGATGGAATCATTTAAAAAATAGATTTTGCTGGAGGTTCTTCCATAAGTACTTGTTCCCTTCCATTTTCTGGGATGCTGCGTATGTCGCCACGTCTGTCTTTCACATGCCGCCGCTTGAGAAGTTCATTGCTGGAATGCGAAGTACGAATTTGATATAAAACAGGACCCCTGCTGCCTTAGCACTATTTCGCTCCAAAACGCACACCATTGGCGCCCCCTTCCTTCCTCCCTTCCAGATTTTAATTTGTGGAACTTCAGAAGACTACTAACGCTTTTTTTCTTCTTTTTCTTGGCATCTGGGCAGTCGAGGACCCTGTTTTGTGTGTAGGCTGCATTTGTAGGGCATACTGATAACATTTCCTAAGCTGAGGGACCCGTAGCATTGAATGAACACTGTTTTCGAGAGCTGGCTTTTATTTTTACACCTGGCGCCATAACTGTGCAGTTTTATCACCGATCGCACTACATAAAAGTGTGTGATGTGGCGGTAGGTACATTCTGTGGCTGGTGCCGTGGGCACGGTATGCTGACCCGCGTGGCACTGCGGGCAAATTGGTTGTATGAGAAGAATCCGGGTCAGTTCACGAATTTTTGTAGCGTTTGTAATGCGAGGGGCGGTCAGTCATTGGTATGCGAGCCATAATATATACCTTCGTGTGATTCATTATGGACTGCACGCTGACGGTGTAGCACATGCATATTCCACGTGAAGTCTGAGACGGAAATGTGTGTTCTGTTCTTTTATCTGTAACTTCAGTGCTGTTTGCACAGCGTCGTCAGTTTTTGGTGTCGCAGATGAGGTTTCGGTGGTCAAACCCCATTCTAACGCCTACTTTTACACACACACACACAAAACGTTAAGAAACGCGTGCGTGTCGCTTTGCGCCAACGGGATTCGAAGTCGCCGTTTGTCTGATCGGATACGCCATAATCACTGAGTTTGGCCATCTTTAATGTATCTAATACTTTGGATTTGGAACGTTTATTTTGGACGTTTTTATGCGACACTACCGAGTAGACCTTATTTTCTATTACGCGGTGCGACCGTTTACACCCACCTTTGATATAGCGCCAGCGCCGCTTTCGGTTGAATTCCAAAGTTTTGTAGAAACGTTAGGGTAACGTTGCCACTTTTTGTTTCAGGGATTCGGGGATTGAATAAGCAGTACTGTTTGACATACTAAAATTCTGTTGAAATGTGTAGAACTTGTAGCGTAGCTGTACTTTTTCTCTGGTGAGTTTTCTGCGAGCATTTCGGTTAGATGTGCCTGTGCAAGTAGTTTAATTTCACAGAGACGTAGTTAGAACTGAATAAAAATTATTGTTGGGATGTACACGTTGTACTTCTTCGAACGCGTGCGAAGCGAACGGACTATAGTAATTTTTTGACTGTAATTTCTTTTAGCACGAACCTGGCATCCGATTTAAGACTGAAGAACCTCCAGACAAACGGAATAAGCGTGCGTCTTCCTGGACTTTATTCGGTGACGGTGTCATTGCATGTGGTTTTGGCATTGTAATATATTTACTACTGACTTTCGTGGGCAGAGCATATGATTATTTGGTAATTGAATATGACATGATAAGCCGTCTCACACGTTTGCAGTCTAATGACCTCGGATTTTGCATTTTATTCGTAATCGGAAATTCAGTATAAACTGACGTCTCTGTCTCATTTATTTATTTATTCGTTCATTCATTCATTTATGCATTCAGTCCATTTATTTTGTCCCATCTTACAGTCCTTAGTTTTATATTCCTTAATGTAGTTTCCACATCTACTTTTTAACCTCCTCCCCACTTTAGTATTCTCGTTTTCTTGCATTCTCCATTTCTCGTTTTCGTTTTGTCCCTCTTCCGTCTTGCTGTTACATGTATGTATTACTTTTATCAAAATTGACTTAAGAATAGCGTACGTGCTCCGTATCATTGTCATGATGACGATTTAACCAGCAGGGCTTAAAGAAACCTAAAGGTACGGCTTAACTTCGTAGTAGTGTCGATTTACAGTTTTGAGACTGTGCAGTTACGGTTCGCTGGGTGACAACAAACAGGCTTTTTTCCTTGTAGATTACCTACATTTTTTAATATAAGACGGTTTCGATAAATGATATTTTCGAGTTGTCGTGTAAAGAAAAGTTTATATGCGACCGATACAAATACAGTGACTATTGTCGCTGCTAGGTAATTGGGTCCCTATGCAAAGCTTGCCTATGGGCCTTGTGTTACCTGTGGAGATACATGGCCACTTCTTATAAATTGTCATAAAAGACTTGGTTTTAAAGTTTTTTTTTTTATTTAAACCTCATCAACTTATTATTTGCAGAATCAGCGTTTCAAACCTACCAGCGAACAACTGTGTTACCAAACATTCAGAATTTTACTTCTTTTTCCAAAATTATGGCACATTAAATTTTTTGGGCCTTTAGTAATAAATTGGTGACAGGCCAAGAAGTCACCAAATAATGTAAAGTCTACAAATTGCGTGACAAAACACAGTCTCAAAAAGTAAGAGATTAAATCTCGAAACTGTTGTCAGACTTGGTATGTATATACAAGTATGCTGTGGTTGGAAACGCTACAGCGTATTCGCGCGAAGTTGAATTCTTACGAATACGCTCGAATTCACACAAATCTTACCGAGCAGTGGGTGGTATTCTGTTAGTGCAAAAAAAAATTGTTGCGCTAGGCTCACGGGCTCCCTGTAATTGTGGACCCCAGTGCTTTGCATGCTCTTTCTTCATGGTAGATACGCTCCTGCTGTGGTCTAAAATGTATACACAGTTATTCGATACTAACTGCGATATGGTGCTCTGGGCAAGTATCATACCAGAACTTTCCCGATGCCTGCCTAGTATAGTTTTGTTCTTATCGCACTTCGTTTCTGTTCCCCACGTGACAAGTTGGTGCAGTCCAAACCGTGCTTCAGTGCACACTGCAAGAACTGACCGAAATATTTCTTTTGCCTCCTTTCTCTTGGAATTTGTTTAGCGAGCATTGACCGTGTAGTCATTTACAGATGGGCGTGTCACTGTTGTGAAAAGTAACTGACCCCACGTCTGATGAAAGCGTGTTTGAATAGGCGTTGCAGATGTCCGCTTCTTCGTACTTCTTAAAATTTGACACCACTAATACAAATATGGCGACCCTGTGAACTTCGGAGGTGAAAATAATAGGAGCCCCAGTCACTGAACAGTTCGGAAATTTCGTTCTATGAGGTACCGACCCCAAAAATCGCAGTAGTTTTACCATTTAGCGTATTGGAAAAGTTCGAGTGCCGTCGATGCAGACGGACGGTCAGCCTGTCGGAATTTGTTAATGTTGTGGTTGTCTGTGATTTTGATTTCGGTGTTTTAATTTCGGGTAAGTGTGGACTGTGCAGAGGTGGTGATGGCGATACAGCCCGTGCAGTGGTAAGTTAGTGCTTGCATTCTAATTAGTGTTAAGTGATATCTCCATGAAGTAGTCGCGCTAATTAGAAACCACCGTAGGATTAGACACCCGAAGTTGAAGGAAGTTTACAGGTAACGGCACCCCGTCCAGAAAAAAGTAGTGACACTTGTGGCCGTTGCAAATAATGCGCTGTATGAAGCTAAAGGTCTCCCCGTATGATGCCGTGCCAGCACACAGGAGGACTAGAGGGTTTATTGGCGCTAAATGGAGGTGGGTGGTCCACGCCACGATCCGATCGCTCAACATGCCCCCCCCCCTCGTAAAGGGCCCCGGTACCCATTGTACAGAAGGCTGTGTGGGCCCTAAGGCCGGTCTGAAGGGGCGTGGAGGAAAAGTATCTTAACCTCACCGGAGTTCGAACCCTGAACTGTCCACCTGTCGGTATACCTGCTACACTATGCCTGCCCCAAATGCGCCTTATACGCTCAGATATTTCTGTATAATTAACTACTTAAAGTAACTCACGAACTGCAGAGTTTTCATCTATGACGCTGCCTAAGCGCGGGAACTGTCGCAAACACTTTCGCGTCGTCAAAAATTGGAAACTCCATATGTTGTATTGCATCATCCTTGAGAATTCGATTATTATTTCTCACTTCAATTTTTTCTTAATATCGAGCATGGACGGTTAATCTCCATGCTAATGATAACCATTTTTAGGCGCGTTCCCAAAATTGCGAAAAGCGACTATTAAGCTTCATTGTGTCTGTCCGTACACATACTCAGAACATGTAATTACTTATTTCTTGTCCACTGCAACAGTGTTGCGTTATGCGTACAGCACATTGCTTATTTTGTTGGACGCTGTCCAGATGAGCCTAAATCACCATAGTATTATATGACGACTGCACATCAGTTCACATGAAGGTCACATCTAACTGTGTGGTATCTTTCGAAACAGTTGACTGCCACAGCGTATCCCTTCTAGTGATGTTAATAGTCGCTCGACTCATGGAGGAAGTTTCCGTACTGTATTGCTTACAGAGCTATGCAGAAAAGCTGGACTGACTGCAGCTGACTGCTTGAGAGCTGGGTAAACAAGACACGCACGCACACAAACTGTATTGCGGACAGGCGTGGTCTGTTGCCACGAAAGTCTGATATGGGGCGAAACAGTTGAGTTACCCCCACTTACATTCATGCTTTGCTTGTTTGGAGCCTGATTCCTGCTGAAATGGGTCATGATCGCATGATTTTCGATTTTCTTATAGGTGGATCACCCTCCCTAGTATGACGTCACTTGGTGACGTGACCGGTCACTCACGGTTCCGTACACAGTATTACCTGGCTCAATAAAATGTTCATCCACTTCGTCATCTTCCTCAGAAATGGGAAGGGACGTCAACCCCATTTCTGCCGGTTGCGTTTTGTATATGCGGGTGTATAAACCGGACGACCCGGCGAGATTTCCGTGATTTTTTTTTTTGCGTATTTTCCTTTCGTATGGGGAAAAAGTAGGCATGTGAAATCATGCTGTCTATAAATTCATCTTTAAACTTTCGAACCAGCTGACCGTTTTTACGAAACCATGTCATTGGATGAAACCCTTTATATATATATATATATATATATATATATATATAGACACACACACACACACGCACTGAAATCGGCAATAACATCGCGTCGGACCCGCAATCTTGTGATTTGTGATGTGGGAGCGACAGTAGGTAGCACCACTTAATGTAGGGTCCTGGCTGACACTTGGTCAGTTTACGATTCGCTTGTTCCTCCCCCCAACTACTTGTGTGCAGTAAGGCCAATGTATACGATGTCTGCTCTTCAGTCTGCGAATGCGGCTGTTGCTGTAACCACTTCAGCTTTTCTTCCCTGTGTGATGTCGGCACTAACCCCTCAACATTCCCCTGCAAAATGCTTAGTTACGAATATATTGCAGCATTAAATCACTGGTCCTCTCCTTCCCCTTGTGCTGTGGCCCGGCCTCATTTTCTTGTATCAATACTGCTCGTGAAGCATTTCGGTATCATGGCTGCCGCTTTTGGGAAAAATATGTTGTGCCTGTAGAAACAACTACTTACAAAGGCATTTAGAGCGTCACAGACGTTACAGTACTGAGTTCCACTGTGAATTCGTGACATTCAGCGCATTCAACAAAACGTATGAGATGTGAGGCTTCCACTGTTTGTATTTTAGAATTTGGCCGCGCATTAACCCAGAAGTGCCAGATACTAAAACACAACATTTTGCGGTTCTCTTGGCTTTCGGTGTTAAGAATACGATCTGCTGTGACTTAAAGCCATGTTTTTTCAGGAACCTGGCTACCTAACAACATGGCGTCACATCCTTGAACACCGTGGTCGTAAAACCGAAGGAAAATTGCAAGGTTAACTAAATCATTGTAACGTGTGGCCCCCAGCCTTTTACGATTTACGAAACAGTAGCTTCTTCTTACGATCGGTACCGTGTCTCTCCGTGCTATGGTTCGGGCAGTTAGTCACTGGCTTCTGACCGCGGATCCCGGGCTCGATGTAATGGACGGATTTCACTTCAATCGGGTTTCCTTTGCCAATTATCGGGCCTGCAGTGCTTCTAAACTAGCGTCTTCAAACTGCACAGACCTGTCGCACATGGTTACAGTCCACAGATCTAATTATTATTGAAATATATTTGTAAAATGAACTCTTTTGTCTAGTATTGAAAAGGATGACACGTGATCATCATCCATGATGAACACTGCAGTTATGCAATAACCGAAAGAAAAGTAATCTCAATAGACGCGCGTTTACCTAGTGATCTTTTTCTCTTCCTTTACCCCCTCCTTCATTTTGCGGCGTTTCGGCCCGTTTTCGGATCATGCCCTCACCGTTGCCGGTGTTTCGAGACAGTCGAGTTTTTACGGGCTGAAAATGCTTACGTAGTGATAGTCCTTGAAAAAATTTACTAATATTGAACATATGTAGTCTTTGAAAAGAAACACACGTCATAGGCGTAGAACGGCTTTTTCTTCTGTAGTTCAGTATTACGTCATACAACGCTAATTATAATTTTCGGAGCTGTAGGCTTCCGGGGAGAAGCTGTGTTCCATGTGTCTATCCTTAATTTGCACAAGTGTCAGTATTATGCTTGAAATAAGTCACCTTCATTTCTTCGTCTTCCCCTGACACTAAGCATCATCGCGTCCAATTACACAGGTGACATCATTGTGAACAGTGTAATCTTGTTCAGATGCACTGATACTCACCTGAAATCGATCAGTAAGGTAATGGGTCGTATTCGAACCGTGACTGCCGGCCATTAAGACTACGTTAAGGTTTCGAGCTGTAAATGGTTTTGCAGTTCACACTTTATTATGCTCGAGGTTTAAAATAATAGATGCATGTACTTTATAAAGACAAATGACTCAGCGTATAACTAGGAACGATGATGACGTAGTGACAAGTGTCTACACAAGTCTGTCAAATTTATTGGCAAGTGGGTGAAAGACTTTTGGTTAGAACCTGACTGAAGAATTCGTGAAGTTAAACATTAAAGGGTGGTTGAACATTGCCGCTGGCGTCTAAGTTGACTCTCCTGTCATCGTCGTCGGTACTGTATTTTGTGAATATAACCACTTTCATTTCTTCCAAATTATTGGACTGAACCTTACGGTTGCTCCGCTCACCGAGAGGCGACGCGGACGTGGCGGCCGAATCTGACCCGTGTTGCGCCTAAACGCGGCCGCCCTACACGCACAAACGCAATTATTGTGCTGTAATGACACACCCCTCCCCCTTACTGCATCAGTCACTAGTAGATTAATAAACATTCTGGGGGATGGGGGTATTAGAAGTGTTTTCTTCCCGCCCTGTCTCTTGCTGACTCCCCCGAGATCGATGGTAAGTACTTACAGACTAGACGGCGCCTACATCCCTTTGTCCCCTTATTTGGTTGTCATAGAAACGAAATCGGCCCCTCATCCACGCTTGACTTTTGTTTAATGGCTTTTCACTTTTTACTCTGGATCTGATTTCCCACATGAATAACGTACATTAGGGATGCGCAGATACTGCTGCCGTTCTGTGAAAACTCGGTGAGCACGTTTGAATATCTGTACCCACTTTTTGCTTGTCCAGACACAATGGTTTGGCTTATTCAAATCTTCGATAACTCCTCTGCAGGTGTGAATGAACATGATATAACTTATACGAGTATGTCTTCGTTTGTGAAGGCAGACACCAGTACACCTACTTCGCATTTCATATGTTGACGTCATTCTGTTGGTTTCTTTATTTCACGGCGTTTTATCGAATAACAAGCTATTTTTTAATGGTGAATTAAGCAGGTCGTGGAAGAAAGCGGACCTGGCTTGTTTCAGGGGATGTATTACCTTAGAATATGACAAGAAAACCGCGGAAACATTTCACTAGTTGCTGGCCGTGACATAACTCACCAGGCAGCAACTTCCTATCCCATGGCAGTTGATGTGTGATTTGTGGTGGACAGTGTAGCAGTGGGGACGATTATTCTCGAAGTCCATTATTATTATTTTTTTGCTATCAATTTTATGCGGGGTATTTACAGTTATATACCTGAATGAAACCGTGTTGTTAGGGTATACAGTATTGCAGCTTTTCTGTATTTACAGTTTGTGCTACGTATCATGTTATTTGGCATGTTCAATATGTTTTGTACTTTTACAGTAGCACTTTCCGAAGTATGTGTGTAGTGCCCAATTTTTTTTTAAGTTCCTTGATTTCTTGCTTTCACGGTATGTTGCTGAAGCATTGTCTGGATGGTTTTGCTATGATTCTAGTTGCCCGTACTATTACTGGTATCACTTTTGCTTTCACATTCCACATGCGCCGAATTTGTGTTATAAGGTCTTTATATGTTAGAATCTTCTCAGTTTTTTTCTTGATCATATTTCTGTTTCCTGAAATTGCAACATCTATTAACACACACGTTCCTCTTTCATTATCACGGATTATGATGTCCGGCTTATTGTAATTGATGGTTCTGTCGACTTGCATTTGTTGGTTTTATTATTATTATCATCATCATCATCATCATCCGGGCTGAGCTTCCCGACTACGAAACTGGTGTGACGTAAGTAAACCAGTGGGATTTGAAGCATTTTGTGGTGTAGGAATCAATACCAACTTTAATGGATATACCGAATCTAATCCGCATTAGTTTTGCCGATTTCTTAAACGAAAAAAAAAAGTTAGTTCGCGGTTCTAATCCGCACCTTTCCTTCAACCGCCCCTTGCCTACAAGGCATACTGATTGAATAATATTGGATGTTACCAATGCTTTAATCGTTATGCGACTAACGCGCCGTGTGTGAAGTGGCCATTTAACTGCCAGCGGTACAAACGCACCACAGCTGATGATAGTAACAGGGTGACGGATAACGATTTAGTTGTGAGTGATGACGGCGAGTCTGATTAATAATAAATTATAAATATATAATATTATAAATAATAAATAAAATAATTATTGTACTGTTCTTACGGCACGTGTAGCGGCTCTATCATTTTTCCAAAACCCAGCTCACGACCGCGAATCTAATCCGCATCTGATTTTTTAGCCCTCTGAAACTGTAAATAGGGTGCGGATTAGATTCGAGAATATACTTGGAAGTGTGTCATCCCCGTTGTGTGTGTGAAAATTGGAAAGAGGATGTAGTCAAACAACAATGTCAATTAAGATATTTAATGACTATACTAGACAACTACATGCTTCGGCCTTTACTGGCCATTTTCAGGTTGTCTTCAAGAGAACTTAAGATCCTATTATATACATTGTGCGTGCACGTTGTGCGGAGATCTCTACATACGGGCCTTATTGCGTAATGCAATTTCTATATGCGGTGGTATGCTCTGACTAGAGGCACGATAAGGTCTGGTGGCTAGGTCTAGCCCCACCAGACCTTATCGTGCCTCTAGTCAGAGCATACCACCGCATATAGAAATTGCATTACGCAATAAGGCCCGTATGTAGAGATCTCCGCACAACGTGCGCGCACAATGTATATAATAGGACCTTAAGTTCTCTTGAAGACAACCTGAAGATGGCCAGTAAAGGCCGAAACATGTAGTTGTCTAGTATAGTCATTAAAACATCTTAATTGACTTAGTTGTGTTTGACTACATACCCTTTCCAATCGAGAATGTACGGTATATATGTACTATTTTCGCATTAGGCCTTTGTTTGTTTCTCTCCACGAAGAACACATAACCTGAATGTAGACAAGTGTGTTTGGTTCACTTCTAGTTAGGAAACCATTAAGCGTATTTGGCTGCTTTTTAAATTAATTGCTGAAGTTTAAGATTTAATACCATATCGGGAGATGGAAACGTACTAGGATGGGCGTGTCAGGCGTGTACAATTTTCGAAACTGTGTTCTCCTTATGAGGATAAACCTGTTGTTGAGGTAATGTACCAAATCGGCAGAAAGAGATTTGCCGGATGAAATAATGGATGATTAATCGGATAGACTGAAAGTTCATCATTTATCAAATATGTATAACGAAATTTTTTGTGGCAGGGAACACCTAACGTGTGAGGCCGCGGGTCCAGTAGTCTCTGATTGTTACAAAACCGCCCATAAATATGATGCATTAATTAAATCTCGCAGACAGTTGGCAACTGTGCTCATGTTGCGGCTGGAGACGTGGGGACAGCCAGCAGTTTTCATGTTCTCGAATGATGGGCTGCTCGTGTCGCGTCTTCTCCGAGTGTGTGTGTGTATGTGTGCGTGTGTTTGGATGAGACAGAAGAGAGGAAATATAAACTCCCAAGAAATATTTAGAATAGCCTCCCCCCCCCCTTCCTTGTCACACATTATGAAATAGAGCAAGCTTTAGGAGAGAGCATTCCACGTGCCAGAATTTGCGGGAGTCACCGGTTCGAACCTGTATTGCCGTCCTGTCTGTGACGTGATTATTATGCACGCCAAGGCACGAAAGTAAAATGGGCAATTCGCCTTTAAATATTTCTGCCAGTACTGTGACAGAAGAAGGATAGTTCTTGGTCCGATGTGGGATCTTGGACGTGGGCTTTTAAGGGCAAGAAAAGCCAGCTTTAACGTACTTCCATCGGAATGCCTTGGAATTTGATACGGGCAGTGGTGTGGGCAAACGTAGAAAAACAAAATATGTAATAGAATAACGTAGCAGTTAGTAATAGTGCTTTCGAAAACGTTACATATTTTACTTTGGCGTGATTGGGAATACCAATAAGGAATAGATATGGTGGGTAATGAGGGTAGAAATGTTGGCTGTAATAAATGGGAAGTGCTGTCTGTGACTCAGTTCAGAATTCATCCACTATGATTTTCGTAACAATATACAAAGAAGGTGGAAGTATGCACCGTACATATAATATGGCGCTTTTCGTTTAAGGGTGATATATAAGAGAAGAAAATGTAACTGATGAGAGAAAGGGAAGACATTTCTCTAGTTTGGGAGGTGCCTGATATTTGGATAAAAAGATGAATTAAATATCGAATTCATACAGTCGCTCTTTGTTGGTTTGTACTTATTCTCCCCCCCCCCCAATTTAGATCACTTGCCAATCCAAATGAAACCTTTGTTTTCGTGTATATTGAATGGATGTGCTCGAGAATAAAGGTCTTCGACAGCTTGGCCAATTATGTCTTAATTAAATATACGTTCATTTATGCGCATGCAGACTTACAAATTCAGATGTCGGAAAGCTTCGTGAAATTATTAACAAAAATAAGAGTGTTCAGTAAATTTCGCGTGTGTTCGGAAAACCTCTATTCATTGTCGAAAGAAAGACGTAGAATAATATACCGAGGGGTCGGTCGGGAAATAAGTTTACGGAGCTCATAATTTTAGTTTATTAATTTTCAACTCCAACGTGAACAGTCCCGGTTTAATTGTACTGCTGTCGTACTGCTTTTCCACATAGTCGCAGCCAAAACTGAGACGCATCGTGGTTCGAACGTCTCCATCCCCTGTTGATATAGGTCCGTGTTTTGTGTTACCAGCCCGCCTTTCACAACTGTTTCCACCTCGCGACGATGTTTAAACTGTGGCCGCTAGGATTAATTTTCCGGCACTGGATTAGGACTGTATAGAGGAGTTACGTGGTTCTTAATTGCGAAATTATGCGCCTTGTAAATTTATTTTGTGACAGATTCTGGTACAGGCTTTCGAAATATGCTTCGCCCTTTGCATATTCTTAGGGAGTCATGCTCTCTACACACACACTAACACATGGTACTCATTTTTGTCTGATTTTAAGCACTCTTGGAATGTGATGACAAGTTCCATTAACCCTTCACCTGCCAGGTTTGATATATGAAAGTGCGTTCATTGGCTCGTGAATTATTTTACGTTGGCAGGCAGGCAACCATGCCAAGCTAACAGGCGGGTGTTTGCAGCGTTTTGTTTCGAATGCACCAGAAGTGTTCATAATGGGGAAGTTTTGTTATTTTTTCGTTAAAAAAAAAAAGTAAAATTTGTGGGCGAAAATACGAATCTCTTGGGATGAAGGGTATATTTATCCTCCCGATTCTCTCGATGAGGGTTGCCAACAGGAGCAGTCCGTACTGTTTGATGACCCTGAATATGAAGGCATTACATCAGTAAATATTTACCAGTCTGCACGGCGTAACGCCGTACTGAAAACGTCTTCAGCAGCGCCGCGAGAGTGCTTTTCGTTGGTCATCCGTTTTAGCCGTCTTTACTTATGTATGCCTCAAACCGCCTTATAACTTCCCTGTGCAATTGTAATCGTTTTCATAATACGGAGGTGGTCGTGTATGTCGAAATAGTGCCGAAACAGCAGTAAACTGAAAGTGAAACGAATGTTTATACACCCAGTAAAGATTTTTTTTCCTAATCCACTTTTTTTTTAAAAGGAGTATGATCAGTTATCAGGAAAAAATATAGCCAGTGCTTCGTGCACCTCAGCTTTGTAATTTTGAGTAAGCGCACATAGAAACGTTGAACTGTTCAGTGCGCTTGCAGGAAGGAATGCTGGGCGACGTGGTTGCAGTACACGAAATTTAATGTTAACGGAGGCATTAAAGACACAGACTGTGCAATGTGGTTGGTGGGTGGTGCAGAATCGTAAAGAATTCGCCATCAAATTGTCATGAACTTGGCAGTACCATTTGTTTATTACTCTATTTCCTTTGTGGCGTTGGCTGGAAGACTAGGTCTACAGTGAATGGTTTACTGCCGAGTTTCTTTGTAACTTCAGGATAAAACTCTGCCACATAAAACAGCGAACACTTTTGTTCTTTCCTATCGAACTTCATGGTACGGAATCGTACTTTACCCAGATAGTTTTTTTTTCTTTGGCGCTGCGGCCCAACGCGGGCCTGGGCCTCCTCATTGTTGAGGTTTCTAGATCACACACAACGATGCACCACAGTCGGTAGGACTTCTCTGGACGAGTGATCAGCTCGTCGCAGAGACCTCTACCTGACAACACACAACACCCACAACAGACAGCCACCCATTCCCCCGGTGGGATTCGAACCCACGATCTCAGCAGGCGAGCGTCCGCAGACCTACGCCTTAGACCATGCGACCACTGGGACCGGCACCCAGATAGTCAAGGGAATTTCTGCTTTTATCGAAACCCAAAGTGCATTACGACTCTCACAGAAGCCTGCCCTTGTTTGTATTCTGAGGAACTTAAATCTAAATTATCACTTTATTAAGAATTTGTCTCTCAGGTACCTTTTGCGACCAGAGAATTGATACTCATTTTTAAATTCGCACCTATATCATTCTCTTGGGTATGTTCACCCAAACAGCATTTGGTGCAGTGTACACAAATTTAGAAGCTACCAAACATGCGTTTTTTTTCTCCATCTTTCTATTAGATGTTGTCTCGTGTCCAAATGTTCTCCTTAACGCCCTATTCTCTTTCTGCCTCTCCTGCCTTCATTAGTATGCCCAAATTCATGTGTATGCGCAATACACTAATGTCAGATTTTTTTCTTCGTGTTAAATACTTTCGTAGCTATGTTGCATATTCTTATTCGGTGTTTTTAAAAGAGCGAAGTGACTCGCCGTTAGTGTAATGTTCTTCGTCCAATAGGAGTAGTATTACGGACTAAAATTCCATGACAGTTCTGCTAGTCGAGTATTTAGATGGCAAGATGTCTGTAGTTTATGCCATTGAGTCCTATATATTTAGCTTTAACTGCCGACAAATGGCGAGAAGTGTTTCCTTCACTGATCTTCCTGAACCCCAAGTAAATATAGGTCTGAAGAGCCAGTGCTGCTTTTATGACGTGAAAAGGGTCAGAACTCAGCTCCTGATCGTCAAGTAGTCAAGTTCCTAAAATTAAACATTTCATCCCTGCTCATATTGTAATGATATATCCGATTTGGATGAAGCATGACTGCTGTTTTATTATGAAGTTAGTACCGCTGTTGACCACAGTTGCTGGGTGGATGTGTCAAGTACGTGACTGGAGCTGGAGCTGAGCGAAGAATTCAAGACGGGTGTTCAAAACCGACGGAATAAACAATTGCAACTATACTGGTCGACTACTCAGGTTAAGCACGTATGGTTTCTATTCACGAGACAGCTGCTTAAACACCAGCATCGAAATGTTTGCAGACACCAGTAGCGATTTTTTTTTCCTTGCGCATTTTATCATGTGTTGTTGACGGTAGGAGCGAAATGTTTGCCACACACCCAGTCCAGATATTTGTAATGGATTTTTATTGAACAACGGCATTACCCATTCATTAAAATAAACCATATTGCTATAATCTGCCTTTGGTCCGCATACTCGGGTCGTCCGGTCAGTGTTGGATCGCAAATAATCTCCTTTCTCTCACTCTCCTTCTCGGGGCTCGAGTTAACGGGTCGGACCACCTAGGAAAGCCTGAGAGAATCCGTGTTGTGTGTGAGACGCATGGCGTGGATGAAGCGCGAAAAGGCAAGTAAGGGCAGTAGGTGCAGTATTTGCCCCCCATTGAGATACTTCAGCTTTGGGTTGTTTTTACGAGTTAACTGTGCGATGTAGTTTGCCCTCGGTGGTCCTGATTTTCGGCTTATCCGAACCCTGCCCCCTATAAACCGGACGACCCCCTCAACAAGTAACTGCTGTATTTGCCTGTGGTTATAGGGAGCTTCTACGTCGTGATGGGATGGCCGCAGGATGAAGCTGTCTGCCTACTGTAGAACTGAAATTATGATTTAATTTGTGAATCCCACGTATCCTCTTTGGGTATGATATTTTGAGTACAGTTACAACGTTGCCTTTATGACGATCCGTCGTCGACACTGTATAGACTGTATTAGTGTAAACCGCAAGTAAATAAATAAATAAATAAATGTATATATAACAAAGTAACCGACCTACTGGTCTCTCGCTACTTTCGTAATCTTGCACCTCATTTCCGAAATAATTGACGGAGGGATTTCACTTTATCTGAACCTGGCTTTACCGGCAACTTCTTCGACACCTGGGTGTTGCGTATAATCTAATAAATCATATCAGGCGGACTTACGTTGGGGCTTGATGTGATTTCTGAAATCGTTGGTTTCATGAACGTTTTCCATCGTATGTATTCGAGGACGGAATCTATTCCCGTATTCAGACTTGCTTATTCCAAAACAAATGTTGTTACACAATAATTATTTACACTCTGATTAAGCACGGATTAGAGTCAAATTCTTGCGATGGCAAAAGTCGGTTAAGTCGGTGAGTTCAGATGTCGTACAGCATCATCAGAACGCGGTATAGAATGTCTTATGTGGTTGTTCTTCCATACTATTTCTGGACGTGATCAAAATCATTCTGTTAGTCAGGGATGTCGAGCTGTTTCGATGTTGTTGGCCACAAACTTACTGCTGTAATTGGCGAACACGGAATTTTTCCTTTGTAGTTTTGTCTCATTTCTAAAACCTTTGTGTGCCTCGATTGCCGCTTCCTCACCCGGACGTTCAGCACCTATTGCCGCCGACGATGTAAAGTGGATCGCATTTGGGGGGGGGGGGATTGTTCGAATCCCTTTTCATGAATCTACTATCGTGGGTGGGTTTCCGCGGCATTCATGCTTTCCTTTACACGACTGCCAGATAAGTAAATTCGTACTTACAATTTCCGATTAGGCTTCCATGACTGATTCAATGCTTGAGTAGTTGCGTAACTTCCCCGCAAAATCTAAAACACGCGTATATGTGGCTACTTAAAGAGTTCCTGTAAGCGCTTTGACCAACAGCAGAATCAACGTCAAACTGAAACGAATCGAGGGTTACTATTATCCATTTGGTTTGCCTTTCTGTCCTTTCAGTAAGGACGTTCAGGATTTGGCTGGCGCTGGTGCGGTAATGTGTGGGTAGTCTTGATGACACACATGACAGCTGCAAGGCCAGGGATAACCAATCAGACCGCGTACTGTACGCGTGCCAAATCGCGTTTATGACTGTTGTCCGCCTACATTGGTTTACGTACTGGAATAATCGTGCAGAAGCTGTTTTGTTTGGTGCGACATCCAGTTGTCCCAGTCGCGCGGACCCAGGTTCGGTACCCAACCGATCCATCTGAATGTATTGCATGTAGAGTTATCGTAGAGGATTTCTTCGTGTAGCCATTCATTCACCCAGTATTTTGGGCCGATTTTTGAAAGGAAAATAGCGTTATAATCCTATAAGTCCTGCCTGTTTAACAGCGCTTTCTGTAGTGCAGCGTTGTGTGGCCGTGTGACCGTGGATGATGTAGTGGGAAGGATGTGAATGTAGTTAATGTTTATAACAATTGTGTACTGTTCTGAAATTTGTCTGGAGAGACTGAGGAGAACCACATAGTATCTAGATGCCGAGAATCGAGTCCGAGAGGTATACGATGCAATAGTGCTGTTTATGCAGACTTGAAAGAGGAGGAGGCACCATTATTCAGTGTGGGGTCCTCTTCATTTGTGTGGTATTTTTTTTTTACCATGGCGCAACAGCCTCTAGTGGGCCAGGGCCTTCTCGTTATCGAGGCTTCACGATCACACTCAGGCACTCCGTAGAACTCCTCCGGATGTGTGACCAGCCCGACACAGAGACCTCTACCTGACAACACACAACACTCACAAAAGAGAGACATTCATGTCCTTGGCGGGATTCGAACCTGCAATCTCAACAAGCGAGCGGCGGCAGACCCACGTCTTAGACCCCGTGGCCACTGGTATCGGCTTTTTGTGGCAGTAAATTATATAAACATTTGGTTGTTTTTCTGAAACAGATAATAAAATTTTGGCATCAAGAAATTTCTTTAGACTTCATGACGACAGCTAATGGATCACTGTAGTAAACGTAAAACCAAAGCTCACCCTATAACAGACCATGAAAGCTCAGAGAGGGAATAGAGGTATAGTTCTATACCTCTACTCTTTCCTTAACCGCGGCGCTAGGTGGATTGTGTTACCAGCGCCACAGTTCGGCCGTTTTACACCCGGGTGTAATAAAAGTAATATAGTCTTTTCGGAGTTGCCAGCATGGCACCTACGGTGACGAACCTTTCAGGTTGTGTTTAAAAAAGTGAACTGGCAAACAGTCCGCATTAGATGGGGCCCCACCCGATTTGTTTTGTATCGTGCAACTGAGGCGGTCAGTAGGACCTTCGGTTAACGCGTCTTCGATGGATTCCGTTCAGGGATTATCATCACACGGTTACCCACTCGTAGCAGACGATCTGGAAAACACGAATTGGCGACATAGTTGAAGGTCCCAACGTCCTGCATGATGCAAGTGTGTGTGTCACCTATAGACATTCAGTATGGTGTGCGGTATGTCATAGTATGCGTAACAAAGCTGTTTGTCTCACTTAGTGTATAGACGAAATGTCGCAATTGCAGTAAAATTAAGTCCCGGGAATTTTACGGAAATGCAACTTTCAGGGTACATAGTCACATGCTTGCTATGTTCATTTGCAATGCCTACAGGCACGAGAAGTTATATGAAAAGTAATGTCTGGGCATCTGCTCTTAGAACACCAAACAAAGGTCTGGATAATGTCGAGTTAGTTGTGAATGTCGTTATTTTAGTATTCTAATGTGTAGTGAGTTCAGTCAGTGAAAATAATTGGTGATAATTGTTTCTAAAGACGGAATTGTTCTCTATCTCTCCTGCCCAGCTCGTGATCATTTTGAAATGGTTTGTCCCATAAGGCTCCCGAGTGCAAGCAATTGCTTGTCTCTGCTCTAATTCTAATAATCGTGTAAATATACGTGCTCTTTATTAAGTCTTCTCACATGTATGGAGGAGAGGTGAGGAATAAGTGTCAATCTTCTACTAAAGTTTTTCGTACATTAATCTGTATACGCGATGGCGATGGACAGCTTTACATTTTCCATCCACGGATGTATTACTAGGGAACTTTCGCTCAGAAAGGCCTCTTTCACGGCATGAAGTGGTGTTGCAGTATGTCGTACATGAAGTTGAGCAGTGGACATGAGGATGTATTCTTTTTTTAATTTAAGGGAAGTGCTCTTCAAATTAACACAACTAATCTAAAATAAAATGTGTCATGTGTACAAATTTGAAGTCCTTCAGCCTGTGCTTGTACACAAGTCCCTTGGCAACTGCACTGACATCCATCGCCTGTCTGTCCAGCAACTACGTTTTTTGAGCTGTACATTGCAGATTTCATTTTCGTTAACACGTTAAGCACCTACCGTGCTGGCAGCCTGTCTTAACAGATGGAGGCACTGAGATTTAAAAATGCTGCTGTTTCAGAATTTCTGCAACGTTCTTTAACTGAGTCATTCTCATTGGTGATGACGTAAAATTTGTATAGTTGTATTTACATTGTCCGTCGTGTTTCGTAATGGCATTGAAATCATCAGTTTGCTGTACATTTTAACTGCACTGAAGACACTCACGTTCATAGTATTGACAGTGCAGTGATCACTCACCAAATGGCTGTGGCCGACCACACTTTAAATCCCTTACCGGAAGTGATGTTAAATACTTTCTGTGGTAAGGCTGTGAAAACTGTTACACGCCGTATTTGTTAAGAGCAAGGGCTTGACTTATTATTAGGTTATGTTCTGACACTGTCAGTGTTCTTACGGTATGAAAGTATAATTTCGAGTGATGCATTGGTAGTGATGTGGGAGGAAAGTGTCGTGGCGCATTTTAAGTTAACTGTTCCACAATTTTCCTGGAGTTACTCCTTACAATAGCCGGTTGCTAAACAAGGTTTGAACTGGGAGCCTTTTGAATGTGGGTCAGCCATGTTATAATTGCTCCATCGTGCTTGGTGACAAGAGATGAAAGATGCCATTTGTATGATTCCATGCTAAATTAGTTTACTGAACGTTTAAAACATCCTGTGTTCTGAAGGTACTGGAAACCCGAGACGCAGTGTTTACAGTACAGTGTTGTACTGTGTTACTTATTACAAAGTCTGTTGTGGGTTGTAACTAAGCGGAATTTATTGTGACCAGCTATGATATCATGAGTGAGCTATTTGTAGTACATGACTAAATGAATGGTGATAATTATTATTTTGGTGTAATGGCATCATGTCGTAGATAGCCGACAATTTCAAAGCAGTTTCCATCAAGTGTGAACAGGATTGTGAACGTTGCAGAATGGTATATTATGTCCATCTGATTCATACACCAGATTCAGAAAAATGTATTGGTCTTATATGGATATGTGAAAAGTTGTGTGTGATGCGGTGTGACAGGAGAGATAACCAAGTGATATGCCCAGTTATTTAAGAAGTAAAACCTTCACATTTGCTGTTTTGATGCAGTTGTAACCTGATGCCATTAGCATGAAGAGTCACGTGATATGTTTTAATAGTTTTAGTCCTTGTGTGTTTTAAGAGAAGTTTTAATAATGGAATACTACTTTTCTAGTAAATGTTTGGTTTCTTAGTTCCTTTTTAATGGAAGAGTGACTTTTGCATCTTACTTACTTACTTACTTACTTACTTACTCAATGGTGCAGAGTCCTTCTTGAGAAGCTAACTGGTTTGCAGCTAGTCAAGAAATTCCCCGCATTTCACAGAACCCGAAGGTTCATTTTTGCATCTACAGTATCAAAATCATAAATCAGTTGAATTATGGTAAAGTTTATCTAATAGGCATTTCCTTTATGTAGAAAACATGATTTGTGGATGGTAGATGCTAGTTTCATGTCATGTTTAATGACTTCTTTTAGACAAATATGAATAATTAATTTGGCAGGCAGGATAACCAAATTCAAACTACTTATACTTATTATTGCTTAACAGTTATTTTGATAAAAGCTTAAGAAAGTGGGAAAAAGTCATCAGGCTTTTTTTTAAGATATCCCAAAATTTCTTACCAGGACTGCTAACAAGCCGAATAACTTAAGGATACAGCATTAACTTATCGGTTTTTACAACCGATGCAGAGAATGTTTACTGCGCGGTACGAACTGGGTCTTCAAATCAGACAGATACAGTTTCGTCCTTAAATGGTTAATTCTGCATTCACTGCCATTTAGACATCGGACTTGACACTTTATCCGCATTATGTTGCAGTGATCACTCTCCACATTATGTAAAAGCGGGCAGTTCTCCAAGGAAGTGACGTTAAGCACAAGACGATGTTGTTCAAACATTGACTTACCTTAATATGTCCTTCAACACACAAATGGTTTGCGTCATGTTCAAAATTTATCTTTTGAGGCTGGCTTCCACTTTACATTGTGGCGTGCTCTGTGTCTGAGCAAGGTAAACCACTGCCATCATAGTGATGATGTATGTTAAGGGGGAAAATGTGTCTATAGCATGGCAGACGGGCATGTGTCTACAGCACATGGATACAAAAATATTTAATGAAATTAGGAAAACCAAACACCACTAGTTTCACCAACCAGGATCTTTGAGCGTAAAGTCTGACTGTGTTCCTGCCCAGATAATTTTGCCTGTTGCGGCATAGCTTGGTCACGACTGTCTGTGTTAGGTGTACTTTCATCTCGCTCATTACGACGTGACTCGTGTAATTACTAATTGTTCATGTTTCTTACTACAAAAAGAACAGGATAAATATACATTGCTTTCGTTTATCTGCTAACGCAGTGGCGCACCTTGACAGGTATGGTAACAGTCTGTCTGCTCTGTGACAGACAGGTAGCATATTTATTGCAGATGACCTACTAAAGGAGGGCCTTTCTATCTGAGAACTTTGTTTCAACAAATTACGTCTAAACATTTTAAAATCCTAGTTACCACAAGTGAGAGAAGAGACTTTACTTCGGTTATACGTTTAACATTACGTATTTACCTTACAGTTATGCATTTGAAACATTTAAAATCGGTAGTATTGAAATGACAAATAAGTGTGGTTCTTGCCACTTGTGACAGGCGGAACAATACTTTAGAACATAGCATTATCAGTATAGTGTATATTTAATGTTTGCCATCCCGAAGTGTTTAACACATATATACAAAGGTTGGAACTTCATTAGTGGCAACTATTTATTTAAAACTGATACAAAATAGATACATGTTTCGAAATTTTACTGTCCTTCAATGTAGTCACCAGCATTGTGTACAACCCGTTGCCAGCGATGTGGAAGTCGTAGGATACCTTTAGCAGCGCCTGTTGT
>Ga0131853_10003072_pt1 | contig 29963 bp, 30 predicted proteins | sample TergutLab28metaG_FD_92764 | JGI IMG/M metagenome (GOLD analysis project Ga0131853, IMG submission 92764) | Labiotermes labralis P1 segment gut microbial communities from Petit-Saut dam, French Guiana - Lab288 P1 (version 2) (version 2) | ecosystem: Host-associated > Arthropoda: Insects >... | reverse complement strand
CTGTGTGCCGGTGGCACACGTTTAGCATCCGAAGCGCCAGCGTAGGCGGAGCGACTGACGACCCGGGGTCCCCATAAAGCCCGGTTTTGGCTTTATGGGGTGGACTGTGGCGGAAAACCGGGGGTCCCCACGAAGCCCGATTTTGGCTTCGTGGGGTGGAGTTTGGCCTTCCAGACGGCGTTGAGCGGTATTGAACACAGGTTCCCAATCCAGTGATTCCACTGATGATACATCTCACCTGTTACGGAATGCCGTATCTCTACATGAAACTCGGTGACGACTTCGCCCTGCCGCACACATACTCTTTCACGACCTAATGGTTATAGGAAAATCCCATATTTACAGGTTTCCAGCAACACATAAATTTAACAGAAATTGAAACCGCATTAATCCTCATTCAAGCGCATCTGCAAATATTTTTGATAATTCAGGATCATCTCGTATAATTTTTCGCTTAAATGCAGCAAACATTGAAGAACGGTCAATCGCCTTACGTATCTTGCTGTCATACCCTAAATCAGGCTCATCACGATAATCGTGTATGTACTGATAGAAAAGGCGTATGTTTGGCATCAAGTGTGAATTTCGAAGATTTGAACACTCAATCTTCTTTATATCAGTAGAGCCTCCATTGTAAACCAGTCTAAGCAATTTTTCTGTCATCAATGTAGATTTATCACTTTTCAATGATACCACATGTACATGCTCTGTAATATCGTCCGCAATTTCAACTGAAAGAGCTATATGCTCTTCAGGGTCGCATTGTGTTGGGTCAAGGATATCATCATACTTTGCAAGTTTTATATTGTTACAGTGCCCACAAGCAATAAATAAGTTATTCCAGTCAAATTTTAACGTCGGGTCGCTACGGTGAGGAACTATATGCTCTACATTTATTGTCGTAGGCTTATCCTCACAAATATAGCATTTATTATGGCAGTCCTTTGCCAATATTTGTAGCACTTCACCTTTGCGATAGCTATTTTCCGAGCTTATGATTATTCCAGGCGGCAATTCACTTTTGTTTAGGTGTACCATTTTTTACCGCCTTTCTCCTCTTTTCGAGTTCTTGAAACGCAATATAAAGCTCTGTGGAAGGGATTGCTCTAATTTCCAACTCTGCCTTTGCTTGCAAAAATTCATCATTTTCTTCGGTTGTTCTTTCCTTTAGGCATAATTCCTTATAACGTGCAAAATATCCCTGTAGTTCATTGGAATACATGCTTGTATCAAGAAATGATTCAACCACAGTATCATAGGAATAAAAACTCGGCTTTTCGAGCCGTTCATTTTTTTCCAAATCATAGACTATCGCATTTTCTAATGAAGTCATCACAAACGGCGAATGTGTCGCTATAATAAATTGCACATTCGGAAACATTTGTGTTAAGAATGGAAGCACCCTTTTTTGCAATTCAACGTGAAGGTGCGTTTCAATTTCATCAATCATTACAATAGCAGATTTTTTGTAGTCTACTACAGCATCTGTGTTTTCCAAACGCATCATAAGCTCCATATATATATTAAGAAAAGCAGTATATCCATCAGACATTTCGTGTAAAGCAAAAGGTTCGCGCCCTGGCATTTCTATTCTAAATGCTAAATTTTTTGTATCTCGGTGAAGCCGCAATTCTTGACAATCATAGATATGTTGCAAAGCCCCTAAGAAGTTATCAAACCACTTACTCAGGTTTGCTTCTAACGTTGTATTATTGTCAGCTTTAGCTCCATATAGTTGATAATCCAAACTTAGGATATATTTCAAGAATTCCTTGTTTGCGTTTTGGTCTATTTTTGCCTTTTCTTTAATATTTATTATTTCTATTGCCGTGGGTCTAGCAAGTGCGCTCCGCTTTGTAGGAATGTATACAAATATAAAGTTAGAGAAATTTTCGATTCTCTGTGAATATACAACTTCAACGCTTGGATTTTTATCATTGATCGAACCTAATAGCATCCTTTTTTGTTTATATGCCACAACATCACGCATGGCCTTCAGCAAGCTCGTTTTGCCACTACCGTTTTTACCTGTGAGAATAAGATGCTTGCGCTGAATATTAGATATATCGATGTCTATATTTTCAAGATGCCTAACCTTCCCGATGTGGATTTTAGTTATGAAAGTGTGTTCCATGTCATTTCACATCCTTTCTATAGCTATATACAGTATGCCACTGCTTCGCTACCTAGGCAAACATTTTACCATTAATCCGGTATATTGTAATTGCTGGATAACGCGGATACCCCTCTCACGAGAGGTACAGTATTCACAATACAACTATTAAGTCGTGAGTTGCTACTACTGCGCCCTGGCGCACAGACTCAAACGGAAACGCCGTTACCGGCACATTCTCGTCGTACTCAAGAACACTTTCGCCGTTTACAATCTTCGAAACACGCAGGTTCACCACATCTACGCCATCCGGCACGCTGATGTGAGGCATTGGTATTGAATATATATCCGGCGGCATTAAGGCTCGCGCCCCTTCCCGCTCGGTCAGGCGCTCTTCAAGTTGGATACTTCCTTCCGCAGTAAAGTCAATCTGCTGAGTCCAGCGATGGTATGCCTCACCCGTTATGGGATGCAGTATCTCCACATGGAAGTCGACGACGCCTTCCCCCTGGCGCGCAAGCCCAAACGGGAACGCCGATATCGGCACGTTCTCGTCGTAATCCAACGTTTCCTGGCCATTCACAACTCTCGTGACACGCACGTTCACTACGTCTACATCTCAGGGTACGCTAAAGGAAGTCATCGGTATTGAGAGCGTGCCCTGCGGCATTGAGGCCGGCGCCGGCGCCATCTCAGCCAAACATTCATCAGATTGAAGTATCCCTTCTGTTACCGCTGCCTCATAATCCAGGTTTCCGTATGCGGAAGGGGGCAGTTGTCGGGCAATCATATAACCGGCGACAATGATCCCGGCGCTTATAACGCAGCAGCCCAGCAGCAACGCTTTGCCGATATCCAATTTACGGCTCCCTTCCTGTTACAAGCTCTGTGCCCCGGCAAGCGCCGCGCGGCACTCGCTCACGAGCTCCTCTATAATTTCAGCGGCGGACTGCCGCTTGTTCACAAGCCCCGAAATCTGACCGGCCATCAACGAACCTCCCGCCAGGTCGCCGTCCACGGCGCGCTTGAGAGCGCCCGCGCCCAGCTCTTCAACCTTCTTGGCGGCTTCCGTCCTCTGTTCCTTTGTGACAAACTCGTATTCCCCAAGCCGGCGCGAGAACGCGTTTCGTATCACGCGCACTGGGTGCCCGGTTATGTTTCCGGTGACCGCCGTGTCTATATCGTTCGCGCCGATCACGGCTTCCTTGTAGTTTTCGGCTATCGTACATTCGTGCGCCAATAGAAAGCGCGTGCCGATCTGCACGCCCTGCGCCCCCAGCATGAACGCCGCCGCAAACCCGCGCCCGTCGCCGATGCCGCCTGCCGCTACGACGGGTATTCTCACGGCATCCACGATCTGCGGCGTCATTGCCATGGTGGTCAGCTTGCCTATATGTCCTCCGGCCTCCATACCCTCGGCGATCACCGCGTCGGCGCCTACCTTCTGCATCTTCTTAGCAAGCGCCACGGACGGCACTACCGGTATGACTATTATACCGCGCGCCTTGAAGCCCTCCATGTAGCGCGCAGGATTGCCCGCGCCTGTCGTCACCACATGCACTCCCTCATCCATTACCAGCCGGGCGATTTCGTCGGCATACGGCGACATAAGCATTATATTCACCCCGAACGGCTTCGACGTGCGCTCCCTTGTCTGCAATATTTCCCGGCGCACCACGTCAGGCGGCGCGTTACCCGCCGCTATGATCCCAAGCCCGCCGGCCTCCGACACGGCCGAAGCCAGCGACGCGTTGGCAATCCACGCCATTCCTCCCTGCATTATAGGGTACTTGACCCCCAACAATTCAGCAAACCTCGACATAGCACACCTCCTTAATTATTAGACTATGGCGTGTTCCCACTACCGAAAGCACATATTTGCGAGCGTGATCTTGTGCCGTTCCAGGCGTGAGAGACGCTGCGTACTTTTGGGTACGCAAGGAACTAACAACGGCGAAGGACGCAAAATCCGCCGCAAAGATGTACGTTTTGTGTAGTGGGAACACGCCCTATGTGTCAATTCGCTCCATCTCGAGCAGAGCCTTATTCCTGTACACAATATCAGTTCGGACTGAAAAACCCATGCGCTCCCAGAACCCATTCCCGCGCTCATTCCGCTCGAACACCACAAGGGCGACCTTGCTTATTCCCTCGCCGCGAAGCGCGTCAAGAGCGGCTTCAACCAGGCTTGTTCCCACTCGATTGTTCCACGAGGCCGGATCAACGCAGGTGTGGTAGATATATCCGCGCCGGCCGTCGTGACCCGCCATAATTGCGCCGATCAATCCGCTTGCCGGTTCGGCGACGAAGCAAGTGCGAGGGTTTCGCTTCAAGAAACTCTCAATGCCCTCACGGCTGTCGTCAATGTCGTTCAAACCCATTCCGGGAGTCCTGCGCCATAAAGCATATACGGCATCATAATCAGAAATCTTCATTTCGCGTATTTTCACGCAGCCCCCCCCAGTAGAAATTATTAATTACATAGCGATTACCAATGACCCCCAGGTCAACCCGGAGCCAAAGCCGGTCAGCACATATTTATCTCCGCTGCCCAGCGATATCCGGCCTGTCTCGAGCAATTCACATATCGCTATTGGCATCGAGGCGGCGGAGGTGTTGCCGTAGCGCTCAATGTTGAGCGCAAACTTGTCCATACCGCATGACATACGCTTCGCCACTACCTCCACAATGCGAGCGTTGGCCTGATGCGGCACAACGAGCTTGATGTCGTTCAGACCGAGCTTGGCCTTTTCCAATGCGGCGTTGACGCTTATAGGAATTTGCCTGGTCACAAAGTCGAATATAGCCCGTCCGTCCATGTTTATGAATTTGTCGCCCTCACCCGGCTCGTAGGCGCAAAATGGGTTTGAAACGCCTTTGTAACCGCAAAAAAGCGACATCGCCTTGTCTCCGTTGGAGTGTATGTCTTCGGATATAAGGAAGCTCTCGTCCGTGTAGGACTCCGCGGCGCTTAGCAGCACGGCCCCCGAACCATCGCCAAAAATCACGCATGTCTTGCGGTCGCTCCAGTCCACAATCTTGGACAGCACGTCGCCGCTTATGACCAGCGCGTTACGGTAATGCGGCGAGCGAAGCATTTTTTCGGCCACGGAAAGCGCGTAGATAAAGCCCGCACACGCCGCCGATATGTCAAACGCAAAAGCTTTGCGCGCGCCAAGCCCGGACTGCACAAGGCAGGCCGTGGACGGCAGCGCGTAATCCGGGGTCGAAGTCGTTACGATTATTATGTCAACATCCTCCGGTGCGACGCCGGCATGTTGCAGCGCCTGCCTTGCCGCCTTAGTACACAGATCGGACGTATTTTCGCCCGTTGATATATGCCGCTTGCGTATGCCTGTGTGGGAGTATATCCATTCGTCGTCGGTGTCTACCATTTCGCCAAGTTCATCGTTAGTGAGCACGCGCGGCGGTACGTACCGGCCAAAAGCTTTGATCGAAATCTTCTTGAAGTTCATGTATGCGCGCTCCTTAGACCGGCTTGTTCGCGTTTCGTTGTCTAAAACCACTTAGGCTGTACCAATTTTTATATTATGAAAGTTTTAGACAACTTGAAAGCACGAATTTGTTTGTTCCGCCAGGGCGTATTCCCACTATAAGAATGTGCAGATTTGCAGTTTGACTTTCCGCCATTCTAGGAACCGACGACGACGCGTACCCAGAGGGTACGTTAGGAGGAGGTGACGACGAAGGGCGGAAAGTCAAGCTGTAAAGATGCGCATTCGCTAGTGGGAACACGCCCTTTAAGTCTAAATGGATATCGGTATCTTGTCAATAGATGGATACGATTTTGTGCCTATTTTCTTGACTTCATGCGAAAATTGCTATAATGTTTATGAGAGTGGTACAAATGAGGTGTGGAAGATGTCAGCAACATATAGAGAAACCGATATGTACGCTCCGGTGAAAGCTCATCTGGAAAGCATGGGGTTTGCCGTGAGCGCCGAGGTGCGCAAGTGCGACGTCGTGGCGACGTCCGGAGATCAGGTTGTGATTGTTGAGCTTAAACGTTCATTTGTCCTCCGGCTGGTGTACCAGGGGCTTGCGCGGCAAGCGCTGACCTCTCTGACGTTTTTGTGCGTACCGCGCCCAAGAAGCGCGCGCTCCGCTTCGTACAAAAACATGGTGCGCCTTGTGCGGAGGCTTGGGCTGGGCCTGATGTTTGTAGCCATGGACAGCCCGAGAAGACATGTGGAGGTCGCCGTGCTCCCTGACTATCACGGCAGAACAAACAGCGCCGCCCTTTCAAAGCTGCTGGGCGAGGTTTCCGGGCGCAAAGCCGGGGAAAATGTCGGCGGGTCAATCCGTACGAAGCTTAACACAGCCTACCGCGAACGCGCGATAAGGATAGCGTGCGCGATAGAGGCTTTCGGCGAGCTTTCAGCCAAGCGGCTTGTGCATACATACGGTAGCGAAAAGGACGCCCACTCCATAATGTACGTAAACGCATACGGCTGGTTCGAGCGCACTCGCAAAGGGGTATACGGCCTTTCACAAGCCGGACGGGAATTTCTGGACGCGGACAAACTCTTCGCGGAAGTTATTATGTATTATCGTGAGCATTTCAAAAATATTGCGAGCCCGTAATCACAGGCTCGCAATCTCTAAGAACCGGCGGTCAATATCCGAAATGCTGGCTGGAAGAGGCGATTTTTCGCCAATCTAGGAAGGAGCGACAACGCGTACCCGCAGTGGTACGCTAGGATGCTGTGTGCCGGTGGCACACGTTTAGCATCCGAAGCGCCAGCGTAGGCGGAGCGACTGACGACCCGGGGTCCCCATAAAGCCTGGTTTTGGCTTTATGGGGTGGACTGTGGCGGAAAACCGGGGTCCCCACGAAGCCCGATTTTGGCTTCGTGGGGTGGAGTTTGGCCTTCCAGATAGCGTTGAGTGGTATTGACCGCAGGTTCTAAGTTCAAGCTCTATAGTATGGGCAGCTATTCCCCGCCGGCATGTACGCCATGCTGCCCGAATAACTTAGATCAATCAGGTTGGACAGGTTGTTAAGCCCGCACTTGCCTTCATGCTGGTACGAACAGTTTTCTGTGCAGTTAATATTCAAGTATATCGCCCTCCTCAAGGTTTGTTGTTACGTATATTATGTAGTATGCCCTGAGTTTTGGCGATGTATCATGTAAAATTAGCCTGACCTCATCTCCAAATCACTATATTTCCGTCATTATTAAATTATAGAAGCCGCAAAAATCGCCGAAATGTCAAGTGGCTGACTATGTTCCGACCGGTATCGTACCTTGTCTTAAAACCTGTGTAAATGACAAAGTTAGCCTTTGAACCTCATGTTTGTGTCGATGAAAGCGTCGTGTACGGCGTTAGCCGCTTTGTCGGCGTCTTTTTCGTCGAGCAGCACAGATATTTTGACTTCGGAAGTTGAAATTGCGTCAATGTTTACATTGGAGTCGGACAACGCCTCGAACATGAGCGTGGCGACGCCGGGGGTTGAGACCATTCCCGCGCCGACTATCGAGAGTTTGCAGACGCCGTCGTCGCTGACGATGTGTTCGTACATAATGTGCCGCTTGTTTTCCTCCAATATATCCAAAACTTCGCGATGTACCGCGCGATCCACCGTAAACATGATGTCCTTGGTATGAGCGCTGCCGACGGACTGTATAATAATATCCACGGATATGCTGCGCTTCGAGAGCAGTGAAAACACTCTGAACGCTATTCCCGGCTCATCCTTTACACCTACAATCGTGACACGCGCGACATTTTTGTCGAGCGCGATCCCGCTCACCATCACATTTTCCACGCTGCCTACCTCCTTGACATATGTTCCGGGCGCGCTCGTCAGACTTGAGCGCACTACAAGGTTTACGTTGTACTTTTTGGCCAGCTCGACGCTGCGGCTGTGCAGCACCTTTGCCCCCAGCGACGCCAGCTCAAGCATTTCGTCGTAGCTTATTTCATCGAGTTTGCGGGCGCTCTTGACGATCCTGGGGTCGGCGGTAAACACGCCCTCGACGTCGGTGTATATCTCGCAAAGCTGCGCAGAGAGCGCAGCGGCAAGCGCCACCGCCGTAGTGTCGGAACCTCCGCGGCCGAGCGTCGTTACGTCGTCACTTGGGCTATAGCCCTGGAAGCCCGCCACAACTACGATATTGTTCTTTTCCAGCTCGTTGAGAATACGCTGCGGGTTGACCTTCTTGACACGGGCGACCGTGTGCGCGCTGGACGTAGCCACGCCGGCCTGCCATCCCGTCAGCGAAATTGCCGGCAAGCCCCGGCTTTGCAGCGCCATCGTCGTCAAGGCAACGGACTGCTGTTCGCCCGTAGCCAGCAGCATGTCCATTTCGCGGCGCGACGGCCGGTCGGTGATCTCGTGCGCTTTTGCGATCAAGTCGTCGGTTGTGTCGCCCTGCGCCGACACAACCACCACAACCTCGTGGCCTTCCCTATAGGCAGTGGCTATCCGGTCGGCGACGTTGTATATCCTGCCCACATCGGCCACCGACGACCCGCCAAATTTCTGCACTATCAACATTCGATGCAGTCCTTTCGTCAAAGATTAGAGGTCAAAACCTTGGGGCGCTGCCCCAAACCCCGTCAGGGGCACAGCCCCTGTACCCGGCTCTTTCAAGTATGATATTGTTATCGAGATAGCTATGTATATGCGAAATTTACGTAAGTTAGTCCTAATTCCTCGTACCTACCTCTACCAGTTCATTGACCGGCTCCTGCAGTATATTCTCGCTTATGATCTCCGAACCGACTATAACGCCGTTTATCCTGGTGATGTGTCTGGTGACTTCCATTACGCCGGTATGTCCTTGCTGTCTTACGGCGCGGAATGTGTTCTGGTGAGTGGGGTTTGAGATTGTGTCCGTGCCGTAGGGCACTTCTTCGTTTGTTACGCTGACCTCCACGGTACTCACACTAAGCGTAGGCGTCATTTGTACTACGTTGACGATCTGGCCGATGCTTAGCGCGGGGTTGGCCGGATTGATGGCGGGGTTAGCTTCAAAAATTTCCTCAAGAGACATACCAAAGTTCGAGGCAATCATGGACATGTTGTCGCCAGACTGCACAGTATAGGTGTGGCTGACCGGACGTTCCTGATTCAGGCGCGCAATCACAACCTCCGCGCTTTCAAACGCGTCTTCGCTCATGAAGCGGCTCTGAATGGTTACGTCTTCGGCAAATGCCGGCTGGCCGACAATCTCTACGCCGTCCGGCATATTGCGCTGTATGATTCCGCTCAGCACGCCTTCGGCGGCTTCCCGATTCCTGAGCAAGCCAAGCTCGGCACCGTCTACCTGTATCACGAAACCCTCGGCTCGAAACGTCACATTGTCACGTATTATCGGGATAATATCGGGGCGATGCAATACGTCCGACGGCGACGGCGCGCGCGCGGCCTCGAGAGTGATTTCCTGATCCAGCACTACGTTTGTGCCTATAGTCACGCTAATGGCGGTCTCTACCTGCGCGGCCAGGTCTTCGGCCGTAGTGTCCCTCTCGGCTATAAATCCTACAGATTCGCCGCCCACGAAGACTTCCAGCGCGTTGTCCCCGGTAGTCATCCACAGTCCGAACGCCGCTACGCCCACAACGAGCAAGCATACGGCAACGACGGCAACGCCCGTTATTCTCGCGCCCGCGACGACAATGGCCGGAAAAGCGAATCTTGGTAATCTTAAACTCCTGGGGCGTCCGCGCGAACGCTGTCCGGCTCGCGCGGCAGGCTTCGCCGAATCGCGGTCGGGCCCTCTGTTCCCAGGCCGAGGCGGGGCATCCCTGTCGTTATCCAAAGCAGGCTGTTTGTGACGCGGCCTGTTTCGACGCCTGTGCGACTCATACTGGCGTAGAGTATCACGCGTATTTGGACGCGACGAGAAAAATCTGCTGTTGTCATCCTTGTCCATAACAAATCACCATAAGAGATCATTCTCAGAACCTGTGTTCATAGGTTGGGATGGCGTATTAGCGAGGCAATTTTTCGCCAATCTAGGAGGAACCAACGACGAGCGGCGGAAAATCGACCGCTAAGACGCCGTTCCCATCCTATGAACACAGGTTCTCATAATAAACGTACTTTGAAACCGTAAATGCGAAGAAAAGTGCAAAGCGCAAGGCTTTGCGCTTCCCGGCCGCCGCAGTTACGGATTGAAATAACGTTCACTATATTGAAGTAACAAATATTTCATCAATACTTGGAATCTCGCGCCGCACGCTGCGCGCGGCCGCCACGGCATACTCTTCATCAATAAAATACGCAAAAACCGTTGGCCCGCTTCCGCTCATAATCGCGCACTCCGCTCCATGCCTGAGCAGGGAAGCCTTTATGTCGTCAATAACCGGGTATGCTGCGGCGGTTACGCTTTCGAGCACGTTAGCCATACCGGTGGATATTCCGCGCGATATCTCGCGTATATCGGATAAATCCAGGCCGCTCATTATCGAGGAGATATCCGGGCGGATGTCTGGGGCCACCCTGGTCTGCGAAAAATCACGGAATACCTGCGCGGTCGAAACCTCTATCGGCGGCTTTGCCAGCACGACGCTTACGCGAGGATGCGGCGAAAGAGGCGCCAGTATATCGCCGACGCCCTCGGCCAGCATGGTTCCTCCAAATACGCAGTACGGCACGTCCGCTCCGATACCCTTGCCTACGGCGGCAAGCTCGTCCTTCGCGAGTCCAAGCCTGAACAGCGCATTCATGCCGTTTAGGACAGCGGCGGCGTTGCTGCTCCCGCCGGCCAGACCCGCGGCGACAGGTATTATCTTTCGTATTTCGATATGTACCCCCGTCCGCAGAGAATACGTCTCAATCATCTTCTCCGCGGCTCTGTGGGCAAGGTTGGACTTGTCCGACGGAACGCGCGGACTGTCACAAGCCAGAGTAACGGCGCATTCCGGCGACTTCGTTATCACCAGCGTGTCATGAAAAGCCAAGCTCTGCATAACCATGCGCAGATTGTGGTAGCCGTCAGGCCGCCTTGAAAGAACATCAATAGCAAGGTTTATCTTCGCGTGTGCCTTTATCTGTATCTGTTCCATAAATTCTCCGTGAAATATTTGCATAAGTGAAAACTTGTGTTCAATAACGCCTAAGCCAAGCATGCAGAAGCGAAACCATAACGATATTCTCTGCATATAGCGCTTTGATTTCATATTCTCTCGATATTCTGCGAGAGCCATTCATCCAAGCAAAAGTACGCTCTAGTATTTATTATAAGTGCTGCCAAGCTCTTTTTTATATTCGCAAATATCACAGTAGATATATTCATCAGAAATCTTTCTGCTCATGCCGCCGTGTCCTTCTTTTTTTACGCTAATCCTTCTTGTCTTTCCAACACCACAAAGTTCACATAATCCGTTCTTTTTGCGTTCCTTTACCACATGATCATAAATATTGTAACCACATTTCTCGCAATTACTGACATGATGAGTACGGTAATAATTTTTTTTGTTGCCGTAGAAGTCTTCAGCTAGTTTTTTTCTTGTTTGAGTTTTATGGCCACATTCAGGGCATGGATATACGCCTATTATATCCTTCTTTCTTTCTAATTCCTTTGCAATATCACAGTCACAATTTGGACATTTGCCTGTGTTACTGACATTGTTTCTATATACATTTGGGACAACTAACTAAAGCCATTTTACACAACCTTTCTTGTATAAAGTTCTATCTATAATCCACCGTTTTGGACTAATACCAAACTCTGGTAGGATTTTAGGTGTTACATCAACATCAAGGCCAAGCAGGACTTTGACGCTTTCTATGAAGATTTAACGATAGCTTTCATCACCGCATAGTTTTCGGATGGTTAAATATTTAGCAAGGGCTTTTCTTGCAAGATTTATGCCTGATTTTACACTTATAAGGCTGGTTCGGCTTCGCCGAACTCAAGTTACATAATCGCTTCAATTATATAGTCTTTCGACACGAAAGTCAAAGAAATTTTGAAGCCGCCCAAACCGCATGGGCAGCATAAATAATTCCCTGTAGCGTCACTATAGTCAATCAACCTGAAAACAGTCCAAGAAAATTTGTCTTTTCCGCTGTACGTCGTCGAAAGAACTCCGGCGTACCTATGGGTACACCGGGAACCTTTCTTCTAATCCAGCGAAAAAAATCCTGCGTTTTCTTGGACTGTTTTCAGGTTGATTGACTATAACACATAATTACGGCTCCCCGGGATTTAGCCCGGGGAGCCGCACAAGTTTTTATTAATGAAACAACTCTCAAGTTGTTTCATTAATATATTTATTAGACATAATTGCACGCGCGCATGACAGCCGTTTCATTAAAGCCCAACACCTCGGATTTTGTAAGCTTGCCGTTACAAACGTCCATAACCGCCGACATCAGCTTGCCGCTTACCTCCTCGACGGTCTTTTCTGCGAAAAATACCGGACTCGCGTCAAAATCAATATCGTCTTCCATTATTTGATATGTATCGCGATTAGCGGTTATTTTGATTACAGGTACTATTGGAGAGCCCAGAGGCGTTCCGTGTCCGGTAGAAAATACGCAAATTTGCATCCCACCCGCTATCATCCCGGCAATAGAAGCCGGATCATTACCGGGTGTGTCCATTATAATTAATCCCTTGTCGGCCGGGTCGATCTGCTTGGCGTAATCGTAGACCGCGTTGATGGTTGCGCTTCCGGCTTTATATATACAGCCCAGCGACTTCTCCTCAAGAGTTGTTATGCCGCCGGACTTGTTCCCGACCGTTGGGTTGCCGTAGCGTACGTTTTCGCCGTTGTTGATAAAGTGCTGTTCGTAACGTGCTATAATTTCGTATATACGGTCATGAACCTCACGATTCTTGGCCCTTTTTGCAAGTATGTGCTCCGCTCCCATAAGTTCAGGCGTTTCACACAATATGGACGTAGAACCCTTTTCAACAAGCGTGTCGCTGAGTTTTCCAATGACGGGGTTGGCGGCGATACCCGAAGTGGGGTCGCTTCCTCCGCACTCGGTACCAAGGATCAGGTCTGTGACGGAACACTCCTCTCTCTGGAGAACGCTGGCCTCTATGACCATGTCCCTGGCGCAGCGCACAGCCTTTTCGATAGTCTTGATCGTTCCCCCCTCGTGCCTGATGACGAAGGATTTAAGCGGCTTGTCGGTACGCGCCCCGATCGCCTCGGCTACTATGTCGCGCTGGCAGTTTTCACAGCCGAGCGCCAGTATGATAGTTCCATATACATTGGGGTTGGCGGCAAATCCGGCCAGAACATCCAGCGTAAACTGCGCGTCCGAAGGAACTTGAGCGCATCCAAGCTGGTTTGTGAAGCTTACGGCTCCTGTTACCTGATTCGCGACCATGCGCGCCGTGTCGGACGCGCAAACGCTTGCCGGCAGTATAAGCACATGATTGCGAATTCCTACCCTTCCGTCAGATCTTTTATACCCATGGAAATTCACCGCAATCACTCCTTCTTTGCCGTGCTGTCAATATTGTGGGTATGCACATGAGCGCCGATCAGAATATCCTGTGTGGTTTCGCCTATGATATGGCCATACTTGCGGACTACGCCGCCTTTTTGGATGTCCCTCAGAGCGATTTTATGGTAAACGGGTATGTCTTGTGCGGCGACAACCTGCCTCTTCCCGTCGTCGGCCAAGTATACCACGCTTTCGCCCTCAATGGTTTTCGACGTCACCATGGCCACATCGTCTTGGGCCTCCATTATCAATGCGTTTGGCAATAATAAAACCTCCTGGTTGATTAATTTTAAGCCGCTCCTTATTTCTCGAAGTGTATCCCTCCATGAAAACATACTATCATTTTTGGCCTTAGCGACCTTATCTTCTCAAATGATTCATTTGCCTGCGGCATTCTTTCCTGGTTTGTAAATACAGGGTTCGGGCCGATGAATTTGTCATGGATGATGTTGGCGGCGTCGCCCGCTACAATTATATTGTCTTTCAGAAGGTGCAACGCGATATGCCCCGGCATGTGCCCCGGCGTATGTATTATTTCTATGCCTCCGCAGCAGTCCAGGTATTCGCGGTCGCTTAGCTTGCGGTCGACCTTTATATAGTACTTGGGCGCGTCGGCCTTCGCCTTCTCGAAATATTCGCGTTCACCGCTCCAGTTTGAGCCGTGCTTTTCAATATCTTCGGCCATATCCGCCAGGCGTACGGGCATCAATTCGCCCTCAAGGTACGGCACCTCGTCCTTGTGGGCGAGCGCCTTGGCGCCAAGGGCTCGCAGCTCGTTTACACAGCCGATGTGATCCATGTCCTGGTGGGTGATTATGACCTTTGTGATGTCTTCCGGCTTGAAGCCCAGCGGCTCCATCGCCGCGCGGATCAGGTCAAGCTGGCCGGGAAGACCCGTGTCAATCAGGATCACCTCATTCTCGTCCCAAACAAGGGTCGGGCAGTATGCGCCGCGCTCATCCTTGATCTCGAGCACCGCGACGTTGTCTGCAATCTTCATAATTTCATCCTCCTTAGAAATACTTGTTTATATCATCCAGCGTTATGCCGGGATGCAGCGCGATATTCAATGAATTGGCAATAATACCCGCAAGTCTGCCGATAACGGCGTCGACTTCTTTGGGGGTAACGAACATATTACCGGCGTAAGGCGTAAGGGCTTCCTGTACAATGCCGTGCTTCTCCTGCGCCTGAAGGTCTTTGAGCATGTTGTAAAACTCTGAGCAGCCGCCCTGCTCGATCATGTCGTCGAGGATATAGTCCAGGCTGTCGCTGATGAGGGTGGCGGCATCTACCACGGTAGGCACGCCGATGGCGATAACGGGTACGCCAAGCGTCTTCGAGCTTAGTTCCATACGCTTGTTGCCAAGACCCGCACCCGGATTTACGCCCGCGTTGGACATCTGGATTGTGCAGTTGATACGGCTGATGCTTCGCGCGGCCAGGGCATCAATGGCTACGACAAGGCTAGGGCGCACCCTGTCTACAATGCCGCGCACGATCTCGCCCGTCTCTATTCCGGTCAGACCCATTACGCCGGGCGTCACCGCGCACACCGGACGCACACAATCCTCGATATCGCGCGCCACCGCGTCGGTTCCCGTTATGTGCCGAGTTACAAGCACGCGCGCAATCGTCTTAGGCCCCAGGGCGTCCGGCGTAACGTTCCAGTTGCCCAGACCCACGACCAGCGCAACGTCGTCCTTGCCCAGATTGTGCAGTTCTCCCAGCTTGCGCGAGAGTTCTTTTATTATGACCTCGTGGGCCGTTGGGTCATTCTCCATCAGAGACTGTGACTCAAGCGTGATGTATGTGCCGATTGACTTGCGTAGCTGCCGTTCGCCTTCCTCATTGTGAATATGGACGGTGGTCGTAACAAGCCCCGCCTCGCCGTCCTCCTCGGACATTACCGTCACGCCGTCCAGCTCGTCGCCGCAGTCGCCCGCCGCCTCCATGGCCAAGTCGGTATATACGTTGGAAGTAGTTCTCATTGTATGTCGTCCCCGCTCTCCTAAATTTTCATACAAAAATATTTAATCCTACCCTTATATTATTGGCCACATGAACATTTTTCATCATAGGCTAATGATAGAATGTATTCAATTTTTTGTCAATATAATCCCCGGGAAATATTCATTATTTACTATATAACAAATCAATGGAATCCAAAAAAATAGTATTGCAAAATTGTTACGTATGTGATATGTTATACCATACACAATAACACCAAGTTCGTGAGATGAGCTTTTTAAAGGACTTTTGCGTCATTTCACGACAATTTAAGACAGGGGGTTAATTAATGAAGAAAAGTTTAATTAGAACTATGTCCGCGCTGGTAGTCGCCGTTATGGCGTTGACCTCATGCGCTACCGGAAACCAGGCTCCGGCCGATGCCGGCACAACCGGCGGTAACGGCGCAGACACAACCGCGCCCGCAGATGGCGGAGGCCAAGCTGCAAGCGACGTACGCGACGAGTTGATATTCCTCACCGGAGCATTTCCTGTTACGTTGGATCCGGTAATGATGAACGATCATCCGTCGGCACAGATCCGCCTTATGATTTTCGAGACACTGGTATCGCTTAACCCGCGCACAATGGAACTTGAGCCGGGACTCGCGGTTAGCTGGGATTTTGAAGACGCTCAGACCCTTAACATGGAGCTCCGTCAGGGAGTATATTTCTCCAACGGCGACCCGTTCACCGCCGACGACGTAAGCTTTACAATTGAGCGCGCAATCGAGTCGACTCATACCCGCTCTATGTTTGAAATGATCGAATACGTTGAAATTCACGACGATCACAACATAACACTTCATCTCAGCGAGCCTTTCATGCCGATCCTCCATACTCTTTCAACCGGCCAGCTAGGTATCGTTAACGCAAACGTAGCCCGCGAACTCGGCTTCGACGGCTTCCACGAAAATCCGGTGGGAACCGGCCGCTTTATCTTTGACAGCCAGGTTCTCGGCGACAGAACAGTTGTTGTCCGCAATGAAAACTACTGGGGAGAGCTTCCGCACCTCAGGCAGATAACCTTCCGCGTAATCCCCGAGCAGCCGATCCGCTTCATCGAAGTTGAAACAGGCAACGCCGACATCGGCTTTAGCATCCTTCCAACCGACGTTCAAAGAGCGGAAGAGACCGACAGCGTAGTGCTGCACAGACACCTCAACTTCAGCTACAACTATATTGGATTTAACACGGCCAGCGGCCCTCTCGCGGACATCCGCGTCCGCCAGGCTATTGCCCACGCTCTTCAGCTTCAGCCTATAATTGACAATGCTTTCGCAGGAACCGGTATGCCGGGCACAGGCCCGCTCACCACCCTGCACGACATGTCCATCGCTACCGAGCCGTTCGAGTTTGACCTTGACCGCTCGCGCGAACTCCTGGCCGAAGCGGGCTTCCCCGACGGCCTTAGCCTCAGATTCTGGACAAACGCCGGCAACCAAGCGCGCGCCGACGTTGCCCAGCTTGTACAAAGCCAACTTCGTCAGGTTAACATCGACGTAGAAGTCGAAATAATCGAGTGGGGAACATATCTGGAAGCTACGGCAGCCGGTGAGCACGACATGTTCATGCTTGGCTGGATCTCGCAGCCAGACCCGCACTTTGGCGTCGACATGCTCTTCCACTCCCGCAACGTGGGAGCTCCGGGCAACCGCAGCTTTACTGTAAACGCGGAAATCGACAGACTTATCGAGGAAGGAAAAGGCGAGCTTGACCCGGTCAGACGCGCCCAAATCTACGCTGATCTTCAAAACGCGATCCGCGAAGAGCTTCCGCACATCTTCCTGCACTTCGGCGAAGAGCTTATCGTAACCACTCCCGAAGTCAGAGGTTTCTTCCCCGCTCCGACAGGCAGCCCATGGCTCTGGGAAGTTTACTTCGAGTAGGATTAACTAAATCTGAATCTTGAAATCCTTATTGTAACGCAGTTGCTTCGCCGATTCCGGCGGGGCAACTGCTTTTACAAATTACCAACATTGCAAACTACGTATGCAAATACATAAAGTTTTCAAATAAAATTGCAGCATATCCCATGCTGTTACAAGAAAAAACCAAGACGTACACTAGACCAACTAAACATAGAAAGGAGCGAGTATATGCACAAATTTATCTTAAAAAGACTGGGTATGATGTTACCCGTACTTGTTGGTGTAATGTTCGTCATATTTACGCTGACATATATTACTCCGGGCGACCCTGTGATGATGATCCTGGGCGATCAAGCGGCTCAAGAAGATATCGTAAATCTTCGCGCGGAACTTGGGCTTGACCAGCCGTTCCTGGTTCAGTTCGGCATGTTCGTGGCCAACACGATGCAGTTCAACTTCGGTACTTCCTTTACTACAGGCAGACCCGTATTAGAGGAAATAGGCTTTAGATTCCCGACCACCATGCAGTTAGCGGCCATGAGCGTCGTCATTTCCGTCCTGATAGGCATCCCGCTGGGTATACTCAGCGCAGTCAAACAATACACCATATTCGACAACGGAGCCACAATCATCGGGCTTTTGGGCGTGTCTATCCCCAACTTCTGGCTGGGAATGATGCTGATAATCCTATTCTCCGTCAACCTGGGCTGGTTCCCGACTACCGGATTTGAAACGCCTATGCACTGGGTCTTGCCCAGCTTCACCATAGGAATATCCTCCGCCGCGATCATAATGCGTATGACGCGCTCGAGTATGCTGGAGGTCATCCGCCAGGATTACATCCGTACAGCCAGAGCCAAAGGACAGAAGGAATCCAAGATTATAGTCTCTCACGCGCTCAAAAACGCTCTGATACCCGTTATTACCGTGGTCGGCCTGCAATTCGGCCTTCTGTTGGGCGGCGCGATACTTACCGAAACAATCTACGCTATCCCAGGTCTTGGCCGCTTCATGGTCGAGTCGATACAGCGGCGCGACTACCCCATAATCCAGGGCGGTGTGCTTCTGCTGGCTCTTGTGTTCAGCTTCGTAAACCTGCTGGTAGACATCCTTTACGCGTTTGTCGATCCCAGGATCAGATCCCAGTATAAATAAGGAGGCGCCCGTATGTTAACTAATAAAGTCGCTGTAGACGAAGCTCCGGTCGGCGTAAACGCGGACGCCAAGCCGCGTAAGAAGCGCAGCCAGATGCACGACGTCTGGAAGCGCTTCAGAAAGAGCAGGACAGCAATGTTTGGCCTGTTCATAATCATAGCGCTAATAATACTCGCTCTCTCTGCGGAAATATTAGCTCCCGCAGACGCTATAAACCCAGGCTATGACATTCAAGACCTTGGCAACACATTCGCTCCGCCGGGCGGAGAACATATTTTCGGAACCGACAACTTCGGTCGCGACATCTTCGCGAGAATCGCCCACGGCGCAAGAATATCTCTATATGTCGGCTTCGTTGTAGTAAGTATCTCCATGGTTACAGGCGTCACCCTTGGCGCGCTGTCGGGCTATTACAGCGGAATCATCGACAACGTTATAATGCGCATTATTGACATACTGCTGGCCATTCCCTTCCTGTTGCTGGCCGTGTCTATCGTCGCGGCGCTCGGGCCGGGACTAAGAAACGTAATGATTGCGGTCGGCGTCGCCGGCATACCGGGTTACGCCCGTATTGTCCGCGCTTCCGTGTTAAGCGTTCGTGAACAGGAGTTCATCGAAGCCGCGCGCTCCGTTGGCGCCAACAACTTCCGCATCATTACCAGGCATATTCTGCCGAACTGTATGGCTCCAATCATCGTACAAGCCACAATGGGTATGGCGGGAGCGATCCTCTCGGCCGCCGCCCTTAGCTTTATCGGCCTTGGCATACAGCCGCCGCAGCCCGAGTGGGGCGCGATGCTTGCCGAAAGCCGCAGGTTCATGCGCGACCACTGGCACATGGTAATGTTCCCGGGTGTTGCGATAGCTACCGTAATATTTGGGCTGAACATGATAGGCGACGGTCTTCGCGACGCCTTCGACCCGCGTTTGAAGAAATAACCCAATTAACCGAACAAACTTCCCGCATAGCTGACAAATGCCGGGCTTACAAGTCGATTTCCCTGCATACGGGGAAAAACAGGTCATGCGCCACCGTTTAGCGGTTGTGCGGGAAGTTTAATAACTACGAGGTGACGATATGCCGGAAAATACAGCACAAGCCAGTAATGAGGCATTGCTGGACATCCAGGACCTATCCATTCATTACATTACGGAGGACGGTACAGTCCGCGCCGTCAACAATCTTAACCTGTCGCTCAAACGCGGCGAAACCATCGGACTTGTAGGGGAAACCGGGGCGGGCAAGACTACCACCGCTCTTGGTATAATGCGGCTTGTTCCCGACCCTCCGGGCAAGATTGTAGGGGGACGGATAAACTTCGCCGGTGAAGACCTTACGCAAAAATCCGACGCCGCAATGCGCAATGTGCGCGGCAAGAGAATATCCATGATATTCCAAGACCCGATGACAAGCCTTAACCCGGTCATACCTGTGCGCGACCAGATAGCCGAGGTTATACTTCTGCACGAAAAGGTATCCGCCGCCGAAGCGCTTGCAAAAGCCGAGGAAATGCTCCTAAAGGTCGGCATCCGCTCGGAGCGCGCCAGGGAATACCCTCACCAGTTCTCCGGCGGAATGCGCCAGAGGGTGGTCATCGCGATTGCGCTGGCCTGCAACCCCGAGCTGCTTATCTCGGACGAACCCACCACAGCCCTGGACGTTACCATCCAGGCTCAGGTTCTCGAGCTCATGAAGAACCTCAAGCGTGAGTTCAACACATCCATGATAATGATTACCCACGACCTTGGCATTGTCGCCGATATATGCGACAAAGTGGCCATCATGTACGCCGGAAGCGTCGTGGAAATCGGCGACAAGTACGACCTGTTCAGGAATCCCAAGCATCCTTACACCATCGGCCTGTTCAACTCCCTGCCCGATATTGAGAAGGACGAGGACAGCCTCAAACCCATTAAGGGATTCATGCCCGACCCGATGGACTTGCCGTCCGGCTGCCCATTCCATCCGCGCTGCGACGTGGCAAAGCCCATATGTATGCAAGCCGCGCCAAGCGAATATGTCAACGTCAGCGAAAATCATCGTGTGAAATGCCTGCTATTTTCCGATACGACAGGAGGTGAGTGATTTGCCGGAAAAATTGTTGGAAGTTAAGAATCTAAAAAAGTATTACAAGACCAAGCGCGGCCCGCTGCACGCCGTAGACGATATCGACTTCACAATCAACCGCGGCGAAACGCTCGGGCTTGTCGGTGAGTCGGGCTGCGGCAAGTCCACCACAGGAAGGGTAGTTTTGCGACTGGTCGACGCAACCGCCGGCGAAGTAATCTTCAGTGGAGAGAACATACTCAACTACGACAAGAACAAGATGCGCAATTTCCGCGAACACGCGCAGATTGTGTTCCAAGACCCGTTCGCGTCGCTTAATCCGCGTATGAGCGTGTCTGAAATCATCGCAGAGCCGCTTATAATCAACAAGAAAGCGTCCTCAAAGCAGGACTTGCACAAGCAGGTTCTACAGCTCATGGACACCGTAGGTTTGGCCGCGCGTCTCGAAAATGTATACCCGCACGAGCTTGACGGCGGAAGGCGCCAGCGCATCGGCATCGCGCGCTCCCTTGCGCTTAAACCCTCTTTCATCGTGCAGGACGAGCCAGTCTCCGCGCTTGACGTGTCAATACAGGCTCAGATACTAAACCTGATGGACGAACTCCAGAAGGAGATGAAGCTTACATATCTGTTCATTTCTCACGACCTTGGGGTAATTAAGCACGTGAGCACCAACATCGCGGTTATGTACCTTGGCAAGATCGTCGAGATGTCGGACTATGCCTCCATCTTCAAAGACCCCTTGCATCCTTATACCAAGGCTTTGCTTAGTGCCATCCCCGTTCCCAATGTGGATGTCCACCGCGAGCGCATAATCCTCGAAGGCGACGTACCAAGCCCTATCAGTCCGCCTCCAGGCTGCCGCTTCTACGGAAGATGCTTCATGCGCCAGGATGTCTGCAAGGATCAAGACCCCGTACTGAATCAAATCTCCGAAACCAGGAAGGTAGCCTGTCACCTGGTTAAGAAGTAGAACAGGATAACCGCGGCATGAAAAACTTGTTAAGGCTCATTAAAATGTCGGCTGTTATGATAGCGGCAGTAGCGTTTCTGAGCCTGTTCTATGCCTTGTACATGCACGGGGTTCTCTCCCCGGCCTACGTTTTTACCGCAAACTTCTACGTTGGGGTATTGCTAACCGTTGCGGGGCTCCTGACATTGGTGATGGGGCCGGTATTCCAGTTTTTTAAGCGGGATAACTTGCTGGATCACTCCACGTTTAGCGAACGCTACATGGAAGAACGTGAAAAAGCGCGTATACGCTCATACGATCTGCTGTATCTCGGTATGTTAAATATCACCCTTACCGCTGTCATACAACTTATCCTATCATTCATAATTTAACCTGAGTTCGACTGAATCGAACCAGCCGCGTAAGCGGCTGAAAACACGAAGCGCTTTTCAGGTTATCGGCAGAATTCTTTGACGTGCCGTAGGGCATGGAGTGCGGTGATTTTCCGCAAATTGTGCGGATTTGATCAAAGTTTGGCGAACGGTTTTTGTTCGTCGGAATCACGTTAATTTAAGAACCTGTATCACAAAACGGGGAACCTTTAAAGGTTCCCCGTTTTGTATGCCTCTCCCCAATGATACATCGCGTCGATAACCGGCCTTAGGCTTGCGCCTGTTTCGCTTAGGCTGTACTCCACCCTTGGCGGAGCTTCGGCGTATACCTTGCGGACGATCAGGCCGTCGGCCTCCATCTCTCTAAGGTTCTGGGTCAGTACCTTCTGTGAAATGCCGTTCAGCGACCTCTTCAATTCCCCAAAACGCCTGGTTTGAACCAGCAAGTCACGCACAATCAATATCTTCCACTTGTCACTGATAAGAGATAGTGTTATCTCAACCGGACAATCAGGCGGTTTCCGCGATCTTGGCATACATCCTCCATGGTATCCATCCGGTAACTATGTTACGGAAAAGTGCGTTATTTACAATACATCAGCATAACGTTATTCTAATATAGTGAAACAACTTCAATATCAGACCAATATTTGCTCGGCGCTAAAGCGCCTTCTTTGTGGAACGTCGGCGGCAGTAGGCCGACGCTTCCAGAAAATATTGGTTCGCTTTTCAAGTTGTTTCACTATATATAGGATTGGCACAGTCAATCCAGTTTACGGAGGTGTGGAAATGGTTGACTATGTAAGTATCTTGGCGAAAGACCCCGCCGGTGTGCTTGCCACAAAGGACGGTGAACATGTGCGGACACGTGTTTTCCAGTGCTTGTTTACGGAAGGCAAGAAGGCATACTTTTGCACCAGCAGCGAAAAACCCGTATATTCGCAGATGAACAAGGATCCCTATGTTTCATTCTGCACATATGGAAAGGATTTTTCGCCGGTTTTATCCATCAGCGGAAAAGTGGCTTTCGTTGAGGATAGCGCGCTGAAAGTCCGTGCCTTGGATGAAAACCCCCTCATCAAGAATATCTATGGCTCGCCGGAGAATCCGATATTCAAAATTTTCGCTGTCGACATTGAGGAAGTCTCAACGTTCAGCCTTGCCGAAGGGCTGAGGCAGTATACGCTGTAAAGTACAAAGACCCTCGCGGCTATGCGTGGGTCTTTGTTACTGAAACTTGGTATTTATACCAGTCTGTGAATATGACCTTCCCTTTCGCCTGGAAGCAGGTCTACCACAGGGATTTCTATCATGGTGTAGCAGCCCGGGGGCAAACGCTTGCACGCTCTGGCGCACGACGCCATTACCTGTGAAGTCAGCGCCGGATTGTTGATCCGCATGTTGAACTGCAGCATCTGGTTGTGTGTCTGCCCGGATACGCCCTTGCGGCTCATGCTTACGCCGTGGCCCATGTCCACCAGAGCCTGAACGTCGTCGACCTGCATGACGCGGGTCTCGTCGTGACGGAAGTACGGGTCGGTCTTGATGTCGGCCTCTACCTTCTCGAAGCTTGCGCCTTCCTTGAGCTGCACGTACACAAGGCGGCGGTGCACGCCCGTTCCCAGCGGTATTGTCAGCGACAGAGCATCGGCCACGCCTGCCACGGAACGCGCCACAACCGAGTGGCCCATGCTCATGCCGGGCCCAAAATCGGTGTATGTAATTCCGCCGGGAGACATTGCTTCCATGAGAGTGCGCACGACCGAGTCGCTGCCCGGATCCCATCCTGCGGCTACTACGGACACAACTCCGTTTGCTTTCGCTATGGGGCCGAGCTTGCCGCGAAGGTCAACGATGCCGGAGTGGATGTCGAAGCTGTCCACAGTACTTATGCCCATGGCCAGGTACTTGGAGGCTTCCTCTTCTACCGCGCGGGTTGGAGTACACAGCAGCGCGACGTCAACCTTACCAAGCTCCTTGATGTCCTCTACGGCTCTGACATGACCGGCGCGCGCCGAGTCGCCGCTTACCGATCTTCTGACGACTCCCACAAGTTCCATATCAGGCGCGGCGTTTACGGCCTTTACGGCTTGCTTTCCTACATTTCCCCAACCTACTACTGCAACATTAATTTTTTCCATAACGTCCTCCCTGTTTCAATGTCACTTGTTACCTGGCGCTTTAGCGCGTCCGTATCCTTGAACTTGCGCTCGCCCCTGATACTGTCGTAAAAATTTATTATTACCTCTTTGCCGTAAATCTTCTCGTCAAAGTCGTACAGGTATGTTTCGCACTTGATTGCCGCTCCGCCTTCCGATACGGTCGGGTTTACGCCGACGTTCGTTATGCTCTCGTATGTTTGACCGCCTTCGTCCGACAATATACTTGCGCTGGTCAGGTATACGCCGTTTGGCGGAAGTAATTTTTCAGGAGACGGGGATATGTTCAGCGTCGGAAAGCCGAGCCGTCGTCCCAGCTGCTTGCCGTGTTCCACAACGCCGGAAAGCTGGTAAGGCCGCGTCATGAGCTCGGCGCAGCGCCCGAAGTTCCGCGCGGACACGCACTCTCTTATCAGCTGCGAACTTACCCGCTCGCCGTCGTATGTAACGGAATCCACAACATGTACGTCGAATCCGTGCGTACCGCTAAGCTCACGCAGATAAGCGGCGCTGCCCTCCCGGTTGCGGCCGAAGCAGAAGTCTTCCCCTACTATAATGGCCTTGGCGTTCAACTGATCCACAACGACCGTCTTGATGAAGTCACCGGGCGGCATATTGCGAAGCTCGTCGTCAAAGGGGTACTCAATGAAGGTATCCGCGCCAAGCTCTTCCAGTATCCGCGCCTTTTCTCGGCTGCTGAGAAGCAGGCCGAAGCCCGGAGCGCCCATGTACGAGACAGGGTGCGGCCAAAACGAGAGCACTACCTTCGCAAGCTCCGCCGTGTCCGCCGTTTGAGCAAGTACGTCAAACAGCGCGAGATGTCCCATGTGCATACCGTCGAAGTTGCCGAGCATCACCGCCGCGCCTCGCGCGTCTCTAATATTTTCGATATGTTCTGTCAAGTATGAATTTAGATATCGCATGTCCTCAACTGTTGCTTGCCAGCATTACAAGCGGCTTCAAAATAAGTACCCTCTCGTCGTCCGGCGACGCCTGCTGTTCGTATACATACTCGTACAATCCGGCGATTTGTCCGTCAAAGCCCCTCGCAAACACGCGGCGGCCGCGTTTGGGATTGTTGTCGCAGCTTGTAATCGAGACGATCTTGACCTTGTTGCCGGCTAGCATCGAAGGTGTCGCGTCCTCGCTGACCACCACGCTGCTAAAGGGCAGGCACTTTTCGATGGGGCGTATGAGCGCGAGCAAGTTGCCTCTTTCGGCCGCCTCCCTCATCTGGTCGATGCGCAGCGCCGTTTCAATACTGAATATTCCGCTGGCAATACGCACAAGACTGCCCATTAACCCCCCGCAGCCCAGTTTTTCACCGATATCGTGGCATAGCGTGCGAATATACGTACCTCGCGAACACAAAACATCGATTGTCAGTGTGCTGTCGTCGTGAAATTCAACTATGTCGATCCTCTTAATCAACGCGGCGCGGGGCTTGCGCTCGACGACCTCGCCGCGGCGCGCTATGTCGTACAGCCGTTCGCCGTTTACTTTCACAGCGGAATACATCGGCGGCACTTGCTCTATCTCACCGCGAAACGACAGCACGGCGGCGGCAATCTCTTCACGCGTGGCCGTTACGGGAGATTCTGTGAGGATACTGCCCGTGTCATCCTGAGTGTCACTGGTCATACCAAGCTTTAACACGGCGCTGTAGCGTTTAAGACCCGCCCCGGCGTAGTCGGCCAGCTTGGTCGCCTTGCCTATACAAATCGGCAGGACTCCCTCAGCTTCCGGGTCAAGTGTGCCGGTATGCCCTACCTTGAACTTACCGACGCCTTCGCCAAGCCCCGCCCCTATCAATATTTTTTTCATAACGGCCACAACATCGTGCGAAGTATAGCCCTTTTCCTTGTAAACATTTAGAAATCCTGAAACACTGCTCATTACGACTGCTCCGCTTGTAGTTTTTTTACGATCATTTCGACGGCTTCCGGAGGCGCGTCCTTCACAGTGAAGCCCGCCGCGGCTTTATGGCCGCCGCCGCCAAGCTTGGCGGCCAGTTCGCCCACGTTCACAACCCTAGAACGCAGGCTCATTTCCGTTCCCTCTTCCTTCTGAAGGGCGTACACGGCAGTGTTGACGCCATTGGTGTTTATCATATAGTCAACTACGCCGTCGGGGTATCCGACCGCGCGGAGTTCCTCCATGTCCTCCCTGGTGATGTAGGTATAGGCTATTTCGGGTTCTGCATAAGCCACCCTGGAAAGCGCCCTCGCGAACAGAGGCGTTTTATCCCTGGACTTCTCGAACAAGATGCTCGAGTATACTTTGGAGAATTGGACGCCGGCGCGCATTAGCTTTGCCGCGACTTCCAGGGTTTCCGGCGTTGTGGTGCGGTGGCGGAATCCCCCTGTATCATAGATCAGTCCGGCGTATATTGCCGCGCCGATATCCGCGTCTATCACGATCCTCCGGTCAATATAGCTGTAGACCATGATAGCTGTGGAGGAAGCCGAGGTATCGACTATGCGAATGTCGGCTTCAATGCTGTTGTTCAGATGATGGTCGAAGAGAGCGGTCGCCTTGGCGCGCTTCATAACGTCGGCGGCCTTGCCCAGCCTGTCAGGCGTTGATGCATCCAGCGAAATGAAGAGATCGGGCGTAAGCGCGTCATAATCTCCTTGGTATATATAGTGCCTGCCGGGGATTACGTCATACTTGCTGTCGTAATCCTCGAGCAGTACCACAACATCCTTGCCAACCTTGTCAAGACAAGCGGCCATAGCCAGACACGCCCCTATAGCGTCGCCGTCAGGATTGACGTGCCCCGCAACCACAACCGAATTTGCCGCGTCTATAGCTTTCTGGAGCTTTAACTCGATTTCGTTCAAGCTTTACCTCCTAGGACATGTTTGAAAACCCGCTTTCGGCGAATTTTCGAGTGATTTTTTCGTCAGGCTGGGAAGCACTAACGCCCAGGGGTCCCGCGAAGCCCGATTTTGGCTTCGTGGGGTGGACTGAGCGAACCCGCGGTGATTCGCAATGATGCTGTGTGCCGGTGGAACGCGTTTAGCATCCGAAGCGTCGGCGCAGGAGGAAGTGCTGACAACGACTGACGGAAAAAGCGCCGAGAATGCGTCGAAACGAGGTTTTCAAGCACACCCTAAACCCTTGCCGCTAATCGTTGATTTCCTTGAAGAGTTTATCCATCTTCATGCCGTATTCGAGAGATTCGTCCAGCACGAACGCGATCTCGGGGGTATTGCGCAGGTTTATGCGCATTGCCAGCATCTTGCGAAGGTATGGCGCGGCGTTTTTCAGGCCGTTCATAGCCTCTTTCTTTGCCGCATCATCACCCAGGACACTGACGAATATCTTGCAGTGTTTCAAGTCGCTACTGGCCTGGGCGCTGGTGACTGTCGTCATGGCGCTTACGCGTGGATCTTTCAGCTCGGAGCGAATGACTTCGGCCGCTTCCTTCCTGATCTCGTCATTGATTTTCTGCAGTCTTGGTGAAGAGGGTTTCATGTCACACCTACCTTGGGATCTCTTCCATGATGTATGCCTCTATTTTATCGCCTTCCTTGATATCGCCGAACTTGTGGAACGTCATTGCACACTCGAAGTTGCTGGCTACTTCGCGGACATCGTCCTGGAAGCGCTTGAAGGAGCTCAAAGTTCCGTCGTATACGACGATGCCGTCGCGCACTACACGTATCTGGGCGCTTCGCATTATCTTGCCGCTTGTCACATAGCACCCGGCGATGTTTCCTATGCCGGAAGCCTTGAATATCTGGCGTATTTCGGCGTGACCAACTACTTTTTCGGCAAAGACCGGCTCGAGCAGGCCCTTCATTGCCGCGGTGATGTCCTCGATGGCCTGGTAGATTATGCGGTACAAACGTATGTCGACCTTTTCCGTATCGGCCACGGCACGCGCCGGAGCGTCCGGGCGGACGTTGAAGCCGATAATTATGGCGTTTGACGTGGATGCCAGCATAACGTCCGTTTCGGTGATAGCGCCTACGCCGCCGTGGATCGTGCGGATTCTGACCTCGTCGTTGGATAGGCGCTCGAGGCTGTTCTTGACGGCCTCGACGGAGCCCTGCACGTCGGCCTTTACCACAATGTTAAGGTCTTTGACGGAGCCTTCCTTGATCTGGTTGAACAGATCGTTAAGCGATATCTTGTTCGGCGTCTGCTTTATCATGTCTTCGCGGCTCTTGGCCATTACGGACTCGGCATACTGCCGTGCCTGTTTCTCGCCGTCGGCTACATAGAACGCGTCGCCGGCGGACGGAACGCCGGAAAGCCCAAGTATTTCAACCGGCATACTCGGCCTGGCCAACTTGACCTTCTTGCCCTTGTCGTCCATCATAGCGCGTATCTTGCCGAAAGTTGAGCCCACGACTACCGGATCGCCGATATTTAGCGTACCATTTTGCACAAGGACGGTGGCCACCGGGCCGCGCCCCTTGTCAAGCATTGCCTCGATGACCGTGCCGCGCGCCCGTCCATTGGGGTTGGCCCGCAGTTCCTTCATCTCGGCGGTCAGTACGATCATTTCGAGAAGAGTGTCGATACCCGTGCCGTTTATGGCCGATACGGGTACACAAATCGTCTGCCCGCCCCATTCCTCGGCAAGCAGGCCGAACTCCGTAAGCTCCTGCTTTACGCGGTCGGGATTGGCGCTTACGCGGTCTATCTTGTTGATCGCTACGATTATATCGACTCCGGCAGCCTTGGCGTGGTTGATGGCCTCGATGGTCTGCGGCATTACACCGTCGTCCGCGGCAACTACCAGTATGGCTATATCCGTTACCTGAGCCCCGCGCATACGCATGGCGGTAAACGCCTCGTGACCGGGAGTGTCCAGAAAACTTATCATCTTGCCGTTTATCGAGACGGTATAAGCGCCGATATGCTGTGTGATGCCGCCGGCTTCGCCCTCAACCACCGACGCGTTGCGTATACGGTCGAGCAGGGATGTCTTGCCGTGGTCTACGTGACCCATTACCACTACCACCGGCGAACGTTCCACAAGATCGTCCGGGTTGTCGACTTCGTTTGCGAACGCCATCTCGAGGATATCCTCCTCGTCGAGCTTCTCGCAAATAATATCGAAGTCCTCCGCGATTTTCGACGCGGTATAGAAGTCAACTTCCTGATTAATATTCGCCATTATGCCGACTTTCATGAGTTTCTTTATTATTTCAGCGTTCGGCTTGTCGAGTATCTGCGCCAAGTCCTTCACCGTTACCGACTTGGGAATACGAGCTACCGGAATTTCGCCGTCCTGCACTACGATTGCCTCCATTGCGGCGGATTCATCCTGCTTTGCGGCGATGCGCTTTTTCTTCTTCTTGGTGCTTGCCGTTATAAGCTGGGATACCGTAGCCTGATCCTGCTTGCGCATCGGCCTGGCGCCGTCGCGTAAAGGCTTGCCGCCGCGGCCGTGATCCTTGCGCGACTGAGGCTTACTATCGGGTTTTTGCCCGACAGCCGCGCCTGGGCCGCTCTTTCCGCGCGGACGATCCGTCCTTGAGTCAGGACGTCCGGCCGACGCCGCGTCCGGGCGTCCATCCGGTCTGCGCGGCGGTCTATCTCCGCTTGCAGCCATTCCATCCGGTCTGCGCGGCGGACGGTCTCCGCTTGATCCCATTCCATCCGGTCTGCGCGGCGGACGGTCTCCGCTTGATCCCATTCCTTCCGGCCTGCGCGGCGGACGATCTCCGCTTGATCCCATTCCATCCGGCCTGCGCGGCGGACGGTCTCCGCGTGATCCCATTCCATCCGGTCTGCGCGGCGGCCGATCTCCGCCTGCTCCCATTCCATCCGGTCTGCGCGGCGGT
>Ga0131853_10003070_pt1 | contig 29970 bp, 35 predicted proteins | sample TergutLab28metaG_FD_92764 | JGI IMG/M metagenome (GOLD analysis project Ga0131853, IMG submission 92764) | Labiotermes labralis P1 segment gut microbial communities from Petit-Saut dam, French Guiana - Lab288 P1 (version 2) (version 2) | ecosystem: Host-associated > Arthropoda: Insects >... | reverse complement strand
GTTTCGTACAACGAACGCCACAACGAGGCCAACGGCGAAGAGAATCGCGACGGTCACGGCAACAATCTTTCGTGGAATTGCGGCGCGGAAGGCCCGACCGAAGACGCAGAAATCCGCGCGCTGCGCGAGCGCCAGAAGCGCAATCTGCTCGCGACGCTGCTGCTCGCGCAAGGCACGCCCATGCTGCTGGCCGGCGACGAATTCGGCCGCACGCAACGCGGCAACAACAACGCTTACTGCCAGGACAACGAGATCAGTTGGGTGGACTGGAAGGCCATCGACGATGATGGCCGTGCGCTAAGCGAATTCGTGCGCAACCTCACGAAGCTGCGTCACGCACTGCCCGTGCTGCGACGCAACCGCTTCCTGTCCGGCGAACACAACAAGGCGCTCGGCGTGACCGACGTGGAATGGCTGTCGCCTGCGGGCGTGCCGCTCGCCTCGGAGCAATGGGAAGATCCGGCCATGCGTTGCTTCGGTATGCTGATCGATGGCCGATCGCAGACGAGCGGCATCATGCGGCTCGCCTCGGATGCGACCATTTTGCTCGTGTTCAACGCTTGGCATGACGTGGTGGATTTCACGCTGCCTTCGGTGCCGGGCAACGACCAGTGGAGTTGCCTGATCGACACCAATGCCCCGGTACGCGACGAACTGCCGGAATTCGAAGCAGGAGACGTGTATCAGGTGACGGGCCGCTCGATGCTGGTGTTCGCGCTGCATACGCGCGGCGCGACACAGCGTGTGTTCGAGCGGCTTGGCGAGGAACTCGCCGGTCCGTAACTGATTGAAGGGGTTTAATGCACCTGCTGCGCTGCGGCGCGTTCCGCAGCGAGTTTCTTCTGCTGCTCGTGCGCCCGATGATGGCCTACCGCGCAACCGATCACTGCGCCGGCCACCGCATGGTGTCCGGCCACGTGCCCGGCTACCGCGCCCACGGCTGCGCCCTTGAGGCAACCTGCCGCCTGCGCCTGGCCAATTCCAATGCCCAGCAGGGCCACTACTGCAAACAGAACCTTCTTCATCTTTACTCTACTCGACAAGGTGGTGGGGGAATCGCTTACCGGCCTGCCGCTGATTGTTTTAAAAAAAGCGCGAACAAACGGCAAACCCAGGCCGGCGCACATTCTACCCAGGCACGCTCGCCGACCGCTAAACGGTGCCCGCCCAGCCCGTATGCGAGATGTCGAAGATGACCCCTTCCGGATCCTTGAATTTATCTTCGGCGTTTTCCTTCCCTTCTTCGCCGAACTTCATGAAGAAGCTGCCGCCTTCCGCCTCGATGAGCGCGCGCGTCGATTCCGTATCGTCGACGATGAAACCAAAATGATGCGTGCCCACGAAATCCGTGCCATTCAACTTGAGCAACGCCAGATTGACCACGCCGTCGCTCAGATAGATCCCGGACCCGGCACCGAGCGTTTCCGCGCCGACACGCTTCAAACCGAAAACGCGCTCGTAGAACTGCGCAGATTCCTCGAGATTCTTCACGCTCACTGCGATATGCCGAAGCTTTGCCATGACATCCTCCCGCCGCAAAAAATAGTTCGTTTTAACAGGTCAAAAATCAGGTCAAAAACCGCGCCGCCGCGATCGTTTCATCGCGCCCACATGCCCGCGAATGCGGCGCAGCGGGTCGCCAGCGACGGAATTTGCCCCATGATCTGATAATGGTTCACCGCTTCGATCTCGGCGAAGTCGTGCTCGATACCGGCAGACGTCAACGCGTGCTCGAAGCTCTTCGAATGCCGCGCGAACTCGGCATTGTCGAACTGGCCGTAAGCCACGCTGACCGGGCACGCGATCCGCGCACAATGATTGATCGCGCTGAGTTCCTGCACCTCGCGCTCGTCGAGCTTCACGTAGCTTCGCCGCGAGCTGGCGACGACAGGCCGCAAATCATACATTCCGCTTACACACAGCGCGCCCTTGATTATCTGCCGCAATGACGCGCCCGCTGCGCCGTCCATGGTCAACAACGCGGAAACGATGTGCGCGCCCGACGAATGCCCGGAAACATAGATCCGATCCGGGTCCCCGCCAAAACTCGCCGCCGATTGATGCACGAACTCGATAGCGCGGCGGATTTGCGCAACGACGTCGGGAAGCCGAACCTCCGGGAGCGCGGAAAAATCGAGCGCGATGTAATGGACACCGGCCTGCACGAAGTCGCCGGCCATGAAGGCCGCGTCTTCCTTGCTCATATTCCGCCACCCGCCTCCGTGGACGTGAATATGAACCGGCGCGTTCCGGCTTTTGGCCGGATAAATGTCCATGCGCTCTTGCGCGGCCGGACCATAGGCCACGTCTCGCTGGAAATCGAGCGCAGACTGCGCCTGCTCGCCCATCGCCCGCAGACGCGTGACCTCGGCTTCCCAGTCCGGCACCCAGATACGCTGATCGTAGAAGGCGTCGAGCTGCTCCTGCGTATAACCGAGGTACGCATCGGCCAATGGTGCCAATGGTGCCAATGGTGCCAATGGTGCCAACGGTGCCAACGGTGCCGATGCGCCCTGTTCCGAACCATCACTCATGATTTCCTCGTTCGCCATTGGTTCACGACAGTCCCGCAATCTATCACTTCATCTCCGGATAGCGTGGCAGGCACAGCATCGCGATCGCCGACACCACCGCAAGCACGGCAGCGGCGACGAACACGTAGTCGTACGTACCGAACACGGTGCGGGCGGAGCCGTACATCAGCGGACTGATCGACACGCCGCAGAGGAACAGGATCATGAGGCAACCGTAAATCGCGCCAAAATGCTTTTTGCCGAAATAGCGGCCCGTGAGGTAACCGACAAGGTCGATTTCCGTACCATACCCGACACCCACGAGACCCACGCCCAGGATCATCACCGGCACCGGCAGCTTCATGAAAATGCACGCGGCCACGATGGCGCACCCCACCGCCGCAAGGAAGAACGCGATGGCGCCGACGCGCGGTGCAAACGAACGGTCGACGAGCCAGCCGATCAACAGCCGCACGCAAAGCGTCGTGATGCCGAAACACGTCGAGATGATCGTGAACGCTTTGGGCGAATAGCCGATATCGTGCGTGAGCTTCGCGACTTGCGGCATCACACCCGTCACCACCGCCGACACGATCACGATGGCGGCCGCAAGCAGCCAGAATTCGATCGTGCGCGCAGCAGCCTTGAGCGTCAGTCCGGAAGCATTGCTGTTCGCTCGCGCGACGTGCGATTCACTGGGGCTCACCGCCGAGAAAAGATTCACGCCAAACGAGAAAACCATCACGACGGCGGCCATCAGGAAAAACGTTCCTCTGGGGCCGTAGTTCGCCTCGCCATAAACGATGATGCTCGGGAGAATGACATAACCGAGGCCGAGCCCCGCTGACGCCACGCCGAGGGCAAAGCCGCGCCGCACGTCAAACCATTCGGTCAACAGCTTGTTATAGGTGAGCGACTGCGCACCATAACCGAGCACCCCAAAAAGAAAGCAGATGAGGTAGAAGACCGACAGGCTGCCCAGGAACGCGCCGAAGGCCACGAGACAGGCCGCTTCGGCAACGATCGAACAGAGCATGACGCGTCGCACGCCATAGCGGTCGACGAGCCAGCCGAAGACGGGCGCCGCGATCATCGACGCAATGCCGAACAGCGTCAGCCCGAACATCGTCCGTCCAATGGACCAGCCATACGACGCTTCCATCGACGGCGCCATACGGCCCACGAGCAGCAGAATCAGCGGGCCGGGACTAAAAACGAGTCCGATGACCGAGCCAAGCGTGACACGCCAGCCAAAAAAGCTCAGGCTATTTTCATCGACCTCCGGATGCCTGCTCCACTCCGCTGCGCGAGATCCCGCATTTGCATCGATATCATTTCCCATTTCGTCTCCAAAGTTTCAACTGGCGTGCAACCGGATTCTTTAAACAGAAACTCTAATCAACCGCGTTTCAACTTACCCGGATTTCCCCGCCGAATAAACCGAATCGCTTTCTATTTCGAAATGCTAATTTAATATTCTTGATGAACCGAATATTTTCTTTCGTCCATACCGTAAATAATTTCTCATTCACGGCCATCGCCCACCTCAACGCTCAGATGACGGCCGGCCAGCGGCTCGCATCACGCAACCACATGTTATTTAGATCTAAAGGAATTCCCAAACTATAGTAAACCCTTGAGCGTGCCCGCAACGCCCATGTCCCTTCCCGCCCGGCGCCTTGCTCCGCGCGCCTGCGCGCCCGCCACGAGCGGCAACGGCGGGAATTCTACATATTCAAAAACGACATCAAAAACATTTGACGACATCGCCAGATATATCCGCAGCGCCATAGCTGATAGTTTTTTTCCCAACTATCACGATATTTCCCACTCCACTAGCATCCATCGCGTGTCGGAGCGTCGTGCCCGAGTGGCACCCCCGTTCCGCCCACGGCATCGCAAATGGCGATGAAAAGAAACCGGAAACAAAGGGGTCAAAATGAAACGTGTGGTTGGAGTGGCGCTTCTCGCAGCAGGATTCAGCGGAGCGGCATGTGCGCAAAGCAGCGTCACGCTGTACGGCAGCATGGACTTCGGGCTGGCATACAACAACAACGTCGGCGGGCATTCGCAGATCCAGGCGGTCAGCGGCAACAGCCAGCCGGACCGCTGGGGCCTGTTGGGCGTGGAAGATCTCGGCGGTGGCACCAAGGCGATCTTCAGGCTCGAAAGCGGCTTTCAGATCATCAATGGCGCTTCGACGCGCAGCGGCTACATGTTCAACCGCGAGGCATCGGTCGGCCTCTCGTCGGATACGTACGGCACGCTCATCGCGGGACATATGACGCCGCTCTCGCAGGCGTGGATCAACCCGCTCGATGGTGCAGTCCAGGGTTTCCTCTATCAGAACTATCACCCGGGTAACATCGACGAACTGTCGGACAACACGAACACGCAAGTCGATAACACGGTTCGTTATGTGACGCCGACATTCCACGGCCTTCAGGCCGGCGCGCAGTTCAGCTTCAGCAATTCGACGAACTTCGCGGCGGGACGCAATTACGGCTTTGGCCTGCGCTACGATCAGGGCCCGCTTAAAGCCGTGGTCACGTACGCGGATGAAACGCAGCGGTCCACCGCGATCGGCAGCGCAATCGGCTTTACGAATTGGCAGGGCATCCCGCTCACGTCGCCGCTCGTGGCCGACCACCTCAGGAATATCGATGCGGCGGTCAACTACCAGATCGGCAACTTCAAGCTGCACGCGCTCTATACGAACGTGAATATCCGGTATCAGGGCCTGTCGAACCTGTTCCAGACGTATGAGGGCGGCGTTTCGTGGTGGGTCACGCCGTTCAACCTCGTCGATGTGACGGCGTTCACGAGTTCGCTTCAGGACGTGCGCTGGAATCAGGCAAGCCTGACCGACATGTACTTCCTGTCGAAAGAGACGCAGGTTTATGCGGCCGTTTCTGGCCAGCGCGCGATTGGGGGTGCGGCGGTGATCTACTCGAATTCGCCGTCTTCGACCAGCAGTCAGGTGACGGTCCGCATCGGGCTGCACCACTCGTTCTGAAGTTCTGACGTTCTGAAGCAAAGCGATGAGGCCGGCGTACTTCACGCCGGCCTCTTCTTGCGAGCGCGGAAACTACCCTACAAGCGCCTGCAACTGCGCGAACAGCGCATCGGGAATCTCGACGCCGTCACGCGCAGCCGCCTCGGCCAGCGCGTGCCTGCGAGCGCCCGGCAGCCGCACATCCGGGTCTTGCGTGATAGCCTCGATCAGCGTCTCCACACGCGACAAATAGGCCGCGCCGCCCGCGAGCGCATCCGGATCGATCGCCCAGAACAAATGACCGATGCGCGACTTCTCGCCGTCTTCGGTCAGAAACGACCCCGCTTCATGCCCAAAATTCGCGCCGGCCAGCGCCGCCGCGAGCAACTCGACCATCAGCGCGAGCATCGCGCCCTTCGCGCCGCCGAACGGCAGCATCATGCCGTCTAGCGCGGCTTTTGCGTCGGTGGTCGGCTGGCCGTCGCGCGTCGTTGCCCAGCCTTCGGGAATCGGTTTACCTTCGCGCGCCGCGACCATGATCTTGCCGCGCGCCACGTTCGACAGCGACAGGTCGATCATCAGCGGCACGCCTTCGCGGCGCGGGAATACCGCTGCAATCGGATTCGTGCCGAACACGGCATGACGGCCGCCCCATGCGGGCATCGCGGCGGGCGAGTTGCTGAACGCGAGCCCGACCATGCCCGCGGCCGCAATCGCTTCGAGGTGGTAGGCGCCGACGCCAAAGTGATGGCTGCGCGTCACGCTCGCAACCGCGCTGCCGCATTCGCGCGCGTGACGGATCAGCGTTTGAACGGCCAGTTCACAGGCGCCGAATGCCATGCCGTCGGCGGCGTCGACCAGCACGGCGGCGCGCCGCGAGTTCGCGATGACCGGTTGCGCGCGCGGATCGACGCGTCCGTTGCGCAACTGCGCGACGTACATCGGCAAACGCGAGACGCCATGCGACGACAATCCGCGCGTGTCCGCATAAACGAGCGCACGCGCGGTAGCGGACGCCGTGGCCTCGGTTGCGCCCGCGCCCAGCATCGCGCGCGTGGCGAGTGACAGCAGATCGGCCGATGCAACACGCGTCATACAGCACTCCTGATGTTGTTACGAACCACGCTGAGCAGCGTCTCCGTCACGCGCTGCGCGACCAGCGTGCTCACTCGCTCGTTCGACTGCACCGTCAAACCCGCAATATGCGGCGTGAGAATCAGATTGGGCGCGTGCGCGAGCGGCGAATCCGCCCGCAGCGGTTCGTCGGCGAACACGTCGAGCGCGGCCCCGCCTGCTTGGCCGGCGCGCAGCGCATCGGCGAGCGCCGCTTCGTCGATCACCCCGCCGCGCGCGGTGTTGATGACGATGGCGCCAGGCTTGAGCGCCGCAAATTGCGCGGCACCCAGCAGGTTACGCGTGGACTCGACGAGCGGCACGTGCACGCTCAGTACATCGGCCGTGCGTAGCGCTTCATCGAACGACACACGGCGTGCGCCGCACTGCTGCCAGCAATCGGCATCGGCGCTCACCTGCGGATCGAACGCACACACCCGCATGCCGAGCGCGCCGGCAAGCCGCGCGACGAGCTGGCCGATGCCGCCGAAGCCGATCACGGCGAGCGTGCTACCCGCCGCTTCGCGTCCATTGGAAAGCGCCGTGCGCGGCCATTGCCCGGCGGCGACCGCCTCGCTCGACCGGTAAGCGCCACGCAACAGCATGAGCGCGGTGGCGATCACATACTCCGCGACGGCACGCGCATTGGCTCCCGTCGCCGGAAGCACCCGCACGTCACGCTGCGCGCACGCTTCGAGGTCGATATTGTCGAGCCCTACCCCCAGCCTTCCCACCGCGACCAGCCGTGGCGCAGCGTCGAGCAATGCCGCGCTCACCTGCGTGCGATTACGCACGATCAACGCATCGGCGTGCGCGAGCAGCGCGCTCAATGCATCGGGCCGATCGACGAGTGTCGCGTCGGCCTCCACATCGAAATGCTCGCGCAGCGACGCAATGGCCGCCGCGTCCATGAACTCGCTGACGACGATCTTCCTGCGATCGGCGCCCAATTCAGGCGCTCTCGAACAGACGCGTCAAAACGAACTCGCGATGACCGAGCGTCTCAGCCGCAGTCCAGCGTCCGTTCGCCGTGGCGAGCATCGTTTCGAGCAGTTTGTCGCCGGCCTGATCGAGGTTCTGCTCGCGCTGCAGCAGCCCCGACACGTCGACGTCGATATGCTCGCTCATCGTGCGCACGGTCCGTGGATTCGCGCAGATCTTGATGACGGGCAGGATCGGATTACCGATCACGTTGCCCTGGCCCGTGGGGAAGAAATGCACCGCATAGCCGGAGGCCGCGCACAGCGTCACCATCTCGGCCGCAGCCGACGACGAATCCATGAACCAGAGCCCCGGCCCGGTCGGCTCCTCGGCCTTGTCCAGCACGCCGTCGACCATGCACTTCTTGCCGATCTTCTGAATGTTGCCGAGCGCCTTCTCTTCGATCGTGGTGAGGCCGCCCGCAATATTGCCCTTAGTCGGTTGGGATTCCGAAAGATCGTCGGTCTTCCAGCGGTTGATCATGTCCTGATAGCGGTCGAACATGAACTGGAAGCGCTCGCGCACCGCGTCGTTCGCACAACGCGCCGCGACGATCTTCTCTCCACCGGTGATTTCGGAGGTCTCGCCGAACACGAGCGTCGTGCCGAGTTCATAGAGTTTGTCGAACGCATTGCCGACCGTCGGATTCGATCCGCAGCCCGAGGTGGTATCCGATTCGCCGCATTTCGTGGAAACCCACAACTCGGCTATCGGGCAGGTCTCGCGTTCGAGCGCCGTTGCGTACTGCACCATTTCCCTAGCGGCCTTCGAGGCGCGCATGATCGTGTCGTGATCGCCGTGCAGTTCGATGCCGAAGCCCATCACCGGCTTGCCCGATTTGGCGATGCCATCGACGACGCGCTTGGTCCAGCCCTCCTCGATACCGATGACCACCACTGCCGCGACGTTCGGATTGCAGCCCGTGCCGATCAGCGTGCGAAAGTGCAGATCGAGGTCGGCACCGAATTGCAGGCGGCCGTACGGATGCGGCAGCGCCATGGTGCCTTTGATGTTGTTCTCGACGGCCTGCGCGGCGGCGTTCGAGAGATCGTCGACGGGCAGGATGATCACATGGTTGCGCACGCCAACGCGGCCGTTGGCGCGGCGATAGCCGCGAAAAGTGGTGTTCTGGTCGATCACGCTCATGGTGGCTCTCTTCGATTGGGCAGGTGCAGTGGGCAAAAGATGCGCGTGTCCGCTGGCTGCGGACAAAGGACGGCGAACAGCGGCGGTGAACGTTGCGTCCGCCTTACCAGCGCTTCGTCTTGATGTTGTGCACGTGGGCGTGCTCGCCTGCTGCAATCGGCGCGACGACGCGGCCGATATCGACGCCGTACTTGTAGACGGTGTCGCCCACGGCCATGTCCTTGAGCGCGACCTTGTGACCGATAGGGATGTCCTGCTTCGCCGGGACGGTGATGATTTCGTCTTCGTCCATGATCCACGCGTTCAACTGCGTGCCCGCTCGAATGCCTTCGACCACCGCCACCCCTACCGTATCTTTCGCATCGTGCAGCACGATGTGGATGGCCTTGCGATCGGACGGCGGCTCGGCCGGCGTGCCGGCTCCGGAATGCTGCGGCGCACCTGATGCTGTATAGCTCATGGCTGTCTCCATTTCTGGTTGGCGAGGCGTTTCCGTGCAGATCATCTTAGGCAGCCGATTTATATGTGTCAATCAGATCATCTATATGTGTTCCATGATCCGTATGAAGTAGAATCAGCGGGCTTATACCAACAACAGGAACAAGGACAGGGCCATGAGCACATTGACGGCCGGCACGAACCGCCCCCCGGAAGCCGCTTCGCCCTCGATCGGCGGCACCCGCTACAAGGAAGTGAAAAACGCCATGCTGGCGGCGCTGGCCGCACAGGAATGGAAAGGCGGCGAAGCGATTCCTTCGGAAAAACGCCTCGCGGAACGCTTCGGCGTGTCGATCGGCACGCTGCGCAAAGCCATCGACGAACTCGTCGCCGACAACATCCTCGTGCGTCACCAGGGCCTCGGCACCTTCGTCGCGCAGCACCAGCGCGACCGCTATTTCTTCCGTTTCTTTCGCGTCGTGCGCCAGGGCGGCGAGAAGACCTACCCCACCGTGAGCCTCGTCTCGTTCCGCAAAGCGAAGGCCACGCGCGAAATCGCGGCCGTGCTCGGCATCGAGACCGGCGCGCGCGTGTTCAACTTCGTCAACCGGCTGGAGTTGCATGGCGAAACGGTCATGATCGACAACATCACCGTCGCCGAAGTCCGCTTTCCGGGGCTCACGGAACGCGCGCTGCGCGAGCGTCCCAGCACGCTCTACAACTTCTATCAGGATGGCTTTCAAATCAACGTGGTCGGCACCGAAGAAAGGCTGCGCGTGGCCACGGCCGACGCCACCGAAAGCAAGCTGCTCGACGTACCGCCCGGCACGCCATTGCTCGAAGTGCGGCGTATCGCCTGTTCGTATCATCAGGTGCCGGTCGAGCTGCGAATCTCGCATGTGAATACGGCGCGTTACGAATACGTCGGTCCGTCGTCCTCGCACGAGGAGTCACGCTAACGACACGAACATGGCCGCACGCGCTCATGCGTGCACGCGCCCGGCCGTGTCACGTTTTCCCGCATTTGCAATCCAGCAGGCATTCACCTACACTCGTCACTCATACAGATGAGTTAAATCACAAGCGCCTAGCCGGCGCAAGGAGACAGCCGTGATGCGTATCTCGCCTCATCGTCGTACCTCCGCTTTCCCGGCCCGCTCCCGCGCTGTCCGCACGCCGCCCCCGATCTGAACGGGCGCCGCTTCCGGCGCCCTCGCTACCTACGCCGCCTCTCGCCTTTCCCGCTGCCTCGCCGTGCCGTTCCTGCCCTCGGAGTGAACCGCAATGAGCCTTCGTCAGTTCGCCGCGTCTGCCTCGGCGCTCGCCGCCGCCTTCGCCCTGCTCGCCAGCACGCCCGCGCGCGCGGAGCTTTCCGAAATCCACATCGCCCGTGAATACGGCATCAGTTATCTGCCGCTGATGATCATGCAGGACCAGAAGCTCGTCGAAAAACACGCGGCGCAGCTCGGTCTGCCGAATCTGAAGGTGTCGTGGATCCAGTTCGCGGGCGGCAACGTAATGAACGACGCGCTGCTCTCGAACTCGCTGCAGATCGCCTCAGGCGGCGTCGCGCCGCTCGTGCTGCTGTGGTCGCGCACGAATGGCACGCCGCTCGAGGTGAAAGCCCTCTCGGCGATCAACTCGATGCCGCTCTTGCTCAACACCGACGACCAGTCGGTCAAGACGATCACGAATTTCACCGACAAGGACAAGATCGCGCTGCCTGCCGCGAAGGTTTCGATTCAGGCGATCACGCTGGAAATGGCCGCGGAAAAAGCGTTCGGCCCCGGCAATCAGGCGAAGCTCGACAAATACACCGTATCGCTGTCGCATCCGGATGCGGAGCAGGCGCTGCTTTCGGGCAGCAGCGAAGTGACCGCGCATTTCGGCTCGCCGCCGTTCCAGGAGCAGGAACTCGCCCACGGCGGCGTCCATACCGTGCTCAATTCGTATGACGTACTGGGCGGCAAGTCGACGTTCAATCTCGTCTGGTGCACCAGCCAGTTCTACAAACAGAATCCGAAGATCGTGCAGGCGTTCATGGCGGCGCTCAGCGACGCCGAAGCGCAGATCAACAACGACAAGCACGCGGCGGCGCTCGCCTATCTGCGCATCAGCAAGGACAAGAGCAACGTCGCGGACATCGAGAAGATGATCGCGTCGCCCGACGTGTCGTTCACGATCACGCCGGAAAACACGGTCAAATACGCCGATTTCATGGCGCGCACGGGCCTCATCAAGAGCAAGCCCGCCTCGTGGAAGGACATGTACTTCCCGACCGCTCAATCGCTGCAAGGGAGCTGACGATGCACTTCAGGCGCGCCGCCGCACCCGGCACCCCGCTTGCCGACAACGCTCCGTTGCTCGACGTAAGCGGCGTCACGCTGCAGTACAAGACGCCGAAGCACCTCGTGATGGCCACTTATCGCGTCGACTTCAAGGTCTTCGAAGGCGACCGCTTCATCCTGCTCGGCCCCTCGGGCTGCGGCAAGTCCACCTTGCTCAAGAGCGTCGGCGGCTATCTGCCGCCCACCGAAGGCGCGATCACGCTCAAGGGCAAGCGCGTGACGCGGCCAGGCCCCGATCGCATGATGGTGTTTCAGGAGTTCGACCAGTTGCTGCCGTGGAAGACGGTCAAGCAGAACGTCATGTTCCCGTTGCAGGCCACGCACCGGCTCGGCGCGCGCGAAGCCGAAGCGCGCGCGATGCACTACATCGACAAGGTCAATCTCACGCGTTTCGCCGACAGCCATCCGCATACGCTCTCGGGCGGCATGAAGCAGCGCGTGGCGATCGCGCGCGGCATGGCGATGGAGCCGGACATCCTGCTGATGGACGAGCCGTTCGCCGCGCTCGACGCGCTCACGCGCCGCAAGATGCAGGACGAGCTGCTCGCGCTGTGGCAGGAAACGCACTTCACGGTGCTGTTCGTCACGCACTCGATACCGGAGGCCATCAAGGTCGGCAGCCGGATTCTGCTGCTCTCGCCGCATCCGGGCCAGGTGAAAGCCGAACTCGATACGGCCGCGCCCGGCGAAACACCCGCATCGCTGGAGAAGCGCATCCAGCATCTGTTGTTCGAAGACGAAATCGAAAAGGCCGAGAATGTCTGAAGCTACCGCCTCCGGCGGCGCGAACCTCGACGCCGCCCACATCGCACCTCCCGCGCGCACCGGCATCCCCGCGCGCGCCGAAATCGTGCGCGAGACCAGCGACGCGACGCAGTTCAGCGTCGTCGAAACGCCGCTGTCGACGTTCGAGCGCCTCTACAACCAGACATGGCTGCGCAAGGCGCTGATCCTCGTATTGTTGGCAGTCCTCTGGGAAGGCTACGCGCGCTGGCTCAACAACGCACTGCTGTTCCCGACCTTCTCCGCCACCGTGCAGGCGTTCGCGAGCAGCATCGCGAACGGCGAATTGCCGGCCAAGGCATGGGCCTCGATCCACGTGCTCGTGATTGGCTACGCATGTGGGGTCGTGCTCGCGGCCGTGCTCACGGCGGCGGCGATCACCTCGCGCATCGGCACCGATTTCCTCGAAACGATGACATCGATGCTCAACCCGCTTCCCGCCATCGCGCTGCTGCCGCTGGCGCTGATCTGGTTCGGTCTCGGCAACGGTAGTCTGGTGTTCGTGCTCGTGCATTCGGTCACGTGGTCTGTCGCGCTCAATACGCACTCGGGCTTTCGCTCGGTCAGCCCCACGCTCAAGATGGTCGGGCGCAACTATGGCTTACGCGGCGCACGCTACGTCATGCAGATTCTCGTGCCCGCCGCGTTTCCGAGCATTCTCACGGGCCTGAAGATCGGCTGGGCCTTCGCGTGGCGCACGCTGATCGCAGCCGAACTCGTCTTCGGCGTGAGTTCCGGATCGGGCGGGCTCGGCTGGTTCATCTACGAGAACAAGAACATGCTCGACATCGCGAACGTCTTCGCGGGCCTGTTCACGGTGATCCTGATCGGCCTTGCCGTCGAGAATCTGATTTTCCGTGTGCTCGAACGCCATACGGTGCAGCGCTGGGGCATGCAGTCATGAAGCGTGCAGGTCGATGCGCGCGGGCAATGGAGGCGCGTTGCTGAACGCCGATGTCGCCCTGCTCGTGATCGGCGGCAGCGCCATTGCGGGCTTCGTTTCGGGGCTCGCGGGGTTTGCCTTCGGCCTCGTCGCGATGGTGTTCTGGGCCTGGTCGCTGCCGCCGCAGGCCATCGGGCCGATGCTCGTGGTCGGCTCGCTCGTGGGCCAGTTGCTGACCGCGCACACGGTGCGCAGGCACATCAAGCCGAAGCTCGTCGGACCGTTCATCGCGGGCGGCTTCATCGGCGTGCCGATCGGCGCCGCGTTGCTGCCGATCATCGACCCGGTATCGTTTCGCACCGGCGTGGGGCTGCTGCTGATCGTCTATTGCGGCCTGATGCTCGCCGCGCGCAGCCTGCCGACCATCACGCGCGGCGGCGCCTGGGCCGATGGCGGCATCGGCGTCGTGGGCGGCATTCTGGGCGGCATCGCGGGACTCGTGGGCCCCGCGCCGACGATCTGGTGCATGCTGCGCGGCCACGACAAAAGCACGCAGCGCGCGATTTGCCAAAGCTTCTTCATCGCCATGCAGATGCTCACGCTCGTCACTTACGCGCTGACTGGCCTGATCCACCGCGACACGCTCGTGCTCGTCGCTTGGATGCTGCCTTCCGCGATGGTCTTCGCGTGGATCGGCTCGCGGCTGTATCTGCGTCTGTCCGATCTCGCGTTCCGGCGCATGCTGCTCGTGCTGCTGTTCGCCTCGGGCATCGCGCTCTCGGGCTCGGCGATCACGCATCTGCTGTAATGACATGCGTGCGCGGATTGCACGCAGGGAGTCCCGGTCATGAGCGCCATTCGCTATTTCGTCACGTTTCTCTCGGTTGCGCGCCACGGCTCGTTCGCGGCCGCCGCCGACGAGGTCTGTCTGACCCAGGCCGCCGTGAGCCTGCAAATGCGTTCGCTCGAGCGCGATCTCGACATGGTGTTGTTCGAACGCGGCGCGCGCTCGGTGTCGCTCAGCGATCAGGGCCGCGCGCTCGTGCCGCTCGCGGAAACGCTTCTAGCCGACTACCGGCGCATCCTCGCCTCGGCCGAACATGACGAACTGGCGGGCGTGGTGCGCGTCGGCGCGCTGGTGTCATCGCTGATGGGCGCGTTCGCCGACGCCATGCTGAATCTGAAGCAGTGTCATCCGCGGCTCGATCTGAAGCTGTTCACGGGGTTGTCGAGCGACTTCACCGTGCGCGTGGAAAACGGCGAACTCGATGCGGCGATCGTCACGCAGTCGCCCGCCGGATTCCCGGCCACGCTCAAATGGACGGTGCTGTACAGCGAGCCGATGGTGCTGATCTCGTCCGCCGACCATCCGGACCACCGGCGCGCCGATACTGCGGCGCTGCTGCACGAGCCGTTCATCCGCTTCGACCGGCAGACGTGGACCGGCACGCTGATCGACGACGCGCTGCGCGGGCTTGGCGCCTGCGTCCACGACATCATGGAGCTGAACTCGCTGGAGTCGATCTGCGAGATGGTGCGGCGCGGCTTTGGCGTATCGATCGTGCCGCGGCTCGCCAATGCGAACTGGAACCGCGCGTCGGGCTTGCGCGTGACGCCGCTGCCCGAGCGCATCGCGCCGCGCCGGGTCGGCCTGCTCGAGCGCCGCGAGCATGCGCGCGAGGCGTTCACCGCCGCGGTCAAGCATCACTTCATCGGCGCCGCCGATGCCGTCGCGCCGCCCGCGCCTCCGCCCGCACCCGCGCGCGTGCCCGCGTCCGCCGCAGCCGCCGCATTTGCCGTATTGTCGAGCAGCGACTGACCCGGCTTCACGCGCGTGAATTGCACGCGTCGGCGGCTCGTTTCGAACGCGCCGTCGCGCAGGCTCAGGCACATATACTCCGATGTATCCAGATCGCCCGGCTCCGGAAAATCCTCGCGGAAATGCGCCCCGCGCGAGTTCTCGCGCATGAGCGCCGATTCGGTGATCGCGCGGCTCACGAGCGTCAGATTCTGCAGATTGAGCCAGTCGTGCCAAGACAGATTGAAGCGCAGGTCGCGTCCATCGACGCCCGTGCGATCGAGTTGCGCGCCGATCTCAACGAGCGCATCGCGCGCGCGCAACAGTCCTTCGGAATCCCGAATGATGCCGACGTCGCGCCACATCAGCTCGTAAAGCGCCTCGCGGATCGGTTCGAGATCGCCCGCTGGCCGGCCAAGCGGCTCTTTGCAGCGCGCCACCGCCCGCTCGATCTGTGCCTCGTCCGGCTCGACGCTCCGCGCGTTGCGCGGCACCCACTGCGCGAGCACTTCGCCCGCGATGCCGCCGAACACCGTCGAATTCGCCACCCCGTTGCCGCCCAGACGGTTCGCGCCGTGCACGCCGCCCGCATCCTCGCCCGCGACGAACAACCCCGGCACCGTGGTCGAACAGTCGGCCTCAAACATCACGCCGCCCATCATGTAATGCGCGGTCGGCACGACCTCGACCTGGCCGCCCGCGAGATCGAAGCCGCAATCGGCGCAGCGCTCGACCATGCCCTTGAAGCGCTGGCGCACGCTGTCCGGCCCGAGGTGATCCATGCGCAGCCACACGCCGCCGTTCGGCGTGGCGTTGCCCGCGCGCAGCTCGCGAAACATACTGCGCGAGACGATGTCGCGCGTCGCGCGTTCGGCGCGTTCGTCGTAGCGCTGCATGAAGCGCTCGCCGTCGGCGCCGATCAGATAGCCGCCCGCGCCGCGCAGCCCCTCTTCGAGCACGGTGCCCGTCATGCGCGTGTGCGTGCCCGCCAGCAGGCCGGTGGGATGAAACTGCACCATCTCCATGTCGCGCAGCGTGAGGCCCGCGCGCAGCGCCATCGCCATGCCGTCGCAGCTTTTGTCGCCGCTCGGCGTGTGGTACTTGTACATCGTCGGCCCGCCGCCGGTTGCAAGCAGCACGGCCTGCGCGCGCACGAACACGAACTCGCCGCTGCGCATGTCGATCATCAGCACGCCCGCGAGCCGCCCGCCGTCACGCGCCATCACGAACTCCACCGCGCGATGCTCTTCGAGCCGCGCGATGCCGCGCGCCCACACCTGCTCGGCCAGCCGGTTGATGATCTCGATGCCGGTCTGATCGCCCTTGTGCACGGTGCGATCGAAGGTCTGGCCGGCGAACGCCTTCTGCTTGAGCGTGCCGTCGGGATTGCGGTCGAAGAAACAGCCGAGTTCGTTTTCCAGTTCGCGGATGCGCTCGACCGCGCGCGTCACGAGCGTCCATGCGAGATCCTGATTCGAGAGCCATTTGCCGCCCTCGATCGTGTCCATGAAGTGCCGCTCGACCGAATCGCCCTGCGCCAGCGCGACGTTGTAGCCGCCCTGCACCATGCGCGTACAGCCGCATTTGCCGAGCAGCCCTTTCACGGCGACCGTGATGCGCAGCCCCGGCGCGCCCGCCTGGGCGTGCAGCGCCGCGAACAGACCCGCGCCGCCGCTACCGAGAATCAGGATATCGGTGTCGATACGCCTCATGTCAGCAGTCCTCAGTTTTTGATGCCGAGCGATGCGAGCACTTCGTCGCGGCGCGCGCGGGTGTTTTCCCGCACCTGGTCGTAGACGCTGCCGCCGTGGCTGTCCATCGCGACGAGCAGCGGGCCGAATTCGCCGATGCGAAACTTCCAGAGCGACTCGGGATTCAGATCGTCGAGATCGACGTCCTCGATCTGCTCGATCCATGTGGTCTCGAGCGCCGCCGTGCCGCCGATGATCGCCAGATAGACGCCGCCGTAGCGGACAAACGCATCGCTCGACGCCGCGCCCAGCCCACCCTTGCCGATCACGATGCGCACGCCGTACTGTTCCATGAGCGGCGCCGTGAAGCGCTCCATGCGCGCCGAAGTGGTCGTGCCGATGCAGATGCTCTCGTAACCGGCCGGATTTTCCGCCGAGCGCGGTACACGGCGCACATTCGGCGCCGTGTGAATGACCGCGTGGCCGCGCAGGTCGAAACGCGTCGTGCGGCCGCGATCGAACAGATGGATCTGCGTCGCGTCGCGGATGCCGAACAGCGTGTGCGTCAACGTGACAGTGTCGCCCACGCGCAGCGCGCGGATCTGCGCTTCGTCGGCGGGCATGGCGAGCGTGTGGTGCGTCATCGCAGAGCTCCGTTCAATAGCCGTACTCGACACCGCCCGCCGTGAGCGTCGCACGCGCGCGGCGCGCCGAGTGACACTGCATGTTCACGGCGACGGGATTCATCGTGATGTGCGTCGCGGCCAGTTCGATGTGCACCGCGAACGCGGTCGCGTCGCCGCCCAGCCCCTGCGGCCCCACGCCCAGCCGGTTGACGGCAGCCGAGAGCCGCTCTTCCAGCGCCGCCGCATCCGGATCATTGCTGCGCGTACCGAGCGCGCGCGTGGCCGCGCGTTTGGCGAGCCACACGCACAAATCCGAGGTGCCGCCGACCCCCACGCCCACGATCGTCGGCGGGCACGTCTTGCCGCCCGCATCGATCACGCAGTCGATCACGAAGCGCTCGATCGCCTCGACGCCGTCGGCGGGCACCGCCATCTTCAGAAACGAGTTGTTCTCGGAGCCGCTGCCTTTGGGAATCATCTCGATCGTGAGCGTGCCGGGCGTGTCGTCGAAGTCGATGTGGATCACCGGCACGAGCACGCCGCAGGACGTGTGCTCGTTTTGACGCGTCAACGGATGCACGATCGACGAGCGCAACGGATGCTCGCGCGTCGCGCGTTCGCAGCCGCGCCGGATCGCCGCCTTCAGCGCCAGCCCGTCGAGCGCGACGCCCGGCCCAATCGTGACGTTATAGATCGGCAGGCCGGTGTCCTGGCACAGCAGGTTGTCGTTGTCCTCGGCCACGCGGATGTTCGTGCGCATCGTGCCCAGCACCTGGCGCGCGGTGTCGTCGGTCTCGTCGCGCTCGAGCCGCGCAATGCCTTCCTTGACGTCGGGCGGCAAGAGCTTGAGCGCACGGATGTAGAGCTGCTTCGCGACCTCTTCGACGAGCTGCATGTCCATCGATTCCCTCCTCGATGTTTCAGTGCTTCGGTGCCGGGGCCTGCGATCACAGGCTGAGCGACAGCGCAAAGGCGAGCCCGATCACGAGCGCGCCTCCCGCTGTCACGGCGATCAGGTCCTTGCGCAGACCGCCCCACGGCCGGTATTCGATCAGCAGGATGCGCACGCCGCCGATCAAATGCGCGGCGAGCAGCGTGACGAGCCCCCACTCGGCGAACGCGAAGGCGGGCGCGCGCGTGACGGCGAGAAACGCGTCGAACGACGCCGCGCCATGCAGCGCCGTGCCGAGCGCCCAGAAATGCGCGGGCAAAAAGAACGCGAGTGCGAGGCCGGAGAGCCGGTGCACGAGAAACGCCCACCACGCCGGATGATTGCGCGCGCGCAGATCGGCGCGACGTCCGGGCGTGCGGACCGGCGGCGCATCTGCAACAACGGTGGCGGTGGTCGACGCGTCGCTCACGGCGCACCTCCCACGAGCGCATAGACAGCGCGCAACCCCGCCACCGCGAGCGCCACGCCGACGAGCACACTGGCGAGATAGACGCCGCGTCCGCGCCAGCCAAGCCACTCTTCCGCGATCCGCCGCAGCCCGACGCTGACATGCACGGCCGCGGCAAGCACGAACAACGCGTAGAACACGGCCCACACCGCGTTGCCATGCAGACGCCCGAGCACGGCGGCGGCACTGAGTCCGCCATGCACGACGAGAATCATCGTGACGAGATGCACGCTCACGCACAGGGCCAGCACCATCGCCGAAATCCGCTGCAATCGCCATGCGTTCATCATCGCGCGCCTCCCGGCAAGCGCCCGCCGAGCCGCTTCAGACCCGCGATGCTCGCCGTCGGCTGCAAGGCCTTCGGGCAGCGCTCCGTACACGAGCCCAGCGTATGACACGCGTGACAGCCCGCATCGTTCGATACCGCATCGAGACGCGCACGCTGCTGCACGTCGCGCACATCGTTGACGAGCGTCCACGCGCGATTGAGCGCGGCCGGTCCGAGATAGCCGGGCCGCCACGCCACCACGTCGCAGCTCGCGTAACAGACGCCGCATCCGATGCATTCGATCCCGGCATCGGCGGCACGGCGCGCGTCCGAGGCCGGATCGACGCGCGCCACCTCGTCCGCACGCGTACGCTCTCCCGCGAAATAGCCCTTCGCGTCGCGCCATTTGTCGAAGAACGCGCTCATGTCCGTGGCCAGGTCCTTGATGACCGGCAGATGATTGAGCGGCGCGATTTCGAGCACGTCGCCCGGGCGCTTGAGCACCTTCGTCACGTGTGTGCGGCAAGTCCAGCGGGCGCGGCCGTTCACGGTCATTGCGCACGAACCGCACATGCCGACACGGCACGCGAAGCGGTACGACAGCGTCGCGTCGAGATGCCGTTGAATGTGAATCACGACGTCGAGCACGGTCTGGCTTTCCATACGCGGCACCTGAAAACGCTCGAACGCGCCTTCTTCGGTGCCACGCCAGACATCGACGTCGAGTGTGGGAGTGACGGCTCGCATGCGGACGGTTCCCGGTTGGGTGGTCGAATGGATGCGAACTCAGTCTACGGGCCGGAATACGCAGGCGAAAGGCAAAGATTTTTGGGGCAACCACAAGAAAAACCTGGTCTCACGCGGGTTTCAAATGCATTTGCGCCCCAATAAATAGCGACGCCCGCAGCTATATCTCAAATGAGATATCTAACAAACTGAAAATCCAACGTTTTCACTCGGCTTTTCTTAGAAAAATGCATACTTTTTGAGACACAGGGTTTTCCCGTATTAAATCGCCCAAACCCGCGCCGGTACAGGCGTGCGGCGTTTCACAATTGCCCCCGTCCACGCCCCGGCAAAAACTACGGTTGCATTACGTGTAGGAAATATTTACCGTCTTTAGGCAATCGAGCATGAACGGGGCCGTAAGCGACCGTGGCCTGGTCGCTTAACGGATACAAAACATGGAGAATCCCGATGCCCTATCCGCTGGATTTCACGGACGTTCGCTACGAGACGGATTACGCCGGCAATCGCCTGACGGCAACGATCCCGTACGCGATGTTCACAGCGCTGACCGAGCTCTGGGTAGCCAGACGGGAGTCCGGGGCTCTACGCCACGAAACGCTCACCCGCCCTGGACAGTGGGCCGCGATGGAAGCGCCGCCTGCCGAATCGGCTTCGGCACCCGCTTCGGCACCGTCAGGCACGGCAGGCCGTCGCGTCTTTTATCGCGAGTTCGCCGCGCAGCCGCCCATCGAAGTGATAGCGCGGATCCGCAATGGCACCTACTTCACGCGTGCGTGGCGCGAATATCGCGGCCTGACGACCGATGACGCAGCAGCCCTCTACGGCTGCGACCGCCCCACGATCCTCTGGCACGAAAGCGGCAAATCCCCGCCCTCGCGCCGTACGCTGGAAAAACTCGCACGGATCTACGACTGCCCGCTCGCGCAGATGATCCCGAAGCCCGGATCGGACGACTCGCCCTACCGGGGCCTGCGCCCCGGGCCCGGCCAGACGGCAGGAATGAAAAAGCGCACGCGCTACGACGAGCCGCGCTCGCCCTCCGACACCGATTACCCCGATACCGTGCTTGCGCATCTGCTCGCGGGCAAATCGCCGATGCTGGCGTGGCGCCTGTATCGCGGCATGACCGTCAAGCAAGTCGCGGCGGCTTACGGCACGAGCAATCTGGCGAACATCAAGCTGATGGAACAGCACGGATGGCTGCGCCGCAAGACGATCGACAAGCTCTGCGCGATCTTCGACTGCCAGCCGGATCAGTTGCTGCGCCCCGAAGGCATGCCGGACAGCCAGGCTGAGCCGCCGGACTACGGCGCGCCCGTACCGGACCACGCGTTGCCGGAGGACGAAGCCAGTGGCACGCCGGAGCCACAGCAGCAGATCGAAGCGGAAACAGAAGCGGAAACAGAAGCAGAAGCGGAACACGGGGATAGCGGCCAGGAAGCGGCGGTCATGGAGAAGCAGACCTGGCCGACGGGCGATTGATACGTCACCTGGAAGAACTGACCAAACATCATCGAAGCGCGCGACGCGCATTTTTTTGACCCAGGTGGTATGGTGATTTACGCACCGAGTATGCCTTCCGGAGCAAACATAAACACTTCCTTTAAAAGCAGGCTCCAGCATTGCTATAGTGCCGTCTCGCGTTCAGTACGAGGGGCATATGACAGCCAGGAAAACATCCAGAGCAAACGACCGCGGGTCCACTACACTGGACGAGGAAGAGGGTCCGCGCGTCAAGATCAGCATTACCGTTTCGCCCGAAGTGCTGGAGCGGATCGACGCCTACCGCAAACGCCGCGGGGGACTCAATCGCTCGGCCCTCTTTTCGCTCGCCGCCGACTGGTTCATGGACGAACATTCGCCGAAACACGACTAGGTCTGTTCGTGCGGTTCGTTCCGTTCGTTCTGCTCAGTGGCGGGCATTGCGCACCGGAGGTGCACCATGGCCGCGTCTGATCTTGCCAGCGAGACCCGCATCGGTCTGTCCATCGCCCCGGCGCTCATGAAGCGCCTGACGCGCTACGCAACCGAGCGCGGCACGACACCGGAGGCGATTCTTCTAGAGAGCGTTCAGGCGTTTCTGGACCAGGCATCCGCGCGGGAGCCTGAGCCCGAACCTGCACCCGCATCTGTACCTGGTGTGCCGATGATCGCGCCCGATGTGCCGGACGCAATTACTTAGCATCTCCTTAAAAGTTGCCAGCCCGCGCCGCGAACGCGAGAGCTTCTCGCGGCGCTTCGGGCAACCATGCGGCTAGCGCGAGACGCTAAAGCCGATACGCGCGGCCCAGCGGTGCTGGTTGTAGTCGAGGATGTCCTCGCCATAGCCGTTGAAATAACCGATCCACAGATAACCCGCGCCTCGGCTGAATATCCTGGCGAGCGGATAAGTCAACTGCGTGTCGATGCTGCCGTAAGTGGATTTCGTGCCCTTGCGCAGGGTCGCGGCCAGCTGCCAACCGTCGGGACTGCCATATTTCAGGAGCAGGTCGACGTAGCCGCGGTAATCCGCGATGTTCCCGTTGTTGTCCTGCTTGTGCTCGTACCAGTAGACCTTCGGCGCCACGGTCAGGTGATAGTCGTCGAGGTTGCCGAAATCCCAGATCGGCTTCGCATAGAGAATATCGACGCCGCGCGACCCTGCCCCCCCGGTGCCGTTCGATTCGTGCTCGTAGCCGGTCTCGACGCCCATGCGCGTGAACCAGTTGGTTCTCCATCCCGTATCCGCCACGTAATAGAAGAACGCCGGTTTAAAGCTCGTATCGCGAAACGCGTTGGAATAGGAGCGAATGTCCCACAGCGAAGTCTGCGTATAGGCGAAATACAGGTTATCGAGGACGCCGCGCGAGCGCGGGTCGTCGGGCAGGCGGAAGCGATATTTGAAGCTGACCTGGAAGCGCGCGAGATTTCTGCCGCCCGAGCTGGTGCCGTCCGCGAAATAGGTCGGCTCGTAGGCCGACACGCGGCCCAGGATGTAAGTGCCCAAGTCCGGCACCAGTGAATTCGACGGCGGCGGCGAAACGGTAGCGGGCGCCACTGCCGCAAGCGTTGCATTGGCGGCCGCCGGGGTCATGCCGGACTGCCCGGCCAACGCCGGTTGCGGTGTGGGCGCAAGCGGCGTCGCGCTTGCCGTGGCCGTGCCTGCGGCCGGGCTTGTCTCGGGGACGCGCGTGAGCAGCACGGTCGCCGGGGACACGTCGACACCCGGCACGTCGATGCGCAATGCGCCGCGCGCCCAGTCCGGCCAGGCCCCGCTATACGTGACCGCCTTCATTTCGCCGGCCGCGAGCCGCAGATGTTCGGGCGTCCCCGCTGCGCGCGTGAGCACCACGGGACGCGGCAAGGCTTCGCCGTTCGTGAGCGTGATCGTGACCGTGCGCGGAATGTCGATCGAGCTGCCGGTGGGCGCATCGCCGGACCAGGCGATCGTCACGGCGAGCGGCTGATCCGAGCGCGCCTCGCGCGCGGGCCGCATCACGTAGACAGAGGCGTCGGCCAGCGCCGGATACGCGGCGAGCATGGCCAGTGCGAGCGCGGCGCTCGCCAGCGGCCGGCGGCTGGTCCTGAAAGACGACACGGATTGCAGACGCGCTTTGCTGCGAACTGACGATCGAATCGACACGTGGCCTCCTTTGGCTCGGCGCCGGACGCTCATCGCTTGCGCGAGGCATCCGTCCGCACACGCATGGTGCGTGATCTGTTTGCTTTTACGGCGCTTTTCCAGCGTTTGTACAGTTGAATTGCTTTGTCTGACTGGACTGCTATCATCGAATCCAGTGCTCTCTGAACCTGCGGACCGGTACCGGTTACCGCCTTGCGCGAGGATTGAGATGAAATTTATCCTGGTTGCTGCAATGATGCTTTGTACGTCGCCATGCTGGGCGCAAGCCGCGGCTGCCACGGGCCTCGCGCGTCACACCACAACGTCGGCGGCCGACACGGAAGCGGCATCGATCGATTCGCACATCACGGCCCTGCATGACGAGCTGAAGATCACACCCGCCGAAGAACCTCAATGGGCCAAGGTCGCGGACGCCATGCGCGCCAACGCGCAGAACATCGACGCGCTGCTCGAAAAACGCCACAACGACGCGAACACGGAAACGGCCGTCGACAATCTGCGTTCGTGGAACGAGCTGGCACAAGCCCACGCCGACGGCAGCAAGGCGCTGCTCGATGCATTCGCGCCGCTGTACGCGGACATGCCCGACGCGCAGAAGAAAATCGCGGACGATGCATTCCGCCCGGCGCAGTCCAACGCAAAATCCCACGCGAAATAACCGTCCACGAGTGCGCGGCGTAAGCGGTGCCGGCGAGGTACGCGATCGTTCCGCCAGCACGGCGTCGCCCACAGGAAGGGAGGCTCAATGATGAAGCAACGCCTGGTGAGATCAGGTTGCATCCTGGCGCTCGCGATGCTGGGCGCCGTCCCGGCGGCGCAAGCGCGCGTGAACGTGCATGTCGGCATCGGATTCCCCGGGGTCATGTTTGCGCCGCCGCCCCCGCTCGTCGTGGCGCATCCCTCGCCGTTCTGGGCGCCTCCCGTCATGTATAGCCGCCACGCGTTTCCGGCCTGGCATCACCCGCATCACTTCGGCCCGCGGCGCGGCCCTCCGCCCCGCCATCATCGCTGGCGCTAACGCCTAAGCCAGCCATCGGCCGGCGCGCCGTGCTCACGGCGTAGCGTTGGCCACCCCATTGGCCACCCCGTTGGCCAACCCATCGATGCGCGACGCGAGATACGGATAGAAAGGATTCCACGACAATCGCGTCAGCATCCCCGGGCCGACAATGAGCCCTCCCGTTTCTCCCCGTATCGATTGCGCGCCCAGATGCACACCGACGTCGTCGTCGGGATCGGGCGTGCGCCCGTAAAGCGCATCGGTTTCGGGAAACGGCAACGCCACGTGTGACAGCGAAAACACGCCGGTGGGATAGTCGAGACCGGTCGGCGTCACCGTCGTCGCGGTCGAGTCCGGCGCGATCGATTCCTCCACCACGTGTTCCGATGTCGGCGAAGCGTTGGTCAACACCGTGAAGCGATAGTGCAGCGGCGGCGTGGGCGCGAGACGCTGCAGCGCATCGCGCATCGACGCGCGCAGCAACGGGCTGAGCAGCGTCGTGCGGTTGATGTCGAAGAGAACGAGTTCGCTGCCGTTGTCGGGCAGTTGCGCATACAGCGACGTGATGATCGCGCTGGTATGGACCGTGGAATCGAGCACCGACTGAAACGTGAGCACCGGCGGCAGCGCCGCCAGCCTGCCTTGCCGCGCGGCTCGCGCCACTTCCTGCTGGATCGACTGGGTCACCTGCCACGACTGGCGCGCGCCATTCACCGGAAACGAGTTGTATTTGAACGGATTGAATTCCGGCAGGATGTCGAGCCACGCGAGCTTTTCGAACGGCGGCAGTATCGAGGGCCACGCCGCCAGACCCGCGAAGCGTGCAAAGCGCGTGATGCCGATCATCGGCGAGATCAGGATCAGGTGATCCGCTTGCGGAAGAGACGGATCGCGCAGCGCTTCGAGCGCGTATTCGAGCGCCAGCGCGCCGCCGTTGGAAAAGCCCACGATATGCAGCGGCGCCGGAGCCGGCACGCGGCGGCGCGCCTCGCGCACGGCGAGCCGCGTGGCCGCCTCCCAGTCCTCGGCCGTCACGTCGCTCAGACTGGACGGCACCGTGCCGTGACCCGGCAGACGGATCGACACGACGACGAAGCCGTCGCGTTGATAGCGTCGCGCGAGGTGCCGCAGACTGTATGGCGAATCAGTCAGGCCATGCAGCATGACCACGGCGCCGCGCGGTTTGCCCGCCGGCGTCAGTTCATACGAGCGGTTCCAGTCCGTCCTCAGATGCCCCGGATAGATCGGACTTCCCGAGTAATAGCGGTTGGCGGCGACGCGTTCGCTGGGGGTGAGCTTGTCGGTGACATTTTTTTTGACCGCATCGAACAGGCCGTTTTCGTGCGCGATGTAGTCAGCCCAGGTCGCCTTGTCCAGCTCGCGGGCGTGCATCTCATTGGGCACCCACGTGTGCCAGGGGCCGAGCGGCGGCATGCGCTGCGCGTCAAAGATGCGCACGGCGGCTATCGTGATCAGGACCAGCGCGATAGTGAACGCAGCCCGCTTGGTCCATCGCATCGTAAATTTTTTCATCGGGAACCGGGGACACCGGGAGCGCAGCGAGATCGGTTAGTCATCGTGGCATGTTAATACCTGAGTGGCCTCGTGAGCGTTCTGGCTGGCTTCGCGCAACCCCGGCTATTTGATGTTCGGAAACATTTTCTCAATCGAATTTCTCGCGGCGGCGATTAGCTCTAAAAGCAAGGGATGCCTGCGAATAAACGTTGCAAAGACAACGAAATTCCAGACGGGGTTTTATTTTGATTCAAAACGAATATATACAGCCGCATTGTCTTTTTACCAGACGCACGAACGTTCGGTACGGTGCGGCTGGCAGAAACCAACGACAGCCAAACGTCAGCTTGAAAGCGGCCCGGCTTTATATTCATCCATGAAAAGCGCCATTGCTCCGGAAAGCCCCAAAATACAAAAATTCTCTGATCGCGCAAACGATACCGTTTTTGACGGTAATTCATTCCGACGGTAGACTGGCCTTAATAAATAGAACGGCAAAAATGCCTTAACAGAATTACGGTAAGCAAATGGCTAATAGCGAGCATGCTGAGGGGCCGATGCGCGCAACCCCAGTGGCGGTGCTGGACGGCGAAGATTTGCCCATCGGTGCGCCACTGCCCTGGTGCGTCGTAGATCAGGACGGCAGCGTGCTGCTGCACGAAGGCACCGTCCTGTGCCGCGAATCCCAGCGCACATTCCTCCTGTCGCATTTCCATCCTCGGCGCGGCGGCGCGGCCGAGTTTCAGGAACGGTTGCGAAGCGCCACGCCGCATCCCGTCACGCTCGACGAAATGCACCTGAACATCGGCGCGCTGCTCGGCATGCGCAGCCAGATCGGCATGGGCCGGGCGATGCACGCGAGCCGGGTGATCGGCTTCAGTCCGGGCCACAAGCTGTTCGTCACGCCGCCCATGGCGGGCGGTCAGCCTCAGCCGCTGATGCCCGGCGAGAATGTCGAGATCGTTGCGGTCTCCACTCAGGCGGTGTTCTGGTTCGTGTGCACCGTCGAAGTGGTTTGCACCGATCCGTTCGATTACCTGGTCCTCTCGGCACCGGGCAACATCCGGCAGTTGCGCGAGCGTAAAGCCGTGCGTGTGCACACGCATCTGGCGGTGCGTCACGGCACCGATCTGACCGGCGCCGAGCTGTGCGGAATGGGTGTCGGCCGCGATATGAGCGTGTATGGCATGTCGCTCGCGACGACCGCGCCGATCGGCGAAATCGGCGAGCGCGTGTGCGTGGCGTTCCAGCTTGCCACGCAGAATATCGATGCCGAGTTTCAGGCTGTCGCGGTCATCCGCAACGTGCTCACGGGCGCGACAGCGGAGACGCTCTGCACACATGGCCTCGAATTCGAAGGCCTGACTCAGGAGCTGCAGCTTGCGTTGAAAGCGTTCGTGTTCGACAAGCAGGACGCGATCTCGTACTGGGCCGCGCACGCGGCTTGACGTTTTCCGCTTCCGGGCTGCTTCCGGGTTGCCTGCTCAAAGCACCAGTTGGGTCTGGGTCACCTGAGCGACAAGTTTGCCGTCGCTGGTTGTGATACGCGTCTGCCAGACCATCGTGCGCCGGCCGCGATGGACCGGGGTCGTCGTTCCTGTGATGCGCGTTCCGGCCGGTGCAGCCCCGACGAAGTTGGTCTTGCTCTCGATGGTCGTGGTCGTGCGGCCTTCCGGGAGATTGGCGACCGTCGCGAGAGCGCCCAGCGTATCGGCAAAGGCCATGAGCGCGCCACCGTGCGCGACTGCCGGTATCGTGCAGAGGTCTTCCCGTATGGTCATCTCGCCGACGACGCAATCCGGGGCAACGCTGACCACATCCATGCCGAGCAGCGCAGCAAACGGAAGTGGATTTTCCTTCAGGCGGGTCAGCAGATCCAGAACGAACTCCGGTTGGTCAGTGCATTGAAACAACGCAGCACGCCTACTTCCACTTCGAGCCGATCGACGCTAACCCGGCTCTCTGCAGATCTTCCGGCGCCATCACGACACGGAACTCGCACTCGGCATTGAATGTGAGAAACCACGGCTCCACGAATGCAGGAATCTGCGACGGGTCGGCAAGGTCGATGACGAGGATCGCTCCGCGTCCACCGTTTTGCTCGGTAAACCACACCGCTTCCGGTTTTGCTTCTTCGAGCAGCTTCGCCATCACGTTTCCGATGGTGCCGTCCCGAACGAAAGCGTTGAATGGCTCGTGAGGAATCCGGATGTTCAACAGCATACGCATGATCATTCTCCTTGCCATGAGGCATCACAGGAGTGATCAAGCGTAGAAGATCCTCGACGCTTTCTTAGTGGTGTGAGCAACACACGGCACCACTTCGCACGCGTGGTACACAGTAGTGCTAATCACCACTAGTTACCGAACATCAGCGAACTGACGCGGGGCGATCGTCGACCGCCCGCATCCATCAGCATGAATTCGGCTTGCGTTCCGCCGGAAACCGTTCGACCTTGCGACAGCGCGCGGTGTCACGCACAGGCTAGTGCCCGTGCGCGGCACGCCACCGGGCTTCCCGCTTGGTCTTTTGCTTAGGAATACGAACATGGAAGGCTGCCGAAATCACGAACAGAATGCCCGCGATAGGCCAGATGTAGATCACCAGCGAGAAGCAGAGCCAGTACGCATCCTGTGGTGGATACGCCTGGAGCGCCCAGACAAGAGCGGCGGCGGGCGCCAGCAGCAGACACAATGCCACCCGGGTCAAAAAGGCGGCGGCCTTTGCTTTCTTGAGCGTCTCAGCTTGCATGCCGGTCTCCCAAAAGGAATGGCACTGAGTCATAGAGTCGCACGGTGTCAGCTAAATGCAACCTGGTGAAATCCCTGATGCGCTCCTTTCGGCGATGCCATCGTTGCTGCTGCACCGAACAAAAAATGTTCGAAACATTCGATGCAGCAGCCCTTCCCCCGCCTGCCTGCATGCAGGCTCAATAAGCGATGCTGAAACGCTTGCGCACGTGCGCGGGCTTCTCGATCTCGTCGATCAGTGCGATGGCGTAGTCCTCGTAGGAGATCACGCTGTTGCCCTTGTCGTCGGTGAAAAAGGCATCGCCGCCGAGGCGAAACTTGCCGGTACGCAGACCGGGGACGAAATGCGCGGCCGGAGTGAGGAAGGTCCAGTCCACGTCATCGACTTTGCGCAGATCGTCGAGGAACTGGGCGCCTGGTACGGCTTCGCCCTTATACGCTGCGGGGAAGTCGGGCGTATCGACGAGGCGCAGACCCGGCTGGATCTCCAGCGAACCGGCGCCGCCCACCACAAGCACGCGTTTAATGGCCGCGCCGCGCGCGACTTCCAGGACATTCGCCGCGGTAACGCTAGCGAATTTCGCCGCGCTGACGAGCACATCGTGGCCTTTGAGCGTTTCGCCGAGTTCCGCCGCGCCCGTCACGGCATCGCCGGCGACGAAGTTCGCTCCGAACGGAATGGCCGCGGTCCGCTTGCGCGCAACGACTGTGACTTGATGACCGCGCGACTGTGCTTCGACCGCGATGCGTTGGCCGACGTTGCCGGTGCCGCCGATGATGGCAATGCGTGACATGGGTTTTCCTCTCTGTGAGTGTGACAAATAAGCGGTCTTGCTCATGGCTTGCTCTCGGGAAAGATACACCCGCTGCGCGGCGAATCCATATCGGCGCGAGATGTGCCGCGTGTTTCGCGAGACCTTCAATCCTTATCGCCCGTCCGTGCCCGAGTGGCTTGCGCTCGACCCGCAGACGCTCGCGCGTATCGCCGGTTTGCCGATTTGGGACATCGCGGTGCAGACCGAAGGTAAGGCAAGGTCGGCGCGCCCGAACTGATGCGCTTGTGTCTCGCAGAAAACGATCGCCGCTTCGCGGGCTACAATCCGCGCCTCGTGCACCCCGAGACGGTGCCGAAACTCGTGCGCTTCGCGCTGCGTTTCATGCGTGGCAGGAAGCGTTAGGCTCTGCGTTCACCGGTTTTGCGTCGGCGCTTCCAGCCACCCCAACAGCGCCTTATGAAACGCCTGCGGATCCTGAATCTGCGGCGCATGCCCAAGCGCCGGAAACTCCACCAGCGTCACATGCGGAATCACCTTCGCCGCAGCCTTCGCAAGCTCCGGATAATGCCCAAG
>Ga0131853_10003067_pt1 | contig 29982 bp, 6 predicted proteins | sample TergutLab28metaG_FD_92764 | JGI IMG/M metagenome (GOLD analysis project Ga0131853, IMG submission 92764) | Labiotermes labralis P1 segment gut microbial communities from Petit-Saut dam, French Guiana - Lab288 P1 (version 2) (version 2) | ecosystem: Host-associated > Arthropoda: Insects >... | reverse complement strand
GGACGCTTGTGAGTACGGTAATGAACCTTCGGGTTCCATGAAATGCGGGGAATTTCTTGACTAGCTGCAAACCAGTTAGCTTCTCAAGAAGGACTCGGCACCATGGAGTAAGTAAGTATATATTTTTTTTAACATTCCAGTGTACTGGTCAACAGCCGATTCCAGTGTTCGATGTAGGTCGAAGCATAAATCACAACCTTTTGTGTCTTCTAAGTTTTTTTTTTTTTTTTAATTTCACTACCGGGGTTGAGGGGCTGATGGCAGTCATCGGCTATCCGCACATTGGGTGCTACAGTGCGTGTGTTACTGTTCTTGCAAGGAACTTGGGCGCTATCGTAATCCGCCCTCGGAGGAGAACGAAGAGTGTCACTCATTGCACGTTATTTCACCTTGCATGACTCGCCTTGATAGGCGGACTGACCATTCTGAAAGTAGTTTTAGTACTCGCGGCCCCTCAGCCGTAGGTAAGCCTGTTGAAGTCGCGCAGCACATGGCCCACTACCGCAAGATTTCTGCGGGCCGTTAAAGATCTTTTACACTTGCCACACTTCCTTGCTCGCCGTCCTATGCCGGGAAGGCAAGAGACAACGGCTGTGCAGGCCCACGACGACGAAGATGGTGATGAAGTCATCATGAACACATTTAGTTGATACACTACAAAAGACAGCTGTACTTGGAACGGCGCTTAGCACATTAATTACTGCAATCTGACATTTGAAGCCTGAGTGGTGGTTTTCACAGTTTTTTAAAGAAAAGAGTCATGACAAAACTAATAATTATGTATAGAATGTATAAGATCTTACGGCTGCATTGACAGGGTCTATAACCACTTACAAACATGCTCCCAGCAGAAAAGAAAGGCTGTCTCAGAATGTCTAGGGAATGCGTACACTAGCTACTGGGGAGCGAGATACTTTAAGCGAAGAACCAAAGGGATCTCTGTATGGTTTGAATTGATTACGTGAAAACATTCGACAGCCTACCTAACTTAGCCACAGTCATAGATATTTACTGAGTATGGCCAGCTGTAAAATAGGCGGAGACGTCGAAAGAATGGAAGACTGAAATGTGGCTCTACTGCCCCGCATGGCACGTGGCTACTAAACGGAATATACAAGGGTCACGCTTTGTCTCCCATTACGATTCTGTTTTGCGATTATCACTAACCATCATGCCCAATAAACGAGCAGGGTATGAAGTCAAAGGAAAATATTCAGTCGTCTATTCTATGTGGATTAGTTGAAGGTATTTTCCAGAAATGGGACCGAGTTACAGCAGGATTTGACTATTGTCAAAACATTTAGCAACGACGTGCGAATGGAGTTTGGTCAAGACAAATGCACTATAGCAGTTTTCAAGAATGACAAGCTGGCTGACTGACCGGACAGTAAGTAGGAACGTGGGACTTAAGACGTATAATTATCGTGGATGGAAGAAGGTGGAGGTACAGATCACAGCCAGATGGACAGACTATTGAAGGAATATTACCGGCGGGTCAGGAAGATTCTCAGGACGGAGTTAAACTCGAAGAACAAGATGACAGCTATCAACACCTGAGCTGTACTAATCGACTGGTTAAAAAAAATTGAGAAGACAGACTGAGAAGCGAGAATTCTAACTATTGAAGGAATCCACCCGAAGGCAGACGTTAATAAGACTACATCGAAAGACGAAATGGTGGACAGGATTTGTCGAACTGGAGGCGGCATATATTGAGCTGCTATTGTTGGCCTCAGCGAGTACATAAAGGAAGGCAGGGATAGCCTTACCAGATTAGTGCAAGGATAATACACTGGGAAAGCTAAATGCTCCGTGCAAAAGGAAGCCAATCTAGTAAAACAAAATACATGAAACAAACTGCAGCCCAAAGAATCAAGGGTGAGCTTAAAGTTCAGCATGGAAAGCCAGAAGATAGAACTCGAGGAAACCAATGCATGGACAGTTCTGCCGTGAACGAAGGACCATAAATAGACGAAGAAAAAGAAGGGATTTGGTCAGAACCACTTGCTCCCAGGCCTTCCTTCGGCCGTTGAATTACAGAAAGTAGCACTGCATACATCATTCGTAAAGTGCGGGGGTAAATAGCTTTGATCTCGTGTTGAGATCTGGACTTAACAGAAGGCCGCTACACAATAATCAGTAGCCGAGAATAAATTTATTATAGTTACTGTCTATAATAATAATAATAATAACAACAACAACAACAACAATAATAAGGCAGCCCTCCATTAGCGTTTGTTGCTCAGAGTTCTGCAAGTTTCATGCTTGTTTTGTACGTAAGAGTGAACTTGATTGTATTTCGCTGAAAGTACGATTTTGCACATTATTATGTGAAGTGGACTTGCTTGGAAGGTTTAAGCCATGAAATTGCGAGGTCGAGTCGTGAAGCTGGGATTGCGTTTACTTCCTGTCACTGCATGTCATTGATTAGACCGACAATCCGTAGGTGTCAAATGTTTGCGTTGAAAATGATTTATTATAGTAAGGTTACTCAGAATGTTGTAGACTTGGTTTTCGGATTCACTTTGGAAATCTGAAGCAATAAAAGTACCGTACTTCGACCGTACAATTATATCAATTGACAGAATTGTTAAATAACGCAGTGATACAAAGGTTACAGTTGTATTGTTAACTCCGATGCTGGAGTGCTTTCAACTTAAGTCGGCGCGAAATTTAAATCGGCGTGTGTGTATGTGTGTGTGTGTGTATATAACCCATATTTGAAGGCACTTCTCAAGCTTTGTTTCAACGAATGTTAGGTTGAGTTCTGATTATGATACAGTGCTTTAGTTAATGTTTCAACGTAGTTCAACGAAATTAACAAGTTTTTGCCTCAGTTTATAGGGCTGACTTACTTACTTACTCCATGGTGCAGAGTCCTTCGTGAGAAGCTAACTGGTTTGCAGCTAGTGAAGAAATTCCCCGCATTTCACGGAACCCGAAGGTTCATTACCGCACTCACAAGCGTCCGCCACCTATCCCTATTCTGGGCCAACCCAATCCAGTCCACATAACCACATCACATTATATATACGAAGTGTGCCCGTTAAATGAGACAGCATTTATTACGAAAAAAAAAAGAATGAATATACACTGAGAAGTAATTACAAACCCCGCAGTATAATGGCTGCCACCTCCACACAATACTGAGGTCGGTTTTACAGGTCTTATAAAAGCGCGCTGTCGGTCCTGCAATGAGACCCCTATCAGTAGCTCAGTTACGCCACGTTCGATGTATGCGTCACGTTTCCGTTACGTCGCGGAACGTCACCGTTCAGTAAACCTTTCTCATGTTTAAACGGATATGTTCACACTGACAACGTCTCCGTGAAGTCTCAGTTCCGTTCCTTCGCCGTCTCGGAGCGGGAGTGTTTGACGGGACGGAACGTGTCCGAACCGGTATGAGCCTGCTCGATTCTGGTAATATGAACAGCCCAACGTCTCATCCAGTACGCTTCGGGTGTTAGCTTGCACAGAGTGCTGCCTGGTTTTTCTTCGGAAATGGACGAAAAACTAATAGAATTGGTGCGTAAATGTATATAGAAGTATAGTGACACTGTCTGGAAAGAAGAATTGTGGGGACAAGTAGGTGAAGAGTTGAAGAAAGCAGGCAAGTTCCAACTGCGCATATTGAGGTTACTATCATTCTGTTATCACCGAAGTTCTAATAATTAACAAATAACGGAAAATGCATTCCTTGGCAGTTACACGAATAGAATAGAGTAGAATTGAATTGAATGAATAGAAAATTATCTGTTATATTTCACACAGACTGTAAGATTTTTCAGGAAAGTCCCAACTTAGTTGAATATCATACTGATCTGACATTAAAATTCTTTCATACTGCCAAGTTGTCCGGGTAGGGGTTGGCAGAACTTCATCTTTTAAGTGTTTTATAATAGATTTGCAAACGTCTTGAACAATACTCTGTACAGTTGAATGTCCCACGCGTAAACTGAAATAGTTCGAAAACCATCTCCTGTAGCAAGGTACCTGAAAGAAATAAGATGTAATTAGTTAGCAAGGTTATTGATAACAATGAGTAAGAAGTATTTTTTGTAAAAAAATATCAATTACGCGAACGTATAACGAGAAATGTTTGAGCTGAAATTGCAGATCCACAATTATAACTGATTAGTAAATTAAATGAGTCAAAGTAAATAACTTACCGGTTTATTCGTAGGTTCAGAGTGTAGGCAGAGATGGGCTTCGTTGCGGTACCAGTATAGAAGGTATTTGAAGAAACTGACTACCAAAAGTGGTCAGTTTGCGTCAATAAAAAATCCGAAGTCGAAATATGCTGATGAGATGTTCGTGCGCCAGTATTTCCGTGAGACACTGCCACCAATCTAGAATTTGACGAAGAAGGCTAGACGGTTGAGGAAGTATCAGTATCTGTGTCTGAAGTTGAAATGATCAATTTTACAAGAAACCAAGGATACTTATTCATCAGAATATTCTTCTGGCTCTCCAGATGAACCTGGGATACAAAAAACGGCGTCTGTGATGCAAATTATGCTTCAGCCCGGGCGTCAGAATCTGCGCAGCTGAATTCGTCTACACCGTCCAATATGGTTACATATTATCGACAGTTTACTTCTCAATTAAATACGTAGTAAATTTTGTATTATTGCTTGCAGCAGTCTTTGTTCTTTTGTAACTGCAATAAATGTTTTTGAGTGAGATCACATTAACTTGAAGTGCAGTTAGCCGTAGACAGGTTGCTGGTTTCTCCACAGGTGATCACGTGCTCTGCCGGAAAGTGACTGAACACTACGTGCAGTGCGAATACAGACCAATGTGACGGAACGAAGATGGAACGGTGACGGAACCGAAACGCGACGTATAGTGTGAATTAGCCCGAATGTCGCTGAAGCGCTCTTCTTTTAGGGCCAGTTTGACCTTCGGAAGGGGGATAAAAAGTCTTATGCCAAATGTGGCCGGTAGAGGGGTTGGTGGATCCTATGAATTTGGAAGTTAGAAACTGCTTCACTTAGGGCTAGTGATCTGACGCATCGTCATGCAACAGTAGCCAAATGTTTCCGAACTGCTCGTTTCTAACACGGCGCATGCGCGAGTACAGACTTTACTCCAACTTAGTAGACTGTGTCATGCGCCGCATAACGACGTTTCGGTCAACAACGGACCGCATATACGACGGTGGTCCCATAAGATTATAATATTACAATACTGTATAATAATATGCTTACCATTGTGTTACAGTTGCCTACAGTATTCAGTACAGTGACGCGCTGTACATGTTTGTAGCCTAGGAGCAATACGCTATACCATATAGCCTAGGTGTGTAGTAGGCTGTTCTATCTAGGCCTGTGTAAATTCACTGTATGACGTTGGCAAGACGACGAAATCGCCTAACGACGCATCTTAGAACGACTCGTGGCATTGTTTACTGTGGTGCCTTTCGTAACAAACTGGCGGCGGATAATTCCGGTAGTATCGAAAGAAAAAGATCGTCTTGACACGCGATTTTTGCTAACAGTTATTCCACCGGAGAGAATTCGTTCGTGATCAACAAACGTCGTAAAACTGCGACAACATGTAACCCGATGCTCTCCTTGTTCAGCCCATTATGGAGTGCGCCACAAACCTCGAACAAATCTTCCTTGTCTGCAAATCTTTTTCCACACTTTTCATGGCCCTTTCCTTAACGGCTCCAAGACGTTGATCGAGTACCCTAGTGGTTTTTCTCCAGTCCTTCATCGCAGTGGGGCGAGTTTTCTCCACTTTTTCATTGGACCAAGCGGGAAGTGCCCGGCCTCGACGAGGTTCATTCTCCAGTTCACTGCCATCTTGAAAACGCGCGAATCGTTGGAAGACTGCACGACTCACTTCACCGAACACATTTTTCAGGTCACTGTACACTTCATTGGCAGTTTTCCCCGATTTAAAGTAAAATTTAATCACGGCACGTTGCTTCATGTCGATGCTTCTGACGCGGAACAAACACACTTAACTTCGATGGCGATAAAACGACACCCGCTGATGCTATAGAGACGAGTCTGTGCTCGTCCAGCTGTAAGAACCATTTACTATTTTACTAATCTGTTCGCAGGGTCTTCAGAAAATAGAGTCAGTCTTATTATTTAACAGGCTTCCTGTTTTTGTTTTGCGTCTTTATTAACACACAATTGTAACCAAAACCTGTAAAATTGTGCTGTATTGATACCACAACATATGTAAGCCTGTGTTTATTGTGACCTATTTTATTGCTCTGTGTTTAAAAGAAATCTTTGTTTCAGCTTGCTGAATATGGCGAGATAATTCGCCAAAACATGTAGCAGCCATGTTAAAGATCATATGCATAAGTTACAGAATAGTGCATTTGTTGATGTTACATGTGTTATGTACATCTACCACCGTATTGGGAAGGTCTGCTACATAACATTGCTTCAATTACATGTGTAAAATTTCAGTATGTAAAACAGTATAATAGTTTGTATGCTGATAAAGAGTTTAAACAGCAGTTTTTTCAATGTCATTTCATTTTGTACAAATACACCCTTGTTGCCCATGTTTTGGAATTTATAATGTTACATATCAATTAAGAATGAGAATATTGACATGTACACTTTGTTGTCAGATACTGCAACAACTTTCCCAAATTGGTGTGAGTGGAGTTGCTGTTGGAAAGGCACTACAGCAGTTATCACAACGTACTGAAGTTCTTCTCCACAATGTCGCAGTGGAAGAAACCAGGATGCACACTCAGAGGTATGTTTTGTACAAAGTTCTATTTTGCATTTTGAATTTAGCATAGCAGCAGGATATAGATATCTTGTCCAAGAAGAAATTGTAGTGAATTGAGCAATAAGAATGGTGAAAGATGATAAGTACTTGGGCTGGAAAAATGTTGTACATGTGCATATGCCATTGGCTTACTGCAAAATGTGACAAAGCTAAAAACAAAAATTACTGTAAATATGTTTGAAGGATCAACAGATCTTCGTACTCAGTTTGCAGTTAATTTTCATGGTGTTCTGTACCTTTTACAGAATTAAGAGGCACTCACCATAAGCGTTTTTGACATTGGAAGTATTCAAAAGTCCTGCATTCAGCTGTATAACTTGAGTGTTCCTAATTTTCAAAACAAATGACTTTACTTGGTTTTGCAGTAAAGTATTCAGTATGTTCGATATTAGGAAAGATGGGAGTTGGATGACAAAAGATCAGAGAACTATATAAAATGTAGTTTTCCCTTGTGTTAAAAACGAGTCATAGATGGATATCAACATTTTTTTTACGTCACAATTTTTTACAATAGAATAGCAAAGACAGAGTAATTTTATAAGGAGAAATGTTAGGTTAGATGTGCTCGAAACAGCCTTGAAGATAACTAACCCTCAACAGATTTTGGAGCTAACAGCTGGTTCTGGAACAGTGTTCTGTCTTTATTAGTGGGAAGTAACTGATAACTGTGAAAGAAACTCATTTGGAATTACAGATTTCAGAGTCCATAGAGATCTTTTTTTAGCCTCTAAATAGAAATACTGCTGTAGTACAAAGCACTTAGGTTTACTGGTATATATGGATGGCTTCAGCCACTGTTCAGTATGATTTTACTTTTGTTACTATGATTATACTGGTTTTTTTTTGTAGCACATTATTTTAATTTTGAGCCATTTCCTCTCACTGCCTTCATTGTCCAATGTTCTGTTTGTAACAACAGTTCCTGGCTGAACTTTCATATCAGTAGTGTTATTGTAGGACAATCGTAATTTGTAACTATCACTAATCTTCTTTGTTCCTCTTGTGTAATGTGCCAGACAAATGATATTCAGCCCTGTCTCACTATGTACACAAATACAAGTCTCTTTGTTGACTCAGTTCCACTCTGCAGATGGAGTCATTCTGTGTATGAATGGTCATATAACTTCATCTGTCTACATTTTTAGGTAGCATATGGGACATAGATGATTCTAAGCTGCACAATAGCAAGGATTCTGTAAAGCTCTTAATTTCTTTCTGTGATTGCAGTTTTGAGCTGTTACTGTGATTTCCAAATATTTTGATGTTTTCACATTTTTGAAGTGTCTGAATTTACATTTGATTTTGTCCTGCATTGTTATGACCCTTTGTGTTACATTTTACTATGCCAGTATATGATGACATATTACTTAAAATGTAGAATAAATATGAAATATGAGTTCATGTAAATAAGTGTTGGGTCAGACTGTATTGCTGTAATCATTTTTGGTATATATTTCCATCAATGAACTTCATTTAAATAACTAAGCAAACAAGTTCATCTGTATGCATGATTATTAGTACAACAAATAAGCACTTTCTTCATAAATGGAAATTCCAACCTACCTTGTTTTCAGAAAAGTACATTCTTTGTTGGCATCAATATTTTCAACAGTTTACCACTTACTCTCACAAGTATTGCAATGAAAAGGCACATTTTAATTAGCAGTCAGAAGGTGTTCCAATATACACCTCTTTTACTCTGTTTATCAATTTTCGTTATGTAAGAATCATTCATAATACTGAATATGAAATTTTTACAATTGTAGTTGTATTAATTGTGTATCTTTTGCATATTTTGCACACTTTGTATGGATATGAGTTACTTCACAATGTACCAATGGAATGTATGAGATTTCATTAAATGAGTGGAGTGAGTTATTATGTGGAGGTGTAAAAGTCACATTGTTACTGGCCCCGTTCCTGTTTTAGGCTGTTGATTCTATAATTGTAGTACTGTAGCTTTGAATTATTTCTTTTAAATTCCTAGTATTTCAGTTTTAAGTTCATCTTTTTTAAGTGCAATGGATTTATTCATATTACTTTTGCTTCAGGCATGGAGGTCAGCATTTGCTGGGCAGCTTGTATTCTGCAGACAACAGGCCTGCTACAAGACTAAAAGGTAGTGGAAGTAATTATCATGTAGTGACAATTGTTTTGGAAGAAGTAAGCTTGATGATGTGGATGGAACCTGTACCTGTAACAGTGTATTTTGGTTTGATATGTTCCATATTCTGGGTATTTTATGTCAGTATGTACGATGGGAAAAGCTCAAAAAGTCTGTGACTACATTCATGCACACATGTTGATTATTACACTTATGCTGACCGTGGAAGTGCTGTCTTATTTAGTATGTTCTGCTGTGGTTCATGTTTGCCTGTGCCTTGCAATGACTTGTGCTACTTGTGGAATAAGGCCTCCTCTTTTTTTACCAGGAAACTTTGTTGCGTATTCAGATTCACCGTCTCTGCTGGTTGCTGTTTCAGTACCAGTTGTACAGTTCTTTTTATGGAGCACCTTATCTTTACTGTTGAATCTAGCTTAGTCACTGGTCTTGTATTTTATACATTTTCTTTGTACAAAATGTAACTGTTCAGAATATGTCATGAAAATATCCCCATACATTTTTTCTGCAATATTTTATTGTATTGGTAGGTATTTCATCATGTCTGATGTGTCAGCCAAATATTCTGTCTGCACTGTTACTCCATGAAGCATTCTTCTAAGAAGGTGGATTAGTGAGTGAGTTTGCAAGTGTTTATAATTGAAAGGCAAGATTTTGATGGAGGAAACTCACAGTACACAGTGAGTGTGTCACAGTATGCTATGTATCCCCATAGGACTTAAGTGGGTGGGAGCACTTGTCACACTGTGTGATAACCATCCTGGACATGGCAACTGTATGTTCCTGTTATGTAAGTCACGTGATGGTATTGTCCTGACAAGTGCTCCTTTAAGGTGGGAAACAGAGAAAATCACTGGGTGCCAAACCTCTATATGTGGGGGATGGTCCAGCATTTCTTGAGCGGAACTTCTGCAGCAAGTTCCAAGTCTGCTGGGTTGTGCGTGGTCAGACACTAGCGTGGAGGAGAATCACACAGTTACTAAGAAGACCAGGACTATTTTCCTGGCGGCCTCTTGCAAGATTTACAGTGTGGCACACTACTCGGTGGTGCATCAGTAACACACGCGAGTTCCAGAGGAATGCGAGCACTTTTCTAGCAGATGTTGAAACTTAAAACTTACTGTGTGAGCCAGGGTGTATCCACATCATGGCCAATGTCTTACTGGTGGGAGCAAACTGACGGATCCACCAGCAATGTTTCGACTCAGTTATTTTCCTATACTACATAACAATGGAACTAAGACAAAGCCATCATACATCATGCTTTGTCATCATCCTGTAACACATGAGGCACACACCTGGCGCAGACCTGAACAGTACTGTATACACATCCACAATGATACGCTGCACATTGGCAAAGGGTCAACCAAGGTCAGTTGCCAAGTTACACATTAGTCCCTCTGAATGAGTTACTTGATATGCACAGTGATGACTTATGTCACTGAGAAGCTATGTTGTATAGTTTGTTGTCACATCCCTGCCAGATGCTAGTGTGGGGCACCGTTTGGCAACATGTTGCTTGGACATCACATCTCATTGCTGTACACTTCCTTGCGCTGTCATTGGATATGAGTTGCGAACACTTTACATGCCAGCAAAGTGTCATAATTCTCTACACTTCCAACGGAGAGCATATTTCCATGAGGGTCACCAAGTTGAACTGCTGTGGTTGTGCTCCTGCTCAGCATGTGCCTTGAATTATACAGGACTGTGAACACTAGAGCTGTCTGTTTAATACATGTAGAGTATTTGCAATTGCAACAAGTTTTGTGTCAAGAATAATATGACTTACAAGCTTTTTTGATCACCCACCACAATTACACTGTAGGGTTGTTCGAATTGCGAACAATTACTGGTGACATCCAGATGGTTTGCTTATGTTAACCTATAAAGACTTAAACAGAGTTATGTTAAAGATTCAGTTCATACTGCACAGTAAACATATTGCCCTATTATAAAAACACATCTGTTATTACTGTGTTCGGAGACAGTCACTCTTTATTCTGAGAACAGTACAAAACACAGAGCTACATACTGTAGTTTCAGTGCAGAATTTTTAATTTTGAACCTGCTGGCATAGTACATGCAGTAACACATGCCAACCCATTGAATTGTTCCCACACAGCTTACTGGAAGGGCTGTGAGGTCTTTATGAGTCATATAGGTCAGATTCAATTGCTATATTGTGATGAATTGCCAGTCATTTTGTTAGGTTAGAAGCCACCACACTCACTGAATGAGGTAGAGTGCGTTGAAATGTGATGGCACATAGCGACATGGGAGGGGAAGTGTAGGGGAAACAGGTGAATGGAGTGTGTAGCCTGTACTCACTGACAGTAAGACGGAACATAGTCTGTCCAGTATTACTACCAATAATAAAAACATACAACATGCTGCCTATCAGAATGATAAGTCGTGAATTAAGCAGTAAATAAGAGAGAGAGTTTCATTGTCACTGTTTCCATATAACACTTCCCTTACAGGGATTAAAACAGAATGGCCTGTTGACGCACTGTCACTGAAGAGTTTGCAAGGAGTTGAAAATGCCACTGAGATGCCACTTTCCACATTTTTGCCTTATTTCAATACTCTACATAAAGTTCTTCTGCTAACACATGTTGCTTCAGCAACCCTCTTACGCACCTTTGAAGGAGGGATTGTGATACTGCACATTCCGTTTTCATGAATTTGTGCACATTATGAACTATTTCACCCTTACCTCTCCTTTTTACCCGCTTCTTTCTGCCTTGAAGCAAACTTTTCAAGCTGTGATCAGTGCTTTTTCTACAGGTAATACAATCACTAACTACTGGCGCGCACCTCTTGGCTGCCAGTAGTCAACTGAACTGAAGCCCTGCCGGTTTAAATGGACTTGCCCGTTGCTCCAAAAGATGAAATTTGGTTTCTGCACTTGTGCCTTCACTTTTAAACTGGACTTTACCAACCAACCCACTTTCATTCATTCCATTCATTCATTCATTTCATTCTTTTATTCTGTTTTGCGACAGGTCCATAACATCTTACAAAGCATGTTCTCCAGAGAGAGTGATCTAGTGCTTCCAGTTTCAAATTCGTATGTCTTCTCTTTTCCATAATGTCATCCAGTAGCTGTTATATCATCATTATTTTCTACTCAGTTTTCTTCAGTAACGAATAATGCATTAACACTTGCATCTTTACATTCCTCAGGTGAATGTTAACTTATAACAATATAACAATAATTTCTGATTATATTGTACTCTCTAACCTGTAACTGTTCTCACCATACCAAATGGTGGTGCAGAAGTCACTTGACATTCAGTGTTTAACATATGCTTCTCTCTTATGCAGTCCTGTTTATAATGAATACTCTTCAAAGCTTAAACAACAACGACGACGACACTGGCACCAACACCGTCTAATCAGATATAACAAAGTAAGAAAATTCACACCATTGGCCTCTCATATATTGTAATGGTGTAGGTAACAACTCTCATATTTCTGTTTGTACAACCATTTCAAGTATGATGATGAGGCATAGATTTCAGTGGCTTCAGATATTTCGGATTGAAAATGAAACATCTTGAAGTATCAGATCACAACAACACTGTGTGTCTCTGGGTCATTTGTTCTGCTATGTTTTTTTCTGCCCTTGCCCTTTTACATATATATCATTGCCTGCTGACACGTCTGCTACTAATTCCTGATCTTTATTTTGCACTAGTGCCGACACCTCTGAGCACACCATTTCAATTCATAATGCAGCTTGCTGTCAGGTTCAGCAGACTTACTCTGTAATTACTAGCTTGTTCATCTGAAGTGTGATAACCTTGTCTCCTTTCAGTCTGTTGTCACACAGGCCCTCGTGTATCCCTAGAATTATAGTATTTTATGGTACAAAAGGTTAATTTGGACACTCCCATATCTATCTATATGCAGATCTTAACACATTTCTGTCAATTGGGCTAATGTGAGCATTCGTATGGGCACTTACCTTGGTGTCTATGCTGGGACCTCTACTTAGTGTCCCTTCTGGACTGAACATCATCTGTGACTACCAACTTATACAAAATAACAGCACTCTGGACTGAATGAAACTGCATGGTAGCCCAAATTTGTTGCACAAACTTGCTTTTATCTACAACCTGAATGTCTGTCTTTCATGGCTTGAGTCTAATTTGGTGAGCTCTGATTATTTCAGATGGTACCTTATACACAGATGTGCCTTCTTGCCTGTTACACGTCTTTGATGCATAGAACATAAGTCTCAGCCTTGTTTTTACCATCCCAAAACTAATATATAATATAACATATTCATTTCCTTTCTAGTTCACTTAAATGTGTTTTCATTCTTAGAAGTCACCATCAAGGGACACTTATTCATAACAGCACCTCTTGTTGAATGTTTGCCTGGTGGCGACCTCTAAGATTAGTAAGAAAACCATATGAAAAATAACAGGGTCATACATACTAGAATTAAGTCTGTTGTGATAGCATGTAATTTATTTAAATTTTAATTAGTACATGGTCTAAAATGAGGTGCTTAAGGGCATGATGAAACAAGAACTTCTCTCAGCAACTTTTGTGGAAATGTGCATGAGGTATCAAGTTACCAGAAGTCAGCATCTGAAATACATACATTTCCAATTATAAATTTTTGCTGTTGGGCATGAAGGGAGATTGCATAGAGATGAAGTGAATGCACTCAAATTTGTAAGTTCCAGCAAGTTTAACGTCTGATGCACATACTGCACTAACAGGTGTCAAATGTTGGCTGTTAACCCTTAGCCTACTAATGTCATGTATATATGGAGCTCCTAGTAAAGCCAGAAGTTTTAACATACGTTTGGCAACGCTGAAAGCCGTCTCCTTCTATTTGCTGCACAATGTTTCAACACTGAATGGCTGCAGAGTGGTTTCCTGTGTCACACTTGTGTGTAAACACTTTGCCATCTAGCTAGGTTACCTAGCCATGTCTGAGGACACGAGGACGACGAGCCACACCCACCTTTGCGATGGTCTTCAATATCAGAGCCACGAAGCTCAGATTTTTCCGCCAGCAGCTCTGAAGATGAGGATGTTGTTGGTAATGTGGCAGGTCAACAGCCTCAACCCTGCCTGTGGACCCTGCCCCCTCAACCCCGAAGGTGTGTAGTTCATACCTTTACTGGGGCTCTCAATGGGAAAATCAGGGAAGCAGCACACATAACAAGTGAGTCCACTCCAGTTAGCATTCTGCTGCTGTTCTTCGCAGAAATTATTACTTTGCTGGTTGTCAAGACGAATTGCTACTTTCACCAGTGCTTAGATAATTCTGATGACGGACATTCTCCCAAACGTGAGGTGACAGGAGCGGAAATGTTTGCGTTTTTGGCTCTGACATTACAGATGGGACACAGTTCAAGGCAGACTGGAGGACTACACGAAAATGGAACAGCTGCGCACTCCATTCTATGGACAAACGATGGCACGTGCTAGGTACTATCACATACTACACTTTCTACATTTCACGGACACTAATAAGAATGGATTTGACAGAACAGACGACAGACTGTGGAAAATATGAGACTAGTTTGAAAATATAAGGACAAAATTTTCAAAATTTTACAGTCCTTCCGAATATTTGGAGTAGATGAAGTCATTGTGAAATTCAAGGGAAGGATAGTTTTCAGGCAGTATATCCCGAAAAAACGCAAACGTTTCAGCATCAAAATGTTCAAACTGTGTGACTCTACAGGGTATACATATGACATGAATGTTTACCTCGGTAAAGACAGACAAAGGGTGGCACAACACCTGACAGCAACACACAATACAGTGGCTAATCTGACAAGGGGTGTAGAAGGATTTGGCCGTAAACTGTAGATGGACAACTTTTTTTCCTCCCCTTACCTATACGACGACTTGGCACAGAAGAAAATTTTCTGTTGTGGGACGGTTAGGCTACATAGAAAGGGCATGCCCAAGGACCTCAAACCCAAGACACTGAGATTGAAATTTGGTGACATTCGAGTAAGGACCAGGGGTGACTTGACATGACGGCTGTGGTATGGAAGGACAAGAGAGATGTGTGCCTCCTGACAAACATTCATGATCCACTCAGAGAAGGCAGTTATCACGATGAACACGGGAATGCGATAAAGCCGGCAATTGTGGCAGATTATAACCGTCACATGGGGCACGTTGACAATTCGGATAGGTTGTCCAATAGCTACACGGCCAGCCGCCGAACATGGAAGTGGACAAAAAAAAAGCTCCTTTTCCACCTGTAAGACCTGGCCATTGTCAACAGTTACATCCTTTTATCTTCATGTGGTGGGAAGAAAATTTCACACAGAGATTTTCGTTTCACCCCTATCAGAGAGATGCTGGTGCGGTCTGGGCATGAGCCACAACCATCCATGCCTGTGGGAAGACCAGCCCCAGCTTCTTCTAACATCGGAAGACTGGACACACGTCACAATAAGCACTGGCCTGGCCGCAACCCTAAGCAGCGGCGTCGTCGCGTGTGTTCAGCAAGGGACGTGACATGAACCGTGCTATTCAAATGTGTGAAGTGTGACGTGGCGCTTTGTGTGGACCGAAGTTGTTTTTAAGATTACCACACAAAAAACCACTTATAAGACATCTTTTCTTTCGTTCTCCGTGCAAACTGTTGGAGCCTTGACCACAATGGAAGTAAAAGAACATGGATATTTACAACTTTTTTAGAAACGTATGTTCTCCAGTATGCAGTAAGGACATTACAGCATTTTTAAGGCATCCTGAGCAATGTCTGATTCCTTCCCTACAAATTGCATTTTGTTTCACAAATTTATCTTACTTAGTTCTCGAAATATTCAAGTTTTTTTAAAAACATGCACAAAATTTAAATACCCTGCAGAATAATTCGGCGCGCTGGGATTTACAGATGGGATTTAATACGATGCGCTAAGGGTTAGGGAAGGTAGTATGGGGATATTATTGATCTTCATGATGAGACATTGTATGAAGTTTGTGTGGTTGCCCATTTTAGATGTGACTGATATTATTTGTTTTCATTAGAAACCAGTAAAATTTTCACAAGGCAGGGTTACAACATGAACTAACTCTCTTCTGTTGTACAGCATGTGAGCTAGGAAGGTTATTGCTGTCATTTAGAAGACTGCAATAGCCATTGAAAGGTTGAGTTGTGGGCTGTGGTGGGTGATGGTTTGTTAATTTGTAACTGTTGTAACTTGTTACTAGAAATGCTTACTATTCTAATATCAGACGATGGTTATTGTGTCTGTCTAGTACATGTGTGTTCGTATATGCAACCTTAACATCTTAAAGATGTATGGCAGAAATGCATGCTTTGTGTAAGTGTGAGTATGACCCAAACCAAAGTATGATATTTGAAATCAGTTTCCAGAAACACAACACAATATTGTAACAAGGCTTCTCACCGTGGTGGCCCAGGTTAAATTTTAGGCCAGTCCATGTGAGATTCGTAGTGGACAGAGTTGCAGTGAGACAGGTTTTTCTTCACATTCTTCAGTTTTTGCCTGTCAGTATCATTATTCTATTGTGCCATATGCATTCCTCTATCACAGACTTCTTATAATCAGCATTTGACAGTCATTAAATAACACTAACAGATATTGTAACAGGAATATCCCATTATACCATTCTCTTAATAATACCCATGTTTTTACAGCTGATAATTTAATTTACTTGCATTAAACCATATTCAGGTGGCTGCAAAGCCTAATGCATACCAGCCCATGCAGAGTTATTAATATTTCATACAGGTGAGAGAATGCACTTCATTATCAGAAATCTTGTATTTGACTGTTAATTGAATACAAATACAGCAGACATGAAAGAAACATATTGTTTACCAAGACTTCTACTTTAGCACCAGTACTGGTGCTGGATGCAGTGTTTGTGCAATGGGATTGTAGTTTCACATGTATTCAACATTGTTTCAGGTGACCAAAGGACATTTGCAGTGCATTGTTCATCAGGACGTGAAAGTCTTGAAGGTTGTGTGTCAAAATCACAACAGGGTCAACAAAATGTAGTGTCCAGGGTACCTGCTGAAGAGACATTCCATCAGAGTAGTAAGTCACAGTTAATGGTGCCTGGAATCAGGGAAATGGGTGGTGAGAAGTGTAAAACATCTCATGATAATAAACTTCATGTTAATAAACCTAGGAACTCTGTAACTAAAAGTGCTTCTTTTGAGAAAACTGTGAAGAGGGAAGTAAAGTTGTTAAAGAATCCGGTTGCCAAGGAGAAGTGTGAAGTGTCCCAAGCTGTTCCTTACAACAGTTCAGTTAGTGAAACAAAGAAAGACACAAAAAGTTCACCAAAGTACCCAGGTGTTAGGAAGGCATCTTTGCAATGTTACACAACCATAGGTAGATATTTCGGTAAGGATTTTAATAAAACAGAAGATGAAATTAAACATGACATAAAGGACTGTGCTAGAAACTTGAGAGACAAGGAATTTACAAGTAGTAATCAAAAGTTGGTGTATGAATATAAACATTCACCATCAAGCACGAACCATGGAGAATTGCTTCACGTAATGAAAACCAAAAACTTGACAACGCCAACAGGTGTAATATTACCAGGTATCAAAGATGAGTTAGATAAAGTGGCAGCACATCAACATACAAATAAATCATTGCAAAATATTAAAAGAAGAAGGAGTGAAGGCTCACAGTTGTTTTCAAAAATAGATATGAAGCGGCGATGCAGTTATGGAGGTGAAGAGGCTGCTGCTTTGGGAGTATCTGTGAATAAGGAACCAATAATGAGGCCCGTGGGGAATGATATGAAGAGCAGGAAGAGTGAAGAAAAGATGCATGAAACCGAAGAACTTCCAAAAACAGTAGGCCATGTTGATGTTCATAGACTGTGCATGAAATATAAGAAGAGAAAAAGGATTTTGGAATTGTTTGGAGAGGATCCTGATGAACCTGCAGGAAAGAAATCTTACAGTTCTGATAGAGTGGGCATAAAAGTTTTGCAATACAGTTCAATTTCAACAGAAGTTTCTAATTGTTTTGATGAGTGTGTTACACATACTAGTACTTCAGAACTGGATACCAAACGGAAGGGTATGGGATCCAGAGTTTCTCAGCCAAGTACTTTTTCTCATAAACATGAATCTGAAACATCTAGCTTTATTAAAGCAACAGTAAGGCATTATGGTGAAAACAAAACCAAGGAATCTGTGGATCAACAGTCATCTTCTTCACATCATGAAAGGGGGGTACAGAAAGAAGGTACCCAAATATCAACACAATTCATCAGTTCTGTACAGCAGAGTGACTGTTCAAAACAGGCTGTGTGTGGTTCCATGAAGAATACAGCTAGTGATGCTTCACTACAGCAGAATAATGATCAGCAGTCATGTGTTACATCCAACAGAAACATCTTACACATAGCAGACCCCAAAATAGTAGTAGTAGACGCTGATACGTTGGGAGGAAGTGACCATAAGAAGAACAATGAATGTGGAGGACAATGTGAACTGGGGTCATCATTCACATGCTGCATGAATGAGGGAACTGATATAGGTACATTGGCACTGGATGATCGGCTGAAAGAATGTGAACCTAGTAGTTTGACCCATAAAAGTGACATACATATTACAGGCTCCATTAAGGAAGGAAAGAGTGGGGAATTTCATTTAATAATAAACATGGGAAATATAGATGCTTTGTTTCCCGGTCCTGAAAGAGGTCAGTCTAGTAATGGAGTGAAACTGCTTTCTTCAGTAGATTGTTGTGTGGCAAAGGATGTTAATGAAGCATCAAGTGGACATTGTACAAACATGGGTGATCTTGTATCTGCTGAACAGTGTATAGAAAATGCTTATGTGCCATTAAACACGGTAGAAAAGGTGGCAGAAGAGAGGGTTGCATCTGCAGGGAGTAGCGAAAATGTATCTGTAACAAACATTCCAGAAGTAGCTGTGTTAAGTGTGGAGGAGACTCAGTCACAAAGGACTTTAAATGTACCACATAGTGCATGTGTTGAGCAAAATCCACTAGGTAACCATCATCATACAGTTATATCATCAAGCAGTGAACCACATATCAATTCCTTACAGGGTGGCAGAGGAAGAAGTATCACTGATTGTGCCTCTGAGTTGCAGGTTCTCAGGATGTCAGCAGTAACAGAACAAATCCAAGATCAGGCACCTGAGATTTGTGCAGACTCTGGTTCATCACACAGTTTACCTGCAGAAGGCTATAAAGAAATGGAGATGAGAAAAGAAAAAGGTTCTGGCAAAGGAATAGTGAGCGATAAAAATATTCAAAGGAAATCTGATATGGCTGGGAAAAGCAAATGTCATCCAGAATCAAATGCTGTGTTGACGGTAGCTAGCAGTAATGAAGGCTGTAACATGTCACCTGCAGCTGTAGACCACAACCAGATCCAATCTTGTGCTGCATTAGAGTCAAATATTTCAAACTGTGGGGAATCATCTTCAGGTGGCAGCCAGTCATCAGTCAGATCTGGTCAGCTACCAAGTAGGCTGTTGGATGACAACAGCTTGACAACAAATCTGTCTCAGTCTGTTGTATCTCCACCAACTCATAGATGCACAATTGATACCCCAGACGTAGTTGGTGTTCCTGCATCTCACACTTCAGCTAGGATTAGAGTTCGAGATCCAGCAAGTCTAGGAATAGCTTGCCCTCGGATTCCAGTTCCAAGTCCGACTCCATATTTTAAAGATATGGATACAAAACTGCGTGAATTGACAGAAGTTACTTACGTATTATTACAAGATATGGCTCGTTATAGACAGCGATGTCAATCACTGTCTTGTCTATCAGGTTCTTTGAGGGATACTGAATGGGGTTTGGCAATTACAGAGTTTGCAAACCAAAATCAAGCTATGAAAGTCAGGAATTTCGTCTTTTTATATAAGTATATTGAAAACCGTTGCCCAGGTTATACAGAAGGCTTTCTAATTAGACGTCTAAATGATTTGAATCCTGCTCAGACGTATACCTCAGAGCAGGTGAAGAAATGTTGGAGTTACTGTGTTTGGGTAGCCAGGAACTCTGTGAATAATGTGGAAAATTCAGGTAATGCCTCTGGACAAGCCACCGTTTCTTCATCTCCATATCGACAACAGTATCAGCAACAGCCCATTGGAGTTCCTCTTCCAAATAATGTTTCTGGGACTGCAAATAGTCTGCTTGCAACTTCGGTAGAGGGTGGAAGACGAACTTCACTGAGCAGTGAAGAAAATTTAAATTCAGAGCAGCAATCTTTTGCATCTGGAGAGAGTGTTGCATCTGTTGCCCAAATTCAGCATACAGCAGGCAGAAAGACAGTGACTAACACTGCAGGTGTTGTTATGAAACCTGCATCATACGAAATGCGTGTGAGAGATGCAGGAACAAATTTGAACACAAGACATGCTCAGGTTAGAAACATTCTTCGTCAGCATCCCTCTTATAATCCTTCACAAGCACAAAACTCATCAAGTACATTACAGAGTCACTCAAATTACAATCCTCGTGTGACGCAGCTTGTTCCTGCGGACAAAAGAACCATTCCGCCCAATCCTTACCTACCACAAACTGATCCTGCAACTGACAGAACCATTCCACCCAATCCTTATGTATCACAAAGTGTTCCTGCAACTGGTAGAACCATTCCACCCAATCCTTATGTATCACAAACTGTTCCGGCAACTGTTAGAACCATTCCACCCAATCCTTATGTACCACAAACTCTTTCTGGAACTGTTAGAGCCATTCCACCCAGTCCTTATATACCACGTTCTGTTCCTGCAGCTGATGGACTCATTCCACTTTCACAAGTTCCAGTTTCCAGTACCCCAAGTCAGACCACTATAGTTAATAGGTTACTGCCACGTACATATACAGAGCAAAGTACTGTACTACCTGCAGTTAAAAATTCTGTAGGATCTCATGGAAATGGGAGTGCAGTGGCAGGATGTTCATCAGGTTACTCAGAACGAAGTGTTTCAATTCATTCGTATCCACCAAATCAACATGGTTCATCATCATTTAATACCCCTAACACACTGTACTCACATAATCGAACTACACAGCAATGTACATCGACACAGCGCAATAATGATATTCACCAAAATACAAATCCTAGGGTTACATATCCAAATGGAAGTACCCAGGTGGGAAGGATCTTGGATGTTGTGAATCAAAATACAGTTCTGAATAAGTCAGCTTCACACTCCTTCAGTCAGCCATATTCTCAAAATACAGCAGAACAGCAGAATACATTGTCTCAAGCCGTGAGAAATTCTGGCCCACATACATTTACTGCAAACGGTTTCAGCCAGCAATATCCTCAAAATAGTGTACAGCAAGGTACATACCCTCATGTGAATAATGTTTTCCCAGTAGCATCAGCTTCAAATTCTTCCAGTTATTCTTACTCTCGAAGTGAACCCGTACAACAGGGTACATTTTCTCAACCTGTGAGTAGTACCTTTTCAGGTATGTCTACATACAACTGTTCCAGTCCGTCATATGCAAATAATGTTGCTGTTGCTGGCCCAGGAAGAGCTCCAAATTCATTTGGTTATCTTAATCAACAAAATCAAGCCAGTACTTACCATTTGTCTAATGATTTTCCTTTAAGTTCATTAACTGGAAGAGCACAGAATGTTTCATTGAATTCTGGTCCTACAAGAGAAATGTATGGGTATGCACCACAAACAAGAAATAGGTTTCATTCTTCATCTTCATCTTATCCAGCACAGTTACCAACATACCCACAACACTTGAGACAGATGTTACAACAGGCTGAGCAACAAGTGAATGTTGTTCGGGGAAACAGAGGAGATGAACACCATGCATGTGTCAGTGAAGGAGATGGTGGAGCCTACCATAGAATATCATGTGGGATCCCTCAGCAACAGCAAGCACCTCCAGTGGTATCTGGTTCAGAATTGCAGTCATGTGGAACACCACAGTCTGTAAGCAACAGGAGAAAATCCTATGGAAAAGAAAATGCTAATGTTACAGCCAGCAATAATTTCTATGATGGAAGGAACACCCAGAATGTACCTGCAGGTGGTATTTCTTACAGGGGGAACAACCAAAGTAGATATTTTGGATACAGTACAGCAAGTAACAGGCTCTCTGGTATGGGTAATAACAGTGAGGGTTTGTCTCTTGCAAGTACCATGGCAAGTGACAGGCTGTCTGATGGAGGAAGTGCACAGATTGAACCAGCAGTTAGCACCCTTTCTGATAAGCGGAACAGTGAGTGTTTATCTCTTGCACATATTGTGGCAAGTGACAGGCTGTCTGATAGAGGAACTGCACAGGTTGAACCAGCAAGTAGCAGCCTGTCTGATAAGGGGAACAGTGAGGGTTTGTCTCTTGCAAGTACTGCAGCAAGTGATAGAATGTCTGATGGAGAAAGTGCACGGATTGAACCAGCAAGTAGCAGCTTCTCTAGGAGAGAAAATACTTGTGTTTCTGTTGCAAATAGTAGAGCAAGTAGCAGCCTGTCTGATAAGGGGAACAGTGAGGGTTTGTATCTTGCAAGTACTGCAGCAAGTGATAGAATGTCTGATGGAGAAAGTGCACGGATTGAACCAGCAAGTAGCAGCTTGTCTAGGAGAGAAAATACTTGTGTTTCTGTTGCAAATAGTAGAGCAACCAGCAGTCTTTCTGACACAGGAAAGAATCAGAGAAGTGGATTTGCTGCAAATAGTCCAACAAATAATGGTGTGTTTGATAGTGAGAGCAACAAAACTCCACCTCTTGCAAGTACAACAATAAGTGATAGTGTCTGTGATAGAGGAAACAGCCATAGTGGATCTTTGAATAGTGCAGCAGGTGATGGTCTGTTGGGAGGTGGAAACATCCACAGTGGACCACCACCAGCAGTTGATATACCTTCTTTAGTTCCATTGCAGTCAAGATTGAAGGACATTAATCAGCAGTCAAATAGATTGACTGAGAAAATGCCTGCCTGTGATGCTGGCAAACGCATAATGAACAGTGTTACTCAGGATGATATGTCTGTAGTAACCAGTACTCCATCAACAGAAATCCGAAGTATTGATATTAATAATGGATTGATCGAGTCTTATTCCATGCCTGAGGCCATCCCAGTGCAAAACCCACAACTTGAAATGCATTCCAACATCACTGTTTCTTCTATTTCACAAACTGTATCCCACGATATTCAGCATTCCAGCCAACAAAGGCATTTGTCAGATACAGTGACCACACAACCTGTACTAACAAACAACACTCCTGTAGTCACAGTCCAGGCTTTTGAAAATCAGGATAATGTTCCCGGTGTTTTGAGACAAGAAAATGGAATGTCATCTACCATACATTCTATGCAGAAGACCTTGAATTTGCAAGGTTGTGAGATGTTGAACACACATCATGTTACATGCATTGCAGCAGAAAGTGAACCATCTGAAAAGACTGTTGCAGATGATGAGGATGAGAGTACTCGAGACAAACTCAGGACAGAGCATCATGGCACAGTTACGGTAGGGACCTATCGGAAGAAAACCAGTGATGCCAAATCAAGAAACCAGTCCAAGAGGATTGAAGTTTTTGGTCATACTAATGATGTACAGGTTGGGGCTGAAGTTGGTGGTGTACAGGATACTTACACAGTAGAAAATGTAGTTGGGAGGCAGGATAAGTGTGGTGTGGAAAGTGGAATACCTCAGAAATGTTCATCCCCTAGTTATTTGTCTGATCCTGGAACTGGGGTTGGATCAGATGTAGCTGGGGAATGCGGAAACTCAAGTTCTGCCGAAGTTATGAGTAGACTGTTGGAGGAGAAAGAAGTAACAGTTCTTGCAGACTTTGTGCATGTTCAGATGACGGAGGAAGCCACAGGAACTGAGAAAAACAGAGAACATGAACCTGAAGTAGAAGTGGTAAGTTGCACATTAGTTTGAAGTCCTGAGTGGTCTGAATGTTCACAATGTCAGTATTGAGTGCTGTGTACGAGGGCAGTCCATAAAGAAACCGAACTTTTTTAAAAATTTATTGTTTTACGTACAACTTAAACGTGTCACCTTCAAAGTACTCCCCTCCACTCTTGATACACCGCTCCCAATGTTTTTTCCATTTCTGAAATGTGTCCTGGAACATGTTTTGCGGGACGGTGCGAAGGTCCCATATCAGATTTTCTTCTACCTCCTCTACCGTCTGAAATTGGTGACCTTTTAGTGAGGATTTCCACTTCGGGAACAAGAGAAAGTCCACAGGGGCCAAATCTGGAGAGCATGGCGGCTGGGGGACAACATTCGTCTCATGTCTCATCAAAATTTCATGGATAAGGAGTGATGCATCAGCAGACGCGGCACAAATTTTGCGGCAACACGACACATCTTCAGTTTTTTGGTCAAAATCAGGTGGCACGAACTTCTGCAGATTCCTACTTCTTCGGTAACTTCATAGACAGTTGGGTGACGATTTTGACAAATCCCAGCAAGCACTTCCTCAATATGATCATCGTCGATTGACGTAGAAGGCCATCCAAATTTGGGGTTGTCTTCGATGGGCATTCTGCCAGATTTGAAATGCTGATACCACTCGTGACATTGCATATGGCTCAAACAATCCTCTCCGTAAGCCTGTTGCAACATCTGAAAAGTCTCCGGAAACATTTTTCCCTATTTGAAACAGAATGTGATGCAAACGCGTTGCTCTTCAATATCCTTCATTTATCAACTTGCAAAAAATCGCCGACAGTACTAAACACACACTCATTCAAGAGTGTGTAACTCGATGACTAATTGACATGGCATGAAGCTGCTAGTGTCAGAATGAAGCTTAAAGTGCCTGCTACACAATGCCACCATTGTGAGCGTGCTGTGCATGCTCGCTATTTCACAAGTTCGGTTTCTTTATGGGCTGCCTACGTATTGCAGTGCAGTGCTTTTTATGCATTGTTTGCATAAAGTGCATACAATGAAGCATTTCAAAAGGAGATGTTTGTCTCCATGTTACATCTCAGGGACTGCAAAATGAGCTTACCATATTTACCTGAATGCAAGATGATTCTAAGACGATCCCCAAATAAAATGTATCTGCCAAGGGAAAATGTTTTTGTATAAATCTAATGGACCCCCCCCCCCTCCTTCAAAAAAAAATCTGATAAGAGAAAATATTCTACTATTAATTTCATATACATAATACACAAGGCATGTCAGATTCTGTCTGCCTTTACCAGTCAGTGTCTTCATCTTCCTCGTGCTTATTCCTAACATTCCCATCCTCATCACTACATCCACAACATATTGTCTCATGCATTGCATTGGATCTACACTTTTAAAACCCTTCACAATCATGTTTGGCGAGGTGCACTGTTATGCCATTATGATCCACATTGATTAAATAATACATTTATATTTATTTTTTTATAAACTTTATTGAACCCATGAAGAAAACGCACTATTTTCCCCACAGATGTTGTTGGTGGCATCAAGAATTTAAGTACTTGTGTTCCAGATTTTTGTGTTGTGTCTGATCAGTCTTGAGTTTGTGATTCTTTTTATGGTTTGTAATTTTGTGGGTTGATCAGGTTTTATTTTTGAGCCTTGAAGTTAATTTTTAATTTTGCAGTAGTCATTTTCCTGTTACTGCCCAGGACTAGATCTGTTCTGAGGTGCGTATCTCAACAAGTTGTTTCTGACGTGCCTAGTCACAAACTAGCTTGATCTATGGGGCCTGCCGGGTTAGGTGTGCTTCTTTGCCTAAAGTGGAAACAGAGCTGGTTTCCAAACTGTCGTGCTTTAAAAATTTAAACAGTATCAAAAAAATAGGATTGTAAGTTTACTTTCCATCATGCTCTGTTCTGTCATTTGTCTTCACATGAGAATTTGGTAATGCAGGCTGTAGTTTGAATCCGCATGGTCTGGTTCAGAGTGTTTGGCACTTCATTCTTGAATTTAAGATGACCTCACATATTTAAGCACCACATTGAAGCAAAAACCTCATCTTGCATTCGAGTAATTATTATAAGTGCAATCTGGTGTTCGATGTCTATACCAAAAGGTGTTGGTTAGGTTAGTTTGTTACACCTTGTCACATTTTTATGAGTACATGGGGCATGAGAGAAAAGTTAGGTGCTGATTTTGGTGGGATAGTCATATATTTGGTTTCTGTGATATTCATGATATGTTGGAGCATTTTTTTTTGTGCACCTTTATATGACTTTTTTGAATCATTTTTTTTTCTTTGATGAAACTGTATTTGTGGTAAATGCTTTATTATTTCCTACTACTTACAAAACTTATTTTTAGCTCTCTGCCTGTTATCGTGTGATGTTTTTAACTTCACATGTAGGAATTGGAAACCATTACAGGAAGACCTTACTGGACCATGTCTGATGATTACAACATTATCTCGAATTGTGTTTGTGCACAAGATGATGAAATTGATGTGTGCCTGCAGCTGCAGTCTGAGCCAAGTTAATGGGAACTTGATTTACTGTTATTTGTAGATGGCAGGTGTTCTAAGTGTACTAGAGAAATATATTCATGTGAAAACAGTATGTTCATTTGCAGTACTCTAGCAAGTATGTGTCATGGTGAAATTGTTTCCGATACCTCATGTCAGTGCATTGTAGAAGGATAGTATGCAGAATAATGGGTGAAGAAAACAGGCAGTGTCAGTGCTGGACAGAAAATATTAGAAAGGTCACTAACTGAAGAGAACTTGGACAGCACTGTACCTTGAGCGGAAGCACCCCCAAAGATGTGTTGTTGTCCAAATTGGAGTTGAAAACTCCTAACCTCATATGGGAATATCCTGTTAAAACTATGCACACAGTTGGAACAATACGAGAGCTGTCAGGTTGAGAAGCAGAAACCAGTATTGCATGCAGTTCAAGAATTCCATGTAGTTCATGACATTCCTGTACATGACCATAATAATTGATGCAGTGAATACATGCAAAATCATAGGGTATTTCTTTTTTCCTGAAGAAATGGTATATTCCTACAATTATGTTAATGGAATTGTGAAACCTTTCCTCATTTAATTTACATAGTAAAAACTTTACATTCACGTCATGCAGGGTGGTGCTGTGGACTCTGCAATAGATTTTTCAGTACATGCACTAAAAGCAGTATTCAGCAAATGGTTGATAGCTTGTGAATTGTGGTCTCCAGTACAAATCTGTATCATTATTATTTGTAGGGACATAGAATGTGAACAACGCACACACATTCTTTGCAAGAAGTGAAAGGTGATGTTCAAAGAATAATTGCTAATCTTTCAAGACAGGAGCTGTTGGTGTGGTGGAGTGTATTTTCCTCATTTTTCTTGCATGGCTTACCATACCAAACTTACTGATGGCTATAAATTGATGACTGTATTTACATAATTTTGTCATACTGTGAATATTGAACATACTGTAATGGAACTTTACTTGTTTTTGAAATATGACCATTGAGGTCAATGAGATGTCTGAAATAACAAACATGGTGGCTTGAAGTGTATGTAATCCCTTGGCACACATCTATCCAATCTAGTGCCCAAAGGGAATGGATTTTGTTGCTACAAGGTGTGGGTTAACATCTTGTGTTTATGCATATCATAATTACAGGTGGGCAAGAAGTCACCGTACACCCAGACAATATGCACCTCAGACTCAATATAAGTTTACACAGCACAGCGCAGTACGCAGTACAATGTAAAATGGTAGTTTGGCGAGTGTGCAAGATAGTGCACACGTGATTTGCCGCAGCCACAGAATTAGTTGCATTTTCCATATGGCTGACACAAGCAGTTACTCTATCAAGGAGCGCTTGGTGGCAAGTGTGTGGGTGCATGACAGACAGCACACGGGACAAACCATGTCCCACGTGATGGCTGCGTTCTGGGAACGGTTTAATAAGGCTCCACCACGAAGAATGACACTGCTAAATTGTGAAAAAAGAAGGTTCGGTCTTGGAGGTGTTAAAGACAGACCATGGAGTGGGAGAAAAACAATGCGCTTGGAAACGTGCAGCGGTTGCCGCTTCCATTGAACGTTCCCCAATCAAGTTGACACGGAAACTCTCGTCAGAGCTTGATGTGCCAGGTCAACATGAGACCACATGAAGAAAGACTTGAATGTGAGGCTGTATCACCCAACTTTCGTGAATGAACTGTCGGATGGCAACATGGATTGGCGCTGTGAATCATGCCATGCTCTGCCGGACACATTCTCAAATGCCGTATCCCGTTCAAAGGTTCTTTTCAGTGATGAATGTGCAATCTATCGCAGTGCACGTGACAGAAATGTGGTGTTCTGGTCAAAGGAGAATCCCAATTTCACGCAGAAGCTGGAACATAATCCACCGCATGTGATGATATGGGCGGGTATGACGTTAGATTGTCTGATTGGAGCTTACATTTTCGTTGGACTAATGAATGTGGCATCTTATTCGGCAATATTGGAGACATGGCTTATACCTCAGCTGTGAGACAGAGGACTCCTGGATGATGTGTGGCTGCAGCATGATTGGGGCACCCGCACACTTCACTCTTTCTGTGTGCGATGTTTTGAACGAACATTTTCCATGCTGTTGGATTGGCCGTGGCTCACCAACATCTCCGGCACCATTGCCATGGCCACCATGTAGTCCTGACCTTACCACACCAGACAATTCGTTGTGGGGTACTATCAAGGGAGGAGTGGCTGCGCGTCACTACAACAACAACGAAGATTTGCACAGAGCTGTGGAAGACGCCTTCCGCAAAAATGCTCTTACATATGTCACAGAGGACATGGAGGTGCATCTGTTTGTGTGTCCAGCATCAAGGTGCACATATGGATTCAGTGGACATGTAACAAAGGCGTACGTAAGTGATTCATATCAAATTATGGTAGCGTATAGGTCGGTGTACGGTGACTTCTCGCCCACTCTGTACAATGTTGTGTTGCTTGCATTGTGAATTAATTGATATGACTGCATCATGAATCTTTGATTTGTTGACAGTTGACAGGAGCTGGTAAGTGTGTTAGACAATATATACAACTGTCTTTGCAGACAATACATACAACTGTCTTTGCTCCCTGCTCACCCCCTGGAGCAAAGTACATAAAATGCAGCACCTTTGAGGCTAGTGCACTCCCTTTTAAGTCAGGTTGTGCTTATTGTTAGACAGGTAGAGTAAAATATGCCATAAATGTGTGTGGAGAAATGGTGGTGTAGCTCCACGCATTCTTAGCCTCAGTGTTAGATGGAGCTGAGAAGTCAGCTTGATGCCTTGGATGTTCCACATTTTTGGGTAAGAGCCTTCAGTATCTGTTACACAGGAGGCAGTGTTTGGACACAAATGACAGAATCTTGGCTCTTCCAGGAATGGAGTCCCAATTCCTGCTAGCTGCAGCCTGATTGCTGCATTGAGATATCCTGATGCAAACACTTCTCCTCTGCTTGCTTTTCTTCCTCTGTTCGTCTCCTCCTCCTCCTCCAATGGCACTGCAGTTCTCTGCTGACCTTTGCCTCCTTAATGGACTTCTCCCAGTCAGCTGTTTGCTGACCTTTTTTCCAGTTTTTAATTTTGAGTTTATTTGTATCTATTTGTACACAGTTCCACCATCCGTTTTTTTTTGTCACCCTGTTAGTCGACTTCCCCGAGGATTGTTTTTAAATACTTACCTTACTTTTCTGAAAAACAAACACTATTACCTGCAAATAAACTTCATTCTGTCTTTGTGCACATTTTATCTACATTTTGTCCATAACTTGTTGGGAAATGTGTAGTCTGTACTGTTAGGTAATTATTTACATTAAAGTATCAACACACTGGAAGAGTGTACAGTAGGGAAGTGGACTTTATAAATTCTTGCTGGATCTGTTTGTTCTGTTTTAGTTATTATTCATCATCATCATGTTCCTGAAGGGTTAGGTGTGTTTCCTGTTCCTTGATCCTCAAGATGAAGTTGGTCCCCCCATCTCTTCCTCGGTCGTCCTATGGTCCTTTGTCCTTTTGGTTTATATTGTAGTGCTTGTTTTGGTAGTCTGTGTCCATCCTCTGTACGTGTTGTAGCCACTTTTTCTGGTACTGTTTTATTTCCTTTACTATGTTCTGTATTCCCATTTTTTGCCTAATACATTGATTCTTTTCTTTATCTAGTTTTGTTAT
>Ga0131853_10003065_pt1 | contig 29995 bp, 26 predicted proteins | sample TergutLab28metaG_FD_92764 | JGI IMG/M metagenome (GOLD analysis project Ga0131853, IMG submission 92764) | Labiotermes labralis P1 segment gut microbial communities from Petit-Saut dam, French Guiana - Lab288 P1 (version 2) (version 2) | ecosystem: Host-associated > Arthropoda: Insects >... | reverse complement strand
TCAAATACTCAATTACCGTTCTGCACATACACAGGAAGAAGTACCAACACTTGTACCTAACAAGATAATGGAACACTTGCTCGAAGGTGATGATGATCCATTCTATAAAACCGAAGTCTTAGACTATCCAGGTATTGGAGAATTTTGCCCCTATATGCTAAGATAATAATATATTATGAAAACCATGAAAGAAATCAAAGAGAAAGAACTAAGTCGTGCAAATGGTTTAAATCAACTACTAGCTGATATTAATAAAAACAATATAAAAGCAAGCGATATTCTTCGCGCAAGCAATTTCTCCGAAGAAGACTTGAAGCTTTTAACAAATAAATTAAATCTGTTTCTTGATAGCATTGTGAACTCGATCCACTTAGTCCTTGACCAAGTGCCCGCACAAGTAGCTATCCGTAATTATGGATTAAGCACAGGAAAACCCGATACGATTAAGGATATAGCAGAGGCATTCTCTCTTCCAATAGAAGGGGTGAACCAATTACACCAAGAGACATTAAGACTGCTTGAAAAAAAGATTGAAAAAATCATAGTTAGCGCTGCCTCAACAGCAATTGGAAAGATATTAACCCAAGAAATAAAGATAGATATGCATTTAAAAAATGATACTATCAATCAAGTCGCAAAACCTAATTTAAGCAATGTTTTCATCTCATTTGACAAAGACAAAGCAGAGTTTTTTGCACTTAATAACTATATTAGCCAATCAAAGATTGAAAAGTTTAAAAGTAATTATAAAGAATATTACCTGCTGATCAAGTCTTTACTTGCTGAGGACAAAGTTTCAGGCCTTGATTTAGTCGCCTCCAAAGAATTTGTCAATATTTTTGAAAGCATAGATAATCTGAGCAAAGAACAAAACCATAAATTTATTGAACACAACTTAGCAATCAACAAAGAATACTTTGACAATCTATTAAAAGATGTGGACAGCAACGTGATGCTGGATAAAGAACAAAGGAGAGCTATTCTCGAAGATGAAGATTATTGTTTACTTGTAGCCGGAGCAGGTGCAGGCAAAACAACAACAATGGCAGCCAAAGTCAAATACCTGACAGAAAAACAAAAGATACACCCTCAAGATATTATTGTAATATCGTACACAAATAAAGCAATTGATGAACTTAAAGAAAGAATACAAAGCAGACTTAAAATACCGGCGAATATCACGACATTTCATAAGTTTGGATATGATCTCTTACGGAGTTCAACAGCGAATATGCCAACTGTGGAGTATTCAGCCGCACGCTATGTATTTGATTGCCTTGAGAAACAAATATTTAACAACAAGCCGCTACTTCGCAAAGTTATGTTATTTCTTGGATATTATTTAAATATTCCGGAAGAAGCCCTGAATTTCGAAAATCTAAATTCATACTTTGATTATAAAGCTGATAATTTTTTCCAAACCATACGTAGTGATGCTGGTGATTATATTAAAGAAGTAGCAGACAAACGAAAAAGTCAGAAGCGAACAATTACAGGAGAATATGTACGCTCTAATCAAGAAGTCCAAATAGCTAATTTTTTGTACCTGAATGGCATTGAGTATGAATATGAAAAAAAATACCCTCATCAAATTGACGGCGCAAAGAAGCTATATACCCCAGACTTTACGATTGAGCAAGATGGCAAGGTGTTATACCTTGAGCATTTTGGAATTTCGCAAAATTATTTAAACAGTAGGTTTTCAAACACAGATCTTGAAAAGTATAAAAATTCAATTCTGCTCAAAAGAAAATTGCACAAGGATAATGGCACAACGCTTATAGAAACATTTTCGGAATATAACGATAGGCAGGAATTGACCGAACATTTGAAAGAAGAACTTGAGAAGTTTGGAATTGAACTAAAATCAAGAAGTGATGAAGAAGTTTATAAAAAACTTGTGCGTACCTCAAAAGACAAGTATGTATATAGATTCGGACACCTCATTTTAGACTTCATAAATCGGTACAAGGAATATGGTTATGATAAGGACGGATTCAAAATATTGCGAAAAAAACAAGATAATGTTCGAACAAACTTGTTTTTAGAGATTGTTGAAGAAATTTACAATTACTATCAAGAACAGCTTAGACTCAAAAATTCAATTGATTTTGCTGATATGATAAACAATGCCTACCAGATGTTAAAAGAGGCTGAAAAAAACAAAATTTATCTACCTTATAAATATATAATCATTGATGAATTTCAAGACATTGCAAGACAAAGGTTTAATTTTACTAAAGCCCTTGCTAACTTAACTGGTGCAAAAATAATAGCTGTTGGTGATGATTGGCAATCTGTTTTTGCATTTGCAGGCTCGGACATAACGCTTTTCCAAAAATTTCTGGAATTAATGGGGCATGGTGTTGAAATGCAGATAATACATACTTACCGCAACTCTCAGGAACTTATTGATATTGCAGGAGGATTTATACAAAAAAATCCCACTCAAATAAAAAAAAGGCTGTTATCTCCTAAAAGTATAAAAGACCCAATCGAAATTGTTGAGTACGACAGAACGAAAAGCGGCGAAATAGAAAGGAACTGGGTTGGAACAATTGATCGTTGTGTTGAATGTATAGTTAAGGAATATGGCGAGAAAAATAAAATTCTCTTTATCTCGCGATATAATTTTGAAATTGATAAACTATGTCATTCCGGCTTTTTTTATGAGGGGAAAGGTGAAAAAATTATATGGAAAAAGAATAAAAAGGTTGATATAACATGTTTGACAGCACATAGCTCAAAAGGACTCGGCTTTGATAATGTAATCATTTTGAATTTGATTGAAGCTCGTTTTGGTTTTCCGAGTCAACTTGATGATGACCCTATTCTTAAGCTTGTTACAACACAAGACCTATCTATCCCTTTTGCAGAAGAACGAAGACTTTTCTATGTAGCACTCACAAGAACAAAAAATAAAGTATATATGGTAACACCATCCAATGCACCATCACGATTTGTGTTGGAACTTATAAAAGACTATGGCATCAAACATAGCGAAAAATTGCGCCTTGAAGTTAATGAAACAAACAAACTGCAATGCCCAATGTGTAAGGCTTCTTTAAAGTACCAATCAAATAATAAATTTGGACTACCGCTTTATATGTGTACAAATGACCCTGAGATTTGCGATTTCATGACAAATAAAAAAGAAGTCCTTGCAGATATTTTTAAGTGCATACATTGTAAAGATGGTTATATGATAGTTAAGAAAGATAAAAAAAATGACTATTTCTACGGCTGCACAGAATTTTATAATTCAAAATGTATGAATCGACAGTCAATTCCTGAAAGCTTGAAGACATCAACCAAATGAGATTGTGAAAAGTAATAATGATATGAAATATTTTATTGCGTAGAATGACGGAGGAAAGCACAGTTTTTTATTATAATTGTTTTTGCCACAAATAAAGCATATACTTAAAAAAAATACTGGGAGATGCTGACTTATGCCCTTGTCGTGGAACGAGATAAAAACTAGAGCCGCTGCATTTGTTCTTGAGTGGAAAGATAAAGGTGCAACTGTAAAAGAAAAAGCCGAAGCGCAAACCTTTGAGACAGAATTTCTTAAAATTTTTGGAGTAGACAGAAAAAAAGTTGCTCTGTTTGAAAAGGAAGTCCGTTTTGAAAACAGCTCAGAGCGTGGTTACATTGATCTTTTTTGGAAAAGTCAAATCATTATAGAAATGAAAACCCCAGGGAAAGACCTGGATAAAGCTTACGAACAGGCCAAGACCTACGCATTGAGCCTGCCGCAAAAAGAAATACCCAAAGGCATATTAACCTGCGATTTTTTAAATTTTCAATATTATGATTTAGAAGATGATGCCAAGTGTTACAGTTTTCAACTTGATGAACTTCCTGCTCATGTAAACCTGTTCGGTCATCTGGCAGGCTATAAAGACATCGACCCATTCAAACAGTGGGATCCGGTAAATATTGATGCTGCAATAGAAATGGGAAAACTTCACAATCGCCTAAAAGAAATTGGGTATTCTGGTTATCAACTCGAATTGTATCTTGTCCGCCTCATGTTTTGTCTTTTCGCGGACGACACCGGCATATTTGAGCCACCCAATATGTTCAATAGGTACATCCTTGAACGCACCAACGAGGACGGAAGTGACCTTGCCCTACATATTCAAAAAATATTTGAAACCTTAAACAAACCTAAAGACAAGCGCCTAAAAACCATAGACGAGCAGTTAAATCTATTTCCCTATATCAACGGACAGTTGTTTGAAGAAACAATAGAAACTGCCGACTTTGATCGCCCTATGAGAGACACTATAATTGGATGCTGTACACTTGATTGGAGTAAAATCTCCCCAGCTATTTTTGGGGCTATGTTTCAGAGTGTAATGGATGATGAAGCCAGGCACGATATTGGAGCACATTATACCAGCGAAGAAAACATTTTAAAATTGATTCGCTCTCTTTTCCTTGACAACTTACGGGAAGAATTTGAAAAAATAAAAAAACTTTCACCGGCTTTGCGGCGTGAGCGCCTAATCAAGTTTCATGACAAGTTGGCTTCTCTCACTTTTTTTGATCCTGCCTGCGGGTGCGGAAATTTTTTGGTTATCAGTTACCGAGAACTTCGTCTTTTGGAGCTTGATATATTAGAATTGCTGCTGGGTAAAGAGCAAGTTCTTGATGTACACAGTGAAATCAAAGTCAATGTTAACCAATTCTACGGAATAGAGATTGAGGAATTCCCAGCGCAAATAGCACAGGTTGCTTTGTGGCTGGTTGACCACCAGATGAACCTGCTTGTTCGCGAACGCTTCGGGACTTATTTTGTCCGCATACCGCTTACGGTTTCTGCTTCGATTCATCATGCTAATGCCCTGACGCGTGATTGGGAGAGTGTTATCCCGAAGACAGGGTTATCTTATATTTTGGGCAATCCGCCGTTTTTAGGCGCTTCAGTAATGAGTAAAGAGCAAAAAAAGGAATTGGAAAATGTTTTTAGTCATCTTAAAGGATGCAATAGCCTTGATTATGTAACCTGCTGGTATAAAAAAGCAGCGCAATATATTCAGGGAACAGGGATTGAAGTTGCCTTTGTATCAACCAACAGTATTTGTCAAGGAGAACAAGTTCCAATTCTTTGGCCAGAACTAATTAATAAATATGGAATAAAAATTAATTTTGCACATCAGACATTTAAGTGGAGCAATGAAGCAAGGGGTAAAGCGGCGGTGTATTGCATAATAATTGGCTTTGGCTTAATTGAGCGCGAGAAAAAAGCAATATTTCAATATGCAACAGTTACAAGTGAGCCTCATAAAATATCCGTCAAGCGAATAAATTCATATTTAATTGAAGCAGATCAATTTATAATTCAAAAACGAAGTAAGCCTTTATTTGATGTTCCTACAATGGTTTATGGCAGTAAGCCTAGTGATGGAGGAAATCTAATATTTACTGAACAAGAAAAATATGACTTTTTAAAAATTGAACCAGCTGCAGAACCATATATAAGACGATTTATTGGTTCACAGGAATATATTAATAATGTAAAACGATATTGTTTATGGTTGGTTAATATTAATCCTACGAAACTAAGACAAATGCCTCATGTACTCAAGCGAATTGAAGCGGTTAAACAGATGCGATTAAGCAGTACCAGTAGTACAACACAAGTTGCGGCATCTCGTCCCACTCTTTTTTTTACTGTTGCCCAGCCAGATACCGATTACCTTGTATTACCTGAAGTATCGTCCGAAAGAAGACAATACATACCTATTGGCTTTATGACTCAAGATGTAATAGCAAGTAATAAATGCCTAGTTATTTCAACAGCAAATTTGTATTTGTTTGGTATTCTTAGTTCTACAATGCACATGGCTTGGACTCGTTGTATAACTGGTCGATTAAAAAGTGATTATCAATATTCCGCTTCAATAGTATACAATAATTTTCCTTGGCCTAATCCGACAGAAAAGCAGAAAGAGGTTATTGAGAAAGCAGCGCAGGAAGTACTGGATGCTCGCGCAAAATTCCCTGATGCCAGCCTTGCGGATTTATACGATCCTGTTACAATGCCTCCTGCTTTAGTCAAAGCCCACCAAAAACTTGATAAAGCTGTAGAAGCAGCCTATGGGCGTTCTTTTGGCGATGACAGCCAACGTGTCGCGTTTCTGTTTGAGTTGTATCAGACGCTTACAGAGGAATTGTTTGTTGAGAGGAAGAAGGGGAAGAGGTGAAAAAAGAAATTGCTGATGAAAGCATAGAACAAGAAGCCATTCCTTTTTTACATGAAATTGCAGAACGATTAAGAACTGGTCACGCTAGCGTTATGGTTGGAGCTGGTTTTAGCAAAAATGCATTAAGGAGTAGCAAAACGCAAATAATCCCTGATTGGAATGAGCTAATCGATAGATTTTATGAAAAGCTCAACGCAGGGTGTGAAAAAAATGTAAAAAAAGAATATCTGAACCCGTTAAAATTGGCTAGTGAAATAGAGGCTGCTTATGGCAGATCAACTTTAAACAATATTATTAAATCCAGTATACCAGATCATGAATATCAACCTTCCGAATTGCATAAAAAAATGTTGAATCTGCCATGGATTGATGTATTCACAACAAACTATGATACATTATTGGAACGTGCTGCAGAAAGTATAATACAATTCAGATACGAACCTGTAATAAATATAGATGATCTAGTTTGGTCAACAAAACCAAGAATAATAAAATTGCATGGAAGTTTTCCTTCTGAGCGTCCATTTATTATCACAGAAGAAGATTATCGAACATATCCTAGTAAATATACTCCTTTTGTAAATACTGTGCAACAATCTTTATTGGAAAATACACTTTGTTTAATAGGATTTTCAGGTCATGATCCTAATTTTCTTAATTGGATAGGCTGGATTCGGGACAATTTAGGTACAGAAAATTTGCATAAAATGTATCTCATTGGAGTTCTTGATTTATCAAATGCTCAAAAAAAACTGCTGCAAGATAGATGTATAGTTCCGATAGATATTTCTTTTTATTCAAAAAACCATTATGATGCTTTTTCACATTTTTTTGATTTTTTATTGAAACAATGTCAAAATGATGATGCTCTTAAGTGGCCGGAAGAAGAATATGTTCATTTTGATTCATCAATGGATAAGTTAGAATTTGAAATGAAAAAAGCCGTTAAAATGTGGGAAAATACACGAGAGAAATATCCTAATTGGTTGATAATGCCTTATAACCGTAGAGTATCATTACAACAACTAATCTCAAATACAAATTTTATTCATTATGTTGATGAAGCAAAAGAACCGTTGGATATAATTATACTCTATGAGTTTAATTGGCGTTTGGAAAAGTCATTTTATCCATTGCTTTCGGCCTGGCTCCCTATTTATCGTTCAGTTTTAGATAAATATAACCCATATCAGGACGAATTAGAAACTTCTGATATTCATGAAATTGATAGAGATAGAATAAAAACGTATTGGGTTGAAATAAACCTCTCTTTATTATCGTTCTATCGTTATAATGGAATGGATAATGATTGGGACCTATTATCATGTAAGTTAGAAACCATAAGTAATTTATTGCCGCCAGAACAAAATGCAAAATATCACTACGAGCGATGTCTTAAGAAATTGTTTGCATTAGATTTTCCTGCATTAAGAGAAGAAATAAAAGCATGGGTCATTAATTCTCCTCTTCCATATTGGGAAGCAAAGAAAGCTGGATTAATTGCAGAAACTAGCGATCTAAATATTGCAAAATCTATTCTTGAGGCATCATTAATACAAGTGAGAAATAATTTATTCTTGAATCCTGTCAAAGATGATTACTATAATATTTCTCAAGAAGCATATATTTTGCAACTCTTATCATATGTCCAGGATAGCATACGATTTATCAACCAAAAATATTCACAAGACGATGAACGTGATAAATATAGAAAACGCTGGCAAGAGATTGTAAAATATGAATGTGATCCATGGGGGGAGGTAAAACAGTATGAGGCACTATTCAAACTTAAGGCACCACCATATACAAGTACAGAAAAAGTATATGGATTCAATATAGGACACTATTCAATTCATCAAAAATGGGGAAATGATGAATACACATTAAAAGCTTATTCTTTTTTAAAATACATGGAAGAGGCAGGTATTCCCCTTAAACTTTCAGGAATATCGTTTAACAATGAAGTTTCGAGTAGAGTTGTAGAACGTATTGTTGGTTATTGGCCGAAATGGGCTTTTGTCACATTTATTAGAATTGCAGATGTGAAAAATGTTAGTGTTCTATTTGATAGAAAATCACTAATCTCAATGAGTCAAGAAGATGTGGATGATCTTAGCAAATCGGGTATAAATATTTTACAAGAAATTATTATAACGCTTGATAATGAAAATTCGGACAATAAAAATAGCTTTTCCATTAATATGGCAAAAATAATACCTCAAACTTTAGCACATCTTTGTGTAAAGAATAGCTTCGCGGTTAAAAAAATAATTTTATCGGTTCTTAAAAATATTTATTCGTTGGAAAAGAGAAATATTTTTGAAAATGTTTCTATGCTAACAGAAAATCTTATAAACTCTTTTTCAAATAAGGAACAACAGCAGCTTTTTTCTGCTTTTTTTGAATTTCCGATAATTCCTGATGTTTTACATTATATATATCCAGACCCTTTTAAATATGTTGACATCGAACATGAATTTAAAGCAGAGTGTAATATTCAATCTGAATTGATAGATAAATTTTTAACTGTAAATTTCAATGATGAACCGCCTGATAATCCTGAAATTTCGTTAGGGATACGACGGAAATATATTACGCGCCTTGTTGTGTTATGGCGGTATGGATTGTTAAGTGATGAGCAAACCAATATTTTTTCAACTTTGTTGTGGACAAAAAGAAAACTAAATGGTTTTCCTGCAAGTACTGACTATTATGAATTTGCATTTATTACATTTCCTTATCCGGAAACACTCAATCAACCCCCGATTCAACTGTTGAAAGATCACATAAATCAAACAGATATTAGTTTTGATTCTGCTTCACTTTCAATATGTGGAATAAAGATAACAAGGGGACACTCGACAATTGTTCAAAATATTCTGGCGACACAAGGTAAGAGTTTTACATATCAATGGGACAAAGAAAGTATAAATAATTTATTATTGAAAATAATTCAGTGGTGGAATTCAGATAAAAAATATTTGAAAGAGAAACACAATAAATCAAAGGATGATTCTGTCGTTAATGAATTCAAAGCACGTTTTACGAAAATGATTAGTTTATTTCATTATATCTTTTCCCCGAATATCGAAAAAGTGGATGTAAAATATATTGGAGATATTAAATTGCTTCTTAGTGAACTTCCTGAGTATAAAATGAATGATCTTACAGCGATAACATCGTTTTTTAAATTATTCCCGGATAGAGAAGAACATATTATATCTCGTATAGAAAATCAATTGTTATCACAAGAAGAAGAAAAAACTATTGATGCCCTTAATGCTGTTTTAGTACTTCTCAAGCAAAATAATCAACGGATTACTGGACTTATTGGCTTAATTTTTCAAAGTATAAAGTTCCGTCCCAGGAAATGTTTGATTCATTTTCTTACTACTGCAATCATTATTATTAAGTCACATTCACATTACTTAAGTGAAAGCATGATTGACGACGTGAATATTGGCTTGGCGCAATTATTGGACGAATTAAAAATTGATGATGAAGATGATGTAAAATGTATTCATGAAAAGCTACAATGCCGATTAATAGGAATCGAGCTACTACATGCGCTAAAAAGCTATTATAATGTTAATAATCTTGAAATACCCCCATACATGAATCAGTGGGAAGATTGTTGTTTGAATAAAGACGAATTTTCTGAAATTCGAAATGCTTGGAAAAATGCTGTAACATAATGCCGAAGGATTTAGTTTTGCTGTCCTTAGCAGGGCAAAGGAGCACACCATGCCTGACTCAAAACACGGAATAGTATACGTCCTCACCAACCCCTCAATGCCTGGATTTGTCAAAATAGGTCAAACAACCCAAGAAGCCTTTGAAAAAAGTCTTACAATGTTTTCTGATGATTTTTTATTCTCTGGAAGAGAACAACCCAAAATGCAGAAACGAGAATCATTATGATATGCAAAGAAAATTGACTACCGGATAGAGAACCCTCAAGCCACTTAAAATATTTCTAATTCTATATCAAGTATATTGAATCAAGATGTTCATTTAGCCAGTATTATAGTACATATAGTTTTGGTTTTTTTTAAATCTGTGTTATAATTTTAAATGAGGTTAGTCTATGCTTGAAAGAGAATTTGAATTTTACGAGAATAACAAGGCAGAAATCCGCGAAAAATATCTTGGGAAAAGGATTGTCATTGTCGGGGAGCAAATCATAGCCGCATATGATGATATAGACGAAGCTTATCAGGAGACAATAAAAACCTACACACCCGGCACTTTTATGATCCACGATGTGCCTGTAAACATTGAAGATGAAGTCGCCAATCTTTTTCCGGTAAATTTTTAAACAAAAAATATGGCAATTCCTAAACACTTAACACTTTCCTATTATTTTGCTAAAAAGCAAAAAAAAATTATTACTCCTGTAAATTTATATTCTGTTCAATTAAATTCAGCACCATTTTTATCTATTGATGCTATCTGGGATACAGGCGCAAGTATGTCTGTGGTTACTCCTGAAATTAAAGACAAACTTAAATTAACTCCAATAGATAAAAAAACAATTGCCGGAGTACATAGCACTCAAGTAGTCGATATTGTCTTTATAACACTTGAATTACCAAATAATGTTATCAAGAAAAATATTGAAGCAGCTGTTTGCAATATACCCTCCAATGCTGGAATGATCCTTGGCATGGATATTATCTCACTTGGCGATTTTGCTCTGAGCCATGGCAGTGATCAAACGTTTCTATCTTTTGCAGTTCCTCCCTTTCAGGAAAAAACAGATTTTTCAAAAAGACAATATGAACCGTAGCAAGCAATACCTGGCGCGTTCAGGACTCCAGCTACTGCTTTTTTTGACACCTTCGCAAATTTGTTATACAATACTCACATAAAATCATCAGGAGTATTGCGGCATTGAAAACAATATGCAGGCACGCCACAAAATATTGGCTTACAAAGAGAAGTAATATATGAAAGAGAATAAGCTCAATGTAAAAACAACATTTTTATTGTCTTTTGGTTTTTTCGCATCCACAATTGCGTGGAGTGTCTACAATGCTTATGTGCCGCAAATCTTAGAGGGCTTTATCGCAAGCACCACACTTATCGGTCTTATCATGACAATCGATAATATCTTTGGCGTAATCTTTCAGCCAATGTTTGGAGCGCTAAGCGACAAAACCCGCACACGCTTTGGCCGCCGCTTACCGTATGTTTTTATTGGTCTGCCAATTTGCGCTGTAGCATTTGTACTGGTACCGTACATGAACACACTCTGGTCCCTTATGCTGATTCTGATTATTTTCACCTTTGTAATGTCTGCGTGGCGCACACCTGTTGTGTCGCTCATGCCTGACCTCACTCCAGGCCCGCTGCGCAGTCAAGCTAACGGTATCGTCAACCTCATGGGCGGAGTGGGCGCTGTGTTTGCGTTCCTTGTGGGCGGCATCCTGTTCAACATTTGGCTTCAAAAAACAGGTAATGGATTCCCAATGCCTTTTATAATGAGCGCTGTCATGATGATGCTTGCGCTTGCAGTGCTTGCGCTTTTCGTGCGTGAGCCGAAGCATGCGTACGAACCAGAGCCTGTTGTTGAGAAAAAACCAAAAACAACTGTGAAGCTCAGCAAGGACGAGAAAAAAAGCCTCCTATTGATCCTCTTCGGCATATTTTTCTGGTTTACAGGTTATAACGCTATTGAAACATTCTTTACTTTGTATGCCACAAACACCTTAGGGATGACAGCCGGTGATGCCTCAATAACTCTTTCAATTTTTTCTCTTACTTTTTTAGCCTTTGCGATCCCGGCAGGTTTTATTGGCGCAAAGATAGGCCGGCGCAGAGCAATCCTGATTGGCCTCACAGGACTTACCCTGTTGTTCATCCCAATGATATTTATTGCCGATGTATTGATGACGCGCATCATTTTGTTTGCAGGCGGATTCTTCTGGGCATTTGTCAATATCAACTCTTTGCCAATGGTTGTGCGGCTTTCAGGTGATGCTAAAATCGGCACTTATATTGGTTATTACTATTTCTTTTCTTTCAGCTCACAAATCATATCGCCGATTTTGTTCGGCTTTATTCGTGACATGGTTGGTCATTACAAGGTGCTGTTCCTGTATGCCTGCATAGCTTTTGCATTGGCAATAGTATGCCTGTTCTTTGTGCGCCACGGCGAAGAGGAGCCGGAAAAAACAACCGTAACACAAGTGCTTGATGGACTTGATGATTAAATCGAAACAAGTATAAAATAGAAGTTATGGAAAATTATATCAGCCAATTAGTAGAAGCGCTCAAGCAATCAGATCCATACAGAATTATTCTATTTGGTTCATGCGCCAGAAATATTGCCACAGAAAACAGCGATATAGATATGGTAGTAATACTGGACAACGATGATGTCGCAAAAACATATCAGGAGAGATTAAACAAAAAGTTGTACATCAATAGATTAGTAAGAAATATAAATTATAAAGTCCCTCTTGATATCATAGTATATTCAAAGGCAGAGTATAAAATCGTTAAAGATTATGGTAATTATTTTATTGATGAAATTGAAAGAACAGGAAAAATAATATATGAAAAAGCAGGTTGAGGCATGGCTGAATTTTGCTGAAAAAGATTTATTAACAGTTTCTGATACGATTTGATGGCAACTATAAATGATGTATATCTGGAGTCCAGATACCCTGGAGAAATAGGATTACTGGATGATGGTTCAATGCCGACTACTGAACAGGCAATGCTATTTTTTGCATTTGCAAAAGAAGTAAAAGCACATATAAAAAAGGAATTAGGCGTTGATTGAAGAGTGAATCCTCCCTAAAATAAACCGCAAGGGATTAATATCTTATTTCTTCTATATTAATTTTCTCTCTTATACTTTTTTAAAGAAAATGTTATTATCTTATATAAAATAATAAATAAGGAGTTTGAGTTATGAATATTTTGATTTTTGGGCCAAATGGCAGCGGAAAAGGGACAATGGGAGCAATTGTAAAAGATAAATTTCCAACTGCGCACATTGAATCAGGAGTTATATTCAGGGAAAACATCAAGGGCGGTACAGACCTTGGTAAAAAAGCAAAAGAGTTTATAGACAAAGGCGATCTTGTACCAGACGACATCACAATACCTATGATCCTTGACAGACTCAAAAAAGATGATTGCAAAAAAGGTTGGCTTCTTGATGGATTTCCAAGAAATGATGTGCAAGCAAAAAAATTGGCAGAAGCTCTTAAAGCATCCAATATGAAACTGGATTTTGTGATTGAAATACTTCTCGACAGAGACATTGCGAAAAAGAGAATTATGGGAAGAAGGCTTTGCGCAAATGATAACAACCATCCCAACAACATCTATTTTGATGCAATAAAGCCAAATGGTGATAAATGCAGGGTTTGTGGCGGCAGCCTCTCAACAAGAGCAGATGACCAGGATGAAACTGCAATAAATAAAAGACACGATATCTATTATGATAAAAATACCGGAACACTTGCAGCAGCATATTTTTTCAAAGACCTCTCAAAGAAAGAAGGGACAAAATATATTGAACTTGATGCATCCGCAGATGTTAAGACAGTTGCAGATGCTCTCATGAAACAGCTTGTGTAAGTTAGTTGAAATCCCCCTTGCAAGGGGGGGGGTCGCGTAGCGAGGCTGCGACATGGACGTCGCGCCCAGCGCTAGCCATGGATGGCGATCCGCGCTGGGAAGCGCGAGTCTGGCCGACTGCAGGCTTTGCCCGCGTTTTGTAATTAGTGCTTAAAGTTTATCGATGAGCATGGAACACTTTCCCGAAGGAATAGGAAGCGTCTTCTTTTTAACCCCAATTATGTTGATTGTAAAATAATAAAGTTTTTCGGACTCAAGCCTGATTTCCCAGCCCCGTCCGCTTTTGTTGGCAAGTATTGTAATCATATTCCGCTTGAGAGATAAATCTTCTATACCCATTATTTCTATTGTAGGAACAATCCAGTCAACTGTTTTTCTTGGCAAACTTATATACAACCCTATAACATTTTCAATCATAAGGGTAATTGTGCTTAATGCTGTGTAGTTTAAAAAAAGCTCTCTTGGGAATTTATCATTTTTATCAATAGGTTTTGCGGGCCCTTCCCTCATTGGAAGATAAGCCTCGTAAATATTCCCCTTTTTTTCACCATCAGGATGAAGAGTATCAAGAATAAAATAAAGATGTCTTATAGTACATTCTCTTGCAAGATCGTTCCTTGCATATTTTTCCAGCCCCTTAACAACCATAAATGTAAGATGCGGAAAAACAGAACCCCTAAACCCATGACCATCTTCGCTAAAAAGAGGAGAACTGGTAGAAAGGGATGGAAAAGGGTTTTCTGTGACAAATTCATCTTTTGAAAGCTTATTTATCATGATATTGGCTTTATCTTCATTTGGTATTTCCGCAAGAAGAGTCCAGTAAGAAGCTATTGTTTCTACTTTTACCAAATTACCTTCTATATCAAGGTCATAGTAAAAGCCAAAATCTTTATCCCACATAAGAGAATTTATTCTGGTTTTAAGCGAAAAATATTTCTTTTTATATTTAAAACTTATTTCTTTATCATTAAGAATATCGCCAATAGCAGATATATAAAGAGCATTTACTGCCTGCATTGCATTAAAATCAACAAGATAATAGGCTTTTTCCCTTGGAGTATTTCCCATCTCAACAGATGCCAGAGGTGTTGCATACAAACCATTCTCTTTCTGAAATGTTGCTTCAAGCCAAGTGTAATATTTTTCAAGTGTCGGAAGAATTTCCTTTAACCTTTTTTTAATACCTATTTTATGATAAAGATTATACTCAGCCCACGAAAAAAGCGGAGGTTGCACCCCTTCCGGATTATCTTCTTTAAGAATTGGCTTACCATCTTCTTCGCTATATAATCCCCTGATAGCTCCTGATTCCTCCTGCTTGGAATAGAAATTATCCAGCGCTGCAAAGGGGGGGAACATATTGTTGCTATATACCAAAAAAAAGGTTGAAAAACACGCTTCATACTGATTTATATAATTACTGTTAGGGTAATTAAAATATTTCTGCTGTAATGCGTTTCTTTTTGTCCCTTTTTTCCAAAAGTCATAAAGCCATGTCCAGGTTTTATTATATATATCAACAAAGTCTTGATCGTAAAAATGCACAATAGGAAACCCTGTTTTCGCCACCTACCCCTAACTCCTTCGCACGAACGTAATTATACCATAATCAAAAAAAAGTGATAATTTTTTATATTTATGGAAATTTAATTTGATAACAAACTGAGGATAATCAATATTATCAGAACAAAGGTTAGAAGTCAAATCTTATTTTTTCCGGATTTTTTCCGACAAATTGACTTTTATCATTATAAAACGTATTAAAATATATTATGAAGATTTTTCTGCCACTCAATTTAACTGAAGCAAAAAAAAGAGGTTGGGAAACAGTAGATTTTGTCCTGGTTACAGGTGATGCTTATGTAGACCACCCATCATTCGGAGCAGCAATAGTAGCGCGGCTTCTTGAAAAAGAAGGGTATTCTATAGGAATTATTGCTCAGCCAGACTGGAAAAATCTGGAAGCATTTAAAACTTTTGGCCGCCCAAACCTGGGTTTTCTTGTGACCTCAGGCAATATTGATTCAATGGTTGCAAAATATACCTCATTCAAAAAAAAGAGGGGCGAAGACCTCTATTCTCCGGGAGGAGTTCCCGACAAGCGGCCGGACAGGGCGCTACTGGTATATACATCAGCAATAAGGCAAGCATACAGAAATATTCCCATTATTCTTGGTGGTCTTGAAGCATCTTTAAGGAGGCTTTCCCACTATGATTACTGGAGCAATAGTATAAGGCGGAGCGCGCTTATTGACTCAAAGGCTGATATTCTTGTTTATGGAATGGGTGAAAAAAGTATGAAGGAAATAGCTGGCCGGCTTAAAAAAGGGGAGAATATCAAAGCAATTACAGATGTGCGGGGAACAGTCTGCAAAGTTTCCCAAACGCCGGAAGAAGCAGAAATTGCCATAAAAGATATTAAGTATCTCTATTCTTACGAAGAAGCTTCTATAGATAAAGAATTATTTGCCAGAAATTTTTCTACTGCCTACAAAAACAACGACCCTGTAACTGCTTCTGTTCTTGCAGAAAAAACAGGAGAACAGTATGTGATCCAAAATAAGCCGGCTTTTCCCTTAACAACAGAAGAGCTTGATGCTATATATAGCCTTCCATTTACAAGGGAAGCTCACCCATCTTATGACAGTAGCGGTGGGATTCCTGCTTTATCGGAAATAAAATTCAGTATAACAAGTTCAAGAGGGTGCTTTGGCAGTTGCAGTTTTTGCGCACTTGCTTTTCACCAAGGGGCGCGGGTATCCAGCAGGAGTCACAACTCCATTCTGGAAGAAGCGCGGCAAATTACGAACATGGAAGATTTTAAGGGGTACATACATGATGTCGGCGGACCAACAGCAAATTTCAGAGCCCCTGCATGTAAAAATCAGCTTGAAAAAGGGTGCTGCGACCGAAGATGCCTTACCCCTTCTCCGTGTAAAAATCTTGAAACAAGCCATAAAGATTATATTGAGCTACTAAGAAAATTAAGAAAAATTGATAAGGTAAAAAAAGTATTTATTCGGTCAGGAATAAGGTTTGATTATCTCCTGCTCGACCCTGATGTTGCTTCCGGGAAAAAAGGGAATTTCCTGAAAGAGCTTTGTGAGCACCATATTAGCGGTCAGCTTAGGGTAGCGCCTGAACATGTTTCGGACAAAGTTCTTAAAATTATGGGAAAACCAAAAATAAAAATCTATGAGGAATTTCTTTTTAGATTTAAAAAAGAAAATGAAATATTGGAGAAAAAACAATATGTTATTCCATATTTTATCTCCGCGCATCCCGGATCAACAATTGAAGATGCAATAGAGCTTGCCCTGTATCTTAAAGAAAACAAATTTATCCCTGACCAGGTGCAGGATTTTTACCCTACTCCCGGAACTCTTTCAAGCTGCATGTATTATACAGGAATTGATCCACTCACACTAAAAAAAATCTATGTCCCGCAAACAGAAGAAGAAAAGAGGATGCAGAAAGCGTTACTCCACTTTCACAAACCGGAAAATTACTTTCTTGTAAAAAAGGCTCTTGAAAAAGCAGGTCGAAGAGACTTGATTGGGAATCATTCAAAAGCGCTGATTTCTGCAAGAGGGCCTGTTGCCTCAACAAAATATAAATCAGGGTCTGTCATTCAAAATAAGCAACCTCGCGCCGGACGCCATCCGCGGCGCAAAAACGAAACTTACTAAAAAATTATTACAAAATTTAAAATCATTTTAACAATAGCGCTGTATATGTTATTATGGAAAAAGAAGAAAAAGATATATTAAAGCATATAAGCAAAACTCTTGATGAGATTTTGCTTGTACTAAAAACGCCTGCGGATAAACTCGCTAAGGGTATGAAAACCTTCAGTGTATTTGTTGGTGCTTTGGGGATTTTTGGAGTTATAGATATAATCCTTAAATGGATTAGAGGAGGCTAAAATGTTGTTTCAGTTGATTGTTAGTATTGCATTAGTGTTTATTGGTATTACTCTTTTTTTGATTGCTAAAGTTCTTGAACGTCGCCAATAGGAGGAGGCTAAAATGTTGTTTCAGTTGCTTGTTGGTATAACATTATTGATTATTGGTATCACTCTTAGGTTGATTGCCAGATATCTTGAACGTCGCCAAAGAGGGGGCTAAAATGTTTTTTGAGTTGATTGTTAGTATTGCATTACTAATTTCTGCTATATCTCTTTTTTTAATCGTCAGATATATTAGGCAGCATCATAGATAATAGTATATTTTAGACATTTCCCGGATGAAAAACAAATAACGCCCCTTTTTACAGGGGCGCTATTGCTCAGCTCTAGTGCTGTTTTATTGTGTGACAGTAAGGTCCGAGCCAGTGATGCTCATCACCCAACCCAGCAATTTATGATTAGTATGAAGGTCAAAATTTCCATCGAAAGCAGCTCCTCCATCCACTGCAATACCTGCGCTGATAGAAGGCATAAGAAGTATGAATCTTTGATTGCCTGGGGTAAATGTTGCTACCCTCAAGATGCCTATATTCACATGAATTATGCCTGTAATAGTAGGAGCATTGCGTAGATAAACAGCAGAACCTGTAGCTATGGAATGTATAGCTGCAGCGGTATCGCCTGTATTGGCAGTAATTGTTCCACCGTTGATATTTACAGTTCCAGTACTTGCATTGGTAATCGCTCTGGAATTGTTTGCTGCTGCACTTACTGTTCCTGCACTAACAGTCACAGTTCCAGTAGCAGCAGCATTGTTAATTGCAGAGGAGTTTGCGCCTGTTGCACTTACTGTTCCTCCGCTAACAGTTACAGCTCCAGCAACAGCATTGTTAATTGCAAAGGAGTCTGCGCCTGTTGCTCTTACTGTTCCTGTTGCACTAATAGCTACAGGTCCAGCACCAACGTTGTTAATTGCATAGGAACCTGTACCTGCTGCAATTACTACTCCTCCGCTAACAGCTACAGAATTAGCAGCAGTACTGTTGTTAACAATCGCATGGGTAGCTGCTCCTGTTACGTTCACTGTTCCTCCGCTAACAGCTACAGTTCCACCAGTAGCGTTAGTAATCGTATTTGAAACTGTTCCGCCTTCGATGATCAGGGCTCCAGAGTTAACAATCGCACCTGAAACTTCTCCTCCGTCAACAGTCAAAGTTCCAGCATTGGTAATATCACCTGAAATTATTCCTTCGCTAACAATTACAGTTCCAGCAACAGCATTGGCAATATCACCTGAAACTTCTCCTCCAAAAACAATTACATCTCCATCAACAGCATTGCTAATATCACCTGAAACTTCTCCTCCAAAAACAATTACATCTCCATCAGCAGCATTGGTAATATCACCTAAAACTTCTCCTCCGCCAACAATTACAGTTCCATCATCAGCATTGGTAATATCACCTGAAACTTCTCCTCCAAAAACAATTACAATTCCATCAGCAGCATTGGTAATATCACCTGGAACTTCTCCTCCGCCAACAATTACAGTTCCATCATCAGCATTGGTAATCGCATTGCCTCCAGCAGTATTAGCAATAATCGCCCCGCTGATTACAGTAACCCCAGTATCAACACTGATTGTTGCTGCTGGGTCTGCAGAGGTTATGCGGCCTACCAGTCTAATTATCCCCCATGCTCCAGTAAAGTTTATGTTATCTGTGCCGATGTTCAACGGACTGCTGCCTTGAAATCGAATAGTTACATTATTTCCGGCGGCATGGTCCCTAATGTGACCTATTGCGCTCGTTATTGATTGACCTGGGGTTACTACTGCATTACCTCCTCTGTGTACCGAAAAAATATTCGCGCCGGTATTCGTGATGATATAGCTGTTGGCTCCAGAGGGGGTGGCGCTAATATTGGCACGGCTTCCGCTGCCATTGGTATTGAGAGCACGAACACTGAAATTGTGTACAGCGTCGTTGTTCAAACCAAAAAATGTATAACTTGTAATGCTTGGGTCTGGTATTGTTATCCATGTACTTCCGTTATTGCTGGATACCTGATACCCAATAATTGTGCCATTTTGCGGAGCTGTCCATGAAAGCATAACCAGCCCATCGCATGCTGCAGCGACTAAGCTCCGTGGCGCCGAAGGGGTGTTGCTGGATCCACCACCACTGCCACCACCACTGACACTGCTATAACTAAATCCACTGTTGTCGCAAGCGATTACAGCAAATCCAAAGAGGATTACGGCAATAATCCCTATCAATTTAATTGTGTTTTTCATAAAAACTTTCTCCTTAATTTATTAATGTGTTTCCCTGTTGTAAAGAAACATATTATATAGACCAAAATCTTGTGGTCTGCGTATAAAAAAAGCCAGTATTTCCCCATACGGAGAAACCTGGCGTTTAAAAAAAGAGTGAGAAAAATATTTGATTTTATATTTGTGTAGTTGACACGATTATTTAGCGTATATAATTTTGTTGCTTGTTGCTTGTTGCTTGTTGCTTGTTGCTTGTTGCTTGAGTACTCATCTTATAGAATTTATACTGTATTTGGAGTGAATTTGTCAACAAATATTTAACATTTTTATGCCTGCTAAAAAACGCTCGCAACAGCAGTGACTTTTTCTCCTGCAGCGCGCATTATTGCATCTGGGATTAACAATTGACGCCATCCACAGTGCGCAAAAACGAAATTCACTAAAAAAATTAATTATTACAAAAATTTAAATCATTTTAACAACAGCGTTGTATATGTTATTGTGGAAAAACAAATAACGCCCCTTTTTACAGGGGCGCTATTGCTCAGCTCTAGTGCTGTTTTGTCGTACTATTCTCTATAATATTACTATGGAGCAAGAGTTCTGGCGCTAGTGCTAGAATATCTTCCTGGACCATCTGCAGTGAGAGGGCGAACTCTGAAATTATGGTCAGTATTGTTGGGCAAACCAGTAAATGTATGTCCTGTATCGGTGCTTGCTGCTGTCCACGCGCCACCATTAATAGACACCTGATACCCAGTAATCGTGCTGGTTCCTAGATGCGCAGGGGCTGCCCACGAAAGCGTGACTGCTGTAGTTGTTACGTCTTCGACAGTAAGGCTCAGCGGATTACCGGGCAGACCGCTGTTGGTTGTGGCAGTGACACCAGGCTCGTAGCCATCCCATTCACTGCTGTTATAATCGCAAGCGATTACAGCAAATCCAAAGAGGATTATAGCAATAATTCCTATCAATTTAATTGTGTTTTTCATAAAAAACTTTCTCCTTAATTTATTATGTGTTTCCCTGTTGTAAAGAAACATATTGTATAGACCAAAATCTCATGGTCTGCGCATAAAAACGCAAATATTTCTCCATTAGAGAAGATACCCTGTATTGGGTGAGTTTGTCAACTAATTATTTAACATTTTTTTTGCGTGCTAAAAAATACTCGCAACAGCAGCGACTTTTTCTCCTGCAGTACGCATTATCGCATCTGGATTTTGCCCCTGGATCTCAAGCCCATCAGCATATATATCCGCAAATTGCTCTATGCCAAACTGCACACACAAATGCCTGAAGTATTGAGCGCCGCAGTCCGCGGGCATAATATATCCGGCAGCAGTAGTAATATAGATAAGCTTTTTGGCGCGACACAAGCCTTTAATACTTGTTGGCTCAAGGGCAAAAGTGATGTTGCGTGCAGATATGTGCTCCACATAGGATTTAAGCGCTGTTGGGAATGACATATCCCAGTACGGCGCGCCAATAAGGATTTTATCTGCCTGAGCAAACTGTCTCGCCAGATGGAACATCTCATGGTCTGTTTTACCTGCGTCAATGAGTTTATCCCGTGCTTTAATGGCAGCATTGTCATAATATGGCATCATTTCTTTTGTTAAATCTACTTCTTCCAGTTTAGACTCTGGATTAGCAGCAGCGTATTCATCCAAAAAAATGCGGCAAAGCTTGTATGTATTTGACAGCTCCGGGCCGCGCATACAGGCGTTAATAAATAACAATGTTTCCATAATCTGCCTCCATATCACTTTTTTAAATGGATACCGATTTTCGTCGGTATGACCCCCAGGTAAAATCCTGAAAATCTTTTTCTTCTATTATATCCCATTCCACAAGATTTAGCTCAGGAAAATAAACATCACCAGTATAATTTTTTTTAACAAAAGAGATATAGAGTGTTTTTACAAGAGGCAATGCCTGCTCATAAATCGATGCTCCGCCAATGATAAAAGGATTCCCCTCTGTTAAAAAAGAAGCATTGATAGCATTTTCAAGTGATTTAAAATAATAAACCTTTCCGGCTTCATATTCTTTTGTATTATATGGATTCTGTTTTTCAACAGAATGACAGGGGAAATCAGCAGCAGTTTTTTCTTTGAAAGCAGATGCAGATACTACAAAATTCTTTCTTCCAGGGAGTGGTTTTCCTATAGATTCAAATGTTTTTCTCCCCATTATAAGAATATTGCCCATAGTGGTCTGTTTAAACATTTTTAGGTCTTCTGGTATATGCCAGGGGAGATTATTTTCTTTTCCTATAAGGAGATTTTTTGTCATTGCAACAATAATTGCTAGTGGCTTTTCACTGGAGGCAATGGCAGGGATCAAACCGCAACCTCAAATTTTATTACAGGGTGGGGGTCATAACCTATCAGTTTAAAATCTTCAAAAATAAGTTTGTCAAAAGGTTTATCTGCGATTGAAATTTCAGGCAGTTTTCGCGGTGTGCGCTCAAGCTGTATTTTTAATCCATCAATATGATTTTCATAAATATGAGCATCTATAAGAGTATGAGCAAATTCTCCGGGGGCAAAACCACACTCTTTTGCAAGCATTATTGTTAAAAGAGAATAACAGGCAAGGTTAAAAGGGACGCCAAGAGCTATGTCTGCAGAACGCTGCGTAAGGTGGCAATTAAGCTTGCCATCAGAAACATTAAAGCAAAACGTGTAATGGCATGGAGGGAGCAGGCTTGCGGCTGCGTTTGCAGGATGCCATGCAGATACAACCAGCCGCCGACTGGCTTTTGAGGCAGGGTCAAGCTTTATCTCTTTAAGAGAATCAATAATATAACCTATTTGGTCAAAAACTTTTTCACCTGTTTCTTTGTCAACGCTAACCCATTTATCTGACCATACTTCTCCATCAAGCCCTTTGGTTGGAACTGGAAATCTTCTCCAAAACCTGCCATAAGCTGTTTGAAGCCTCCCTTCGGAATCTGCCCAATCATCCCATATTTTTGTGTGATTTCTTAAATCTTTTATATGTTCTTCGCCCGAAAGATACCAAAGAAGTTCCCTAAGCATGGAGTTAAAAAATATTTTTTTTGTTGTGAGCAGGGGATACCCTTCTGCAATGTCTACTCTATAGAAATAGGAAAAACAACTGATCGTCGCCACGCCAGTGCGGTTAACCTTTTTTTTCCCATTTTCAAGCACATATCTTACCATATCATGATATTGCTTCATTAAAATCCCTCACCCTGACTTAAATACTCTTAAATAGTAGCCATAAAGAACAGGGATAACTTCCCCTTCAAAAATTCTTGTCTCTTTTAGCCTTGCCACCACAATAAGTCCTGAATTAGTTGGAATTTCAGTGGGGCCGGGGATGCTTCTTCGCCTTTCAGGGAACATTGGCTGAAACTCCCTGCCGCTAAAAATAATTATGGCTCTATACATAAACACATCTGTAACACCATGCCATTCCCCATTTATAAGCTCAATCTCAACAGTGTAGGTTGCTGCCCTGTTATCTGTAACATTAAAAGCAACAAAAGAGCCATTCAGAATAAGATATTTTCCTTTTATGGAGTCCAAATCCCCACTTTTTACATGGGCATCGAGTTCTTTCATACATATTGCAAAATTAACATAATTATCAAAACCAGGCGCAGGGTTAGCAAATACCGCGCCACAACTAAAGCCAACTATAAAAAGAACAAATATTCTTTTTAGCATCAAAATTTCCCCCAGCTAATATAAAATGAGTAGAAAAATGTATATAAATAGTATAATATATTCACAAAATAAACCAGAAGTAATATAATTATATAATAATATAGTACGGAATACCGATATAATAATTAGAGATATTACTAATTATTTGACAAAACAAAGATAAGCTTTTATTATGTATGAGAAGTAAAAGACAAATCAATGTTTTGCAAATCATTTTTTTGATAAAGGTAAAAATATGTCAAATAATGAAATTGTGCCTGGCTTTGATGATGAAAAAGATGATAGCTTAAAAATCAGGCTACAGAAAGTTGAGGCAGATGCTAAAGGGCTTGTAATATATCTTACAGGTTATATCGATACATATAATTCTAACTCATTTCAGAAAAGAATTGCCAAAGCTGTAGATACAGGATTTATAAAACTCATTTTCAATTGTAATGGGCTTAATTATGTATCAAGTACAGGTATAGGTTCTTTTACCGCATTTCTTAAAACCCTAAAACCAAGGGGTGGGGATATTGTCCTCCTGGAGATACAACCAAAAGTTTATGAGGTTTTCCAGCTTCTTGGATTTTCTCAATTTTTTAATATCAAAGATTCTTTTGATGATGCTGTAGAATTTTTTAATAAAGGAACTGTTCAAAAAACATCCGAATTATTTCCTAAAATATTTAAATGTCCTATTTGTTCAAGAAAACTTAAAGCAACAAAAGCAGGTAGATTCCGGTGTTCAGAATGTAAAACAATCCTTGCAATTGATAATAATGGCCAGATTTTTCTTGGCTAGAGAGAATAAAAAATTTAAAACCCGGGCCTCTGGCAGCGGGGTTTTAAAAAATCCAGTTTCTTAATTTAATAAAGATTCATTGTTAATAACCTGTTAATAACTTTATTAAAATACATAAAATTTTCAATGTCAAAACAAATAAATTTACTTCCTTTCAAAATAATAAATTGTTTTTATAATTACTTATAATATAAGCAATTATTTAATCGACCCTTTTTATTTTAACTTAAAATCATCTTTGTATAAATTTTTCTGACAACATATTGCGCAGCCAAAACCTTAATTACTTGTGGATAACTTATGGATATGATAGAGTTTTATCCATAATCAACAGGGAGTAAAAATATTATATCTTTCATAAAAGGCCTTATATTTTTTCTTTTCTTCATTATTATAGCTTTTATTATAATTTTTGCTCAAAATTTCATTCCTCAAGGAGCTGGAATATTTACTTTTTTGAAAAAAAACCTCTCTTTAGTTATCCTGATTTCAGCAATTATTTATATCCCTGTTTTTTTGTGCAAGAAAAAAAAACATAGTGTTTTAAAATATTTTATAATAACCATATTATTATCATTATTGTTTTCAGCTACAGCTATCTTCTTCCCATACAAAAGCCATCCCAGTTCTTTTGAGATAGAAGCCAACCGTTTTTATACATCACAAAGAAACACTCTTTTTGTTAATAGCGCTCAAGACAACACATTATCTGGTATTATAATAAATAAAAATAATTTTTCTGTAACAAGCGCAGAAACATTTTCCGGCCCCTATTCTATTTCAGAAGACATGATATTAACACTTCAGGACAATGCTGATAGATATGTTGTTGAACCACCCAACCAATATCACAGGTTTTTTAGTTTTTTTATAAGGATATCTTCTTTTATAGCAGAAAGTATCGGGAAAAACCAAAATTCTAATTTAAGAGATATATTCATAAAGTCTTTTGCAATAATAGTTACCATATCTGCTATATCCTTCTTTTTCTCAACAGGAAGATTGCCTATTGTTAATTATTTTTTCTCCCAAACTTTGGTTATATGTTTTATATGGTTTAATCATTTTATTCAGAGAATTCCCCTTCCGGGGTTTTTACAAGGGGTAGAAAATTTAATCCCTTTTGATTCAGGTTTATATTATTTCGCGTATATTATGGTTTCTTTTTCTATTCTGCTGATGAAAATATTATCCCTTAGGGCCCACAGATGAAATTAGCAACCGGCAGAAACGTCAAATATCTTCTTCTTGCTCATTTTCTTTTCTTTATTTTAATAGCTCTTTATTGTTTATTTATTATTGAAAAACCCGCTGTACATGTACTTGTCCCGCCATATATTTTAATGTCCGCGCTTACAATTTATTCTCTGCTTTTTCTTCCAATTTCAGCAGGCGCTTTATTTGTACTCATAATCCTTGCCAATAAAAACAGGAGTCCGGAAGGGAGAAGAAAAGATGGCGCTGTTTTCCTTACTTCAACTATTCCTACATTGCTTCCAACATTGATAATCTATATTTTTCTTGTCTTTTTCGCAGAACCTTTATTACTGGAGAGAAGAAACTGGTTTCATGAACTTTCTAGAGCAGGAGAATCTTATTTACGGGAAGCAGAAAGGAGCCTGTCAACGGGAAACATAGAAGAAGCATTGATTTTTATTGATTTATATTTACACATTGACCCGAATAGCGCCAGAGCCAATGATATTAGAAGTGATATACTAATTGCATGGCCAAACCTTGTCCTCACAGATGAGATATCAGAAGAAAGAATAGAAGCTGTTTCCGGAGATTTTTTAACAGGGCAGAAACTTATTGAAGTAGCAGAAAGGTTTTATGCAATGGGGCATTATTCATCAGCTGCTTATTTTGCGCGAATGGCTGGAGTATTTAGAAATAGCAGCATTCAGGCAGATGAAATTGCAAGAAGAGCAATGGTAAGGCTTTCGGGGTTTTTTCCAGATACAAGCTTAGAAGAAAGATTATTCGATGGAAAAGTTAATATTGTAAACTTCATTGCAACAGGAAATCTTCATGACGCATATCACTTTTATCATATGCTTTCAGAACAGTTTCCCTATGACCAGGAATTGTCAGATATGGGTAGAAATCTTTTTTCATTACTTGCAGAAAACTCTTTTTTTTATGAAGACATAAGGAGTATATATTTTGCCCCTGGGAAAAGGGGAATTGCTTTTGTAAATAGCAATAGTTCTGGAAAAGAGCTTGTTTTTGCCAACAGAATTGTCTTTACAGGCGATGCTGTTTATTTTTTTGATATAAATATAATAAGTCTTTCCCCTGCCGGCCAAATAGTAAGGCATATTAAGTCACTATACGGGAAGCTTATTGGAAATTCGCTAGTAATGCAGTGTCTGGGAAGGGAAAAAAAGCTGTTAATATATCCTGAGGTTATTGTTGGGAATAGAAACGACAGAATATCCTCTATTGAGCTTGGAATTCCCCGCAATGCTATTGTTTATATGGGATTAGAGGAAAACAGGCTTTTAAAAGTAAGAACTTATTTTTTATTTGAGAATCTTGCATTGCTTTCAGATACAGGCTCAGGGAAATACGCTCCAGTGCAGACCCTTTTTATAAGATTTATACGGGTTTTCAACTATATTCTTATGTTGGTGCTGGTTACTGCATCGGGAATATCTTTTTTGAAAAGAAGAACAGATAAAAGTTATTTATCGCTTATTTTACTTCCTATAGCAGTCACTGCGATTTACTTTCTCGAAGGAAGTATTATGTATTTAAAAAACAGAATATTGCTGATTTTTATGAAAGAAATCGGAATCCTTCCTGCAGCTCTGTGCTTAATGGCGATAATAGCAATAGCGCTTGCTACTGCTATTTATTATACAATAATAAAAGCTTCGTATATTGAGGGCTATAAAGAATAGATGGTTTTATTTATTGACAGGTGGATCATTATTGTGTCATTATAATGATGCAATAAAAGTGAGGAAACTAAAATGGCTCAAATTATACCAATAAGAGATTTAAGAAAAAGCGTTGAAATTTCTGAAATGTGCAGGAATACCAATGAACCAATTTTTGTCACAAGAAACGGTTATAGCGATATGGTTATTATGAGCATGAAAACTTATGAAGAAAAAATAGCGCAAAACGAGATATACGAACAAGTCATGCTTGCAGAAGAAGACGTTAAAAATGGTGCCAAGCCAGTTCCCGCGAGAGAGGTGTTTGCATCTTTGAAAAAAAAGTATGGCGAATAAATATTCGGTAGAAATTTTACCCAGAGCAATTGAGGATTTAGATAATATATATCGATATTATTTTGAGGAATCACAGGAACGAACAGTAGCAGACAAAATGACCAATGAAATCGAAGCAGCTATACTCAATTTGGAAGAATTCCCAAAAGCCAATCCAATTTCACGAGATAAAAGACTTGCAAAAAAGGGATATCGCAAACTCATTGTTGGCAATTACATAACCCTGTACAAAATAGCAGATAAGACTAAACTGGTTACAGTTGCTCGCGTTTTTCATGGAATGATGGACTATTCAAAATATGTTTAAAAACACGACACTTCGGCATACCACCTTCGGTTTCCCGTACAAATTTGGGGAACAAAAATAAATTCACTAACAACCCTTCGGGGTAAACATTAAAGACTAACATTGAGGACTAATCGCCAGCAGGTTTTTTCTCTATTTTCGCGCCAAGGTTTTTAAGGCGTTGAACAAGGTTTTCATAACCCCGTTCTATTTGGTAAATATTCCTTATTTCGCTTTTTCCCTCTGCGCAAAGAGCTGCAATAACCATTGCCATACCAGCTCTTATATCCGGAGAAACAAGCTGGCTCCCTTTTAGCCTTGAAGGGCCGCTAACAACAGCTCTATGAGGATCGCATAAAATAATTTTCGCGCCCATTCCTATAAGTTTGTCCACAAAAAACATTCTTGATTCAAACATCTTTTCATGTATAAGGACTGTTCCTTCAACCTGAGTCGCAACTACAGTTATAATGCTTGTAAGGTCAGGTGGAAACCCGGGCCACGGGGCATCATCTATCCTGGGGATATGCCCGCCCATATCAGCAACAACCTGAAGCCTCTGCCCTGGATTTATTTTTATTACAGACCCATCTGTTTCCCAATGTATCCCAAGTTTTGCAAAAGCGATTTTAGTCATTCTAAGGTCCGAAGGCACTGCCCCTTCGATTTCAAGCTCACCGCGCGTAACAGCAGCAAGACCTATAAAAGAACCTACTTCTATAAAATCAGTCCCAATTCTGTATTGTGTACCTGAAAGACTTTTTACACCTTCAATAAAAAGTATGTTTGACCCTATTCCTGATATTTTCGCGCCCATGGAAACAAGCATTTTACATAAGTCCTGAACATGCGGTTCTGATGCAGCATTTTGTATAATGGTTTTCCCTTCTGCAAGGACAGATGCCATTATTGCATTTTCTGTTGCAGTAACAGAAGCTTCATCAAGAAAAATATCTGCGCCAATCAATTTGTTGGCAGTAAGTTTAAAAAATCCATCGGTCTCTATTCTTACTCCTAAATCTTCAAACGCCAGAAAATGGGTATCAAGCCTGCGCCTCCCAATTACATCCCCTCCGGGCGGCGGAAAAATAGCTTTGCCAGTCCTTGCAAGCAGGGGGCCAGCGAAGAGAATCGACGCGCGTATGGATTTTGCTTCTTCATGAGGAAGATCTGATTTTATATTATCACTTTTTATTGAGTATTCATTTGTCCTGATTTTTGTAACCGTTGCTCCCAGCTTGGATGCTATTGAGAGCATTACATAGACATCTTCGATTTCAGGAATATTTTCAAGAATTACTTCGCCTTCTGCAAGAAGCGCTGCTGCAATACATGGAAGAGCTGCGTTTTTGTTGCCACTTGCCTTTATTCTTCCCTTTATAGGGAAAGAGCCATCTATAAAATATCTGCACATATTATTGAAGTTATATATTTTATATAAAAGGTTGTCAATTCTTAGTAAACAACTTGCCGTTATAAGTGATAATTTCACTCCCTTTATCTGTATACTTATCTGGGTTGAAAACTCCAATTACCATTACTAAAAGTGTAGATTCCTGCTCTACGTTGATTTCCATTGTAGAATCTATTAAATCCACTCCATACTCCAAGATCTTCCGGTCCTAAAAGATTGACATTTGCACCAATACTTACCCTCGAAAGATCCCTTAAAGACCCAGCAAATACATCTCCACCAAGAGAATTTATACCGTTGCCAATGGTTATGCTAGTGAATCGATTATTTAAAAATGCTCCTTCTCCGATAGACGTAACACTGTTCGGAACAACTATGCTGCTAAGTTGATTATCACGAAACGCCATATTCCCAATAGTAGCAACTCTATTGCCAATAGTTAAACTGGTGAGTTGATTCCCCCAAAATGCTCCTTCTCCGATAGACGTAACACTGTTCGGAACAACTATGCTGCTAAGTTGATTATCACGAAACGCCATATTCCCAATAGTAGCAACTCTATTGCCAAT
>Ga0131853_10003064_pt1 | contig 29997 bp, 25 predicted proteins | sample TergutLab28metaG_FD_92764 | JGI IMG/M metagenome (GOLD analysis project Ga0131853, IMG submission 92764) | Labiotermes labralis P1 segment gut microbial communities from Petit-Saut dam, French Guiana - Lab288 P1 (version 2) (version 2) | ecosystem: Host-associated > Arthropoda: Insects >... | reverse complement strand
TTTTTTTATCTGGCAAGGAAAGCCCGACGACGCAAAGCCAAAGCTTTTGCTAGGAGGGCTTGACGCAGTCCAGATAAAAAATAAGCCGGAAAGATGGCGGAATGAGGTTAGCGGACAGGTCTAATGCATGAGGGGTATGATTTTGATTTTAACTATTTCTGACTTTTTTGCTAGCTTTAGCCAGGCAGAGGGCATTATGGCCATCGCCTTAGGGGTGGTTGCGGCCATTGCTCTTTTGGTGCGCATAATCCTGTTTAGCTCATACAGCGCGGGCATTGCGCTGATAAACATGGCGGCCAAAACCATAAAATCCAAGGACGATGTGGAAAAGCTAACCGGCGGCAGTTTTGCGCGGGCGGCAAAGGAATATGCTGCCATGGCAGCAGGTGGCACGCGGACAGACGCCCTGGATGTGGCCCGTATGACCGTAACCAAAAACCGCCTGTATTTCTTTAATTTCAAGAGTCTGGCGGGCTTTGTGCGGCTTTTGGAGCGCGCATTTTTGCCATTTGCGATACTATTTGTGCTGGCATCAACCGCACAGGTGGGCTTTGTGATGCTTTCTGCCGCCATTTTTTTGCTGATGATTATACTGGCCGCTGTTTTTGATATAGACGCGGCGCAGGACAAGTATGTAACAACCCTGGCCTATGTGCTGGCGCGGGATGTAGGGCGGCTTTTTCCCATGGATGCAACATCGGCGGTATACGCCTTTGGCAAGGATTTGGACGAATATCTTAATCGCCAATCCGCTATGTACAACGAGGTGCTAAACAAGATAAAATCTGAATTTTCGGGGGCTATCACGGCAAATATGTCCGCAATGGCAAAGGGCGTGGATGCCACGCTTAATTCCATTGCCAATCATGATGCGCTTTACAGCAAATCTCTAAAAGAAAGCCGCGAAGAAGTGCGGGAAGATATAATTTTGTTAACAAATGCTGTTCAAAAGCTAAATATGCTGGCTGCAAGCATGGAGGCCCGCAATACAGCTATGGACGGGGAGCTTGGGCTTGTGATTGAAAACCAAAAGGCCCTGGAAACCGCCGTGGCATCCTACGAAACATCGCTAAAAGAAATTACGGGACAAATGGGCGATGCCATGGGCAAAATTGTGGCTTATCATCTAGGCGGCGCAGGCGGCCAGATTGCAGACGGCATTTCGGATAGCATAAAGGGTGCGCTAACATCTGCTACCGGGCGCGAGGAACAGTTAAAAAGCATTTTAGAGGACTTTGCAGAGCAAAATCGCTACCAAACAAAGCTGCTGCTGGATTTAAAGCGGCGAGAGGAGGGCGATAGCGATGAATAGTAGCCTACTGGCACATCTGGAACATCCCGCGCCCAAAATCGCACTTAGTGCAGATAGGTTTGATGCCCATGGCGCAGAGCTTGTGGAGGGCAGTTTCGAGGTGTTTAACATAGGCGAGGGCGAGCTGGAGGGCAGGATTGATGCCACATCTGATTTTTTGAAATTTCCGGTGGAGACCTTTGTGGGTAATAAGATAAACATAGACTATAGTCTTAATTTGGAGGGGCTTTCGGGAGAACACAAGGCCGTGGCCATCATCACATCCAATGGCGGCGAAAAAATCGTCACTTTCGATGTTAGGGTCAACCCCCCGGCTATTTTGCGGGGTGATGCAAAGATTGCAACCCTGGAGCATTTTGTGGAGTATCTGCGCAAAAACCCGATAGATGGCCGCAGGCTCTTCGGGCAAAAGGATTTTATGATATGGCTTTTTAACATGGGCTATCCCTCTATGGATATTTACGAGCGGCTCGCGGCAGACCCTAACAAGGAGCGGGCTGTGGACAACTTCCTTATCTTTAACGGGCTTAAAAACAAAGCCGCCATAGTTGCGGAACAAACGGATATAGTGGCCACTGCAAGCCACGGCGAAAGCGTGGTGACAGGCGGCATGCAGCTGCGCAAGACCACATGGGGCTATGCTGAAGCAGACCTAAATGTACGCCGGGGCGCGGATTGGCTGAAACTGACAAAAAGCCGGCTAACAGCGGCGGATTTTGATGAGGACAATGTGGCAGAGGTTGACTATATCATAATGGCGGATGAGATAAAGCGGCGGGATGTGGCCATTGTGGATGTGGTGGCGGATTGTGGAAACACGCGCAGCATACGCCTGCAATGCAATATTTCCGGGGCTTTTGATGCGCGGCTGGATAGAGAGGCATATTATTTTGAGGATAGCGGCAAGCTGCTTTTGCATAACAACACAGGCAGAGACCTGATGATTGACATATATTGCGAGCCCTTCGTAAAATTCGAGGCCCAGCGATACTTCATAGGCAAATACGCCGAAATCGACTTTCAGATAAAATTTTCCAGCCTTAAAGCGGCTTCTATGACTTTTAAAAAGCAGCTGCATACCTCTACGTATATAAATGTTAGCACGTCATCGGCGGGGCGGGAATCTGTGAAGAAGCTGAAATTAAAGCTTTGGGGCAAGCCCTAAGAAAGGGAAAATATGTATACTATAAATATTGACTATTCTAGCTATTATTGGCAAAATGACAGGGTGCGGCTAAGGCGCGCTACCATAGATGATTGGGATGCTTTTTATCTAAATTATTTCGACAGCGCGGCCCGTTTTCTGCTTGATAGCGAAATCGAGCTGCCCCTTGATGAAGAAGGCGCGAAAGAGCGTTGGCGCGAATTTATTGAAAGCACAGCGAGGAGCAAAAACTTTATTTTTACCATAGAAACCCATGATGGCCAAAAAGTGGGCTCTGCATACCTTAATTCCATTAACGAGCGAAACGGCACTTTTTGTCTTGGGATGATTGTAGACAGGAATTGCAGAGGGCAGGGCTTTGGCACGTCGGCTCTAAAAATTATTTTGGACTATGCCTTTAACGAGCGAAGATTGCACAAATATAGCGGTTTTGTGATAGAAGGCAATGCTGGCTCTGCAACTATGCTGGAAAAAATAGGATGTAAACTTGAGGGCATAGTGCGGGAAATGATATACCGCAAGGGCAGGCATTGGGATGAGATTCATTATGGGATTACTGCACGTGAGTTTAATGAAAAGTGGAATAGATAAGCAATTGCTTTAACAGACTTATCGACAACTAGTAAGGGGGATAAAGAATTTGCAAAAACGCATTGTGTTAGGAGAGGCTTTTGGTGATGACGCAAAGCAGTATAAATCTGTGCGAATCGTGCTTTTGGACGACAAAAACCGGGTGGCTTTGCTGCATATTGGTGTAATTGATTTTTATACTCTTCCCGGCGGCACAATTGATGAGGGCGAAACGCCGGAACAAGCGGCTGTTCGGGAAACAAAGGAAGAAACCGGCTATGATAGTGAAATAATTTGTAGGCTTGGAATAATTGAAGAAAGCAGCAAGATGTATGATTGGAATGGCGTAAACACGTGCTTTATGGCTAGGGTGAAAGGCGGCAAAGGCAGACAGAACCTAACCCAAAGGGAAGTTGATGAAGGGATTAATGTGCAATGGCATGGGCTGCACGAGGCCCTAAAGATAATTACGAATCAAAAGATAGATGCAAGGGACGAAAAGGAGGCAGGGAGAGACGAAATTACACGGCAAAGAGACATCATCCTGCTAAATGAAGCTATAAGGCTGCAAGCATAAACTTACTATAGGTGATTATGGCAAATCCTACCATCAAAAAAATCATAGCATACGAGAAGGTCTATAACAGCAAAAAAACCTCCGGCACGGCATTTGTGATGGCTACACGCTATTATATGGGCTATGTGATAAGCGGCCAGCGGGATTTTTTGCACAAGGCCAATTTTGTGGTGTCGCAGCATGCGAATGTGGCGGATATACCCATGGTTTTTTTGCGGACGCATATTGCCTACGAAATGGGGCATTTTGAGGCATCGGAGGATTTGCTGGCATCGCTAAAGCCATATCGCAATGCCATGAAAGGGCAGGATGCCGCGCTGTATGCCCATTATCTATATTTTACATGCATCCTGGCGGTTGCGCGGGGCAAAGAAAGGGCGGCAAACAAGCATTATCGCGTACTGCGTGACTATTGCAGAGAACGCAGACCGGCACAGGCATATATGCTGCTGGCCGCCGCCAATTGTGCTTTTAACGAGCATGCTGACGCACTGGAATATCTGCTGATGGCGCATAAAGAAGGCGACACAAGCCCATTTTTCTATATTTGTTTGGCGCGGGCCTTGGAAAAAGCCGTGCCCCAGGGCGCACAGGCCGGGCTTTTGCTGCCCCTTTTGCGCTGGTCGTTTTCGTCCGGGTTGCATATAAACAGCATTGTTGTGCGCAATCAGCCCCTTGTGGAGGATATATTGCGCAGATACCCAGGGGATGGCGAAAAACTATACGAGACCTATCCTCTGGACTGGATTTTGTATATTATCTGCACACGGCGCATGATTAACAACGACCTATCCCGGGAAGCTTTGGCATATTACAAAGAGGCCGAGGCGCGGCAGATTCATTTTCCGCAGTTATACGACTTTTTAATGCGGGCGGCTCACAAAAACGGCATAGAAGATGTGAGCCGATATTCGCTGGCGCAATACCTAAAGCTGGGCGGCGCGCCCATGGAAATGCTACCCTTTGTATATCATTTGGTGCTGAAAAAAGAAAGCGACGAAAAAAACAAGGAATTTTTGGAAAAAATAAAAGAAGATATACTGCAATGCGCCTATCATGCCGTGGACAACCGCCTGTATGGCAGGTATTATTATAGTTTGTATAAATATTTGCTGCAAGCGGCCTTGGGCGGCGAAAGAATCGACAAAAAGGCCATGACTTTTGCAGAACAAACGCTGAAAAACCTACTGTTTGCCTATGATATAAGCCTTAGCGGCGACAAAACAGAAAAGATGCTGGTGCAAGAAATGCATATGAACAGCGAGGCTCTTTATGATGTGAAAGGCGATAAAATCCGCATTAACCTATGCGGTAGTGATGCCAAAATCACTTGTTTTGACGAGGGTTTTCGCAATATTATCGACAGCAAAATAACAATCCAAAAATTGGTAGAGAATGTGGATGTGGCAATACTGACCTTCTTCTTTGAAAGAGGCCTAAACACGCCGGAACTACTGATAAACCTGTGCATGCACTATATGGAAATGCCGGATATACCCTTTGCAGCCATAAAGGTTTTCGAACATGCCGCGGCAAACCCGCATGTTTCCGGGGCTTTTAAGATGCAGGTGCGGGTGGTGCTAGGGAATTTTTATGCCAAAAATCATGACTATCCCAGGGCTGTGCAGTATTATGGCCATGTGGACGAGAGCCGTGTAGCACCGAAGCATCTGGAGCAAATGCTGCTGACATATATTCACGCTGGCGAAATATCGCTGGCAAAGCGGCTTGTGGCGCGGGCCGGCGGACATATAACAGATAAAAATCTGTTTGCGGCCATAAAGCGCATTTCGGCTGCAAGCTCTGCCCATGGCGCGGGCGGTAAGGCTTTAGCCGCGCTGGCCTACGAGCAGCTAACCCGGGGTTGGTACGATAGAGCCATGCTGCGCATGGTGCTGAAAAGCCATGTAACCAGCTTGCAGGGCTGGATAGAGCTGGCCAGAAGCCTTGCCGCCATGGGCGAGGCCGATGCTGGACTATACACAAAAATCCTAGAAATTGCCATTTGGACGCGCAATGGCACGGGAAAAAATGTGCAGAGCATCTTTGTAAAAATGTCTGACTTATCGCCCAAAGACGAGATTTTGCACGACTTTGGGATATATTTAACCTACGAGATAATAATAGGCGGCCTAGTGCCGGAGTATGACGCAATCCACGCGCTGGAGCGGCTTTTCCAAGCCACTGACGAAGCCTTCTTGGCATATGGCCTGGCCCATGTGTACCTAAAAAATTCCATAACAACAGGCAATGCGCCGGAAATATTGGGCCGCGCCATAGATGCAGCGCGCGATGCCGATATAATATGGCCTGTTTTTAAAGAAATTAAAGACAAAAATTTGATATCCTCGTATATAGAAAAGAACATGCCCTTTGTGTATAGGGGCAAGGCGGGCAATGCTGTTAGTTTACATTACAAGGCGATGGGCGAGGCGGACTTTGAAGAAGTGCCGATGAAATACCTGCGCTTTGGCATGTTTATGTGCTATGTACCGCTTTTTTACGGAGAGGAGCTGGAATACTATTTTAAAGAGTCTATAGCAACAGGCAGTATCACCACCGTGCCCGCAAAAATCGCAAACAATCGCCCGCATCTACTTGAAAAAACCGCCGATTTGTATTATATTATCAATAGTGCGCTAGTGTATGAGCAGATGTTTAAATACGATAGGGTAGAAGAAATTGTAACAACCAGACTAACAGAAAAAGAACCGCCTAGAGCGAAATTACTATAAGAACCTGTGTTCAATAAGCTGTCGCACGTCTTTTCGGCTGATTTTCAGCCACTCGGCGTCGGTTAAATCCTCGCGTGCCTTTGGGCACGCCACGGATTCAACCTCCTTGATTGGCTAAAAATCAGGCTCGAAAATCCGCACGACCCATTATTGGACACAGGTTCTAAAAACTAGGGAGGAAAATTATGGGAACATTAGGACTAGACATGGAAAGAGGCCTGTATTTGGGCATTGATTTTGGCACGACCAATAGTGTCGTTAGCATCTACAATTTTAAGGATGGCGAGGCGCAGACAATACCCATTGATGGCGGCAATATTTTCCCCACGGCTGTGCAATTTGAAACCGACCCGGAAGACCCGCAAAAGCTGGCGCGGATTTTTGGCGTGCAAGCCAAAGAGGCGGCGGTTATCTATCCGCTATCCACGGTGCTGTCCATCAAGCGCTATCTGGGCAATGATGATGCCATAAAGGTGGCTGTGGATGACAAAGAGCATAATTTTACGCCTGAACAGATTGCCGGCGAGATTTTGGGCTATCTAAAACAGCGGGCAGACCAATATGCCCAGGACGAGCTGGGTATAGAAGGCGAATTTTCGGGCTGTGTAATTACTGTGCCTGCCAATTCTACGGACAAGCAAAAGAAGATGACGAAGCAGGCGGCCATATTGGCGGGTTTTGATGAGGATAGTGTATATCTGCGTCTGGAGCCTGCGGCGGCGGCTATCTCCTATGCTGTTAACGAAACCAAGGACAAACAGATTTTGGTATACGACTTTGGCGGCGGCACTTTTGATGCCTGTATTCTCAAGATTACAGCCAGCGAGGACGACGAGCCCAACATCGCCATTGTGTCCACTTTTGGCGATAACGACCTGGGCGGTAATGACATTGACAAAATCATCATAGACATGATCTTGGAAGAATTTAACAAACTAACTGACGGCAGCATTAATCTTTTTGACGAAGATGTGGACGATGGAGTGTCCAAGCGTCAAAAGAAGGTTGCCCAGGTGCGCTTGCAGCAGGTGGCAAACCAAGCCAAGGAGCGGCTAAGCCAGGCCAAATCCACAAAAATAACCCTTGCGCCGTTTATACAAGAGCCAAAAATCGTGAACATAAATATGGAAATAAATCAAGAAGACTTTGAAAATTACAAACGGCATAGCCGCCAAAACGACCATCCCGATATTTTTACAAAATTTGAAGGCAAGAGCCTTAACGATATCGTGGATTCTACCCTGGCATGTATCGACAAATGCCTTGCATCCGGCAATCTAAAGGAAAGCCAAATCGACGAGATTTTCCTTGTGGGCGGCAGCTCATCCATCCCATTGGTGGAGCGCAAAATAACCGAAAAATTCGGCAAGGAGCCATTTAAATCCAAAATCAGCCCGGCCTTGTCCATATCCCAAGGGGCGGCGTATTATTGCAATATGATTATGATGCCGACCGTGAAAGGGCCGACTGTGCAAGAGCGCACCATACACCCGCTGGGGCTGGAGATTGCCGGCCGCCGCTTTATGGAGATTGTGCCATCCGGCATGGATATACCACGCGACGGCCTGATTGTGGAGGCCGAAGAGCTGCTAACCACTAATTTTGACAATGTGCCGTCCATGGCCATTGTGGTTTACGAAAACACAGAGCCATCGGCTGCGGGCGAAGTGCAGCAGGTTAGCCGTCCCGGCATGAAGAGACTGGCGGGCACAAGCTTGCGAGGCATACCGGCAGCACCGAAGGGCAAAGAGAAAGTGAAGGTTATTTTCAGCGTTGGGCAGGACAATATGCTAAAGGTTACAGCAAAATCAACTAGCGTGGATGGCCTGGTGACAGAGCTATCAGTAGACGAATTATATTCATAATCGGGGGTTAAACCGTGGCCAAAACCACAAAAACCGAAAATCTAAAATTAGAGAGCAAGTTATTTAGCAAATGGACTGCCGCCGTCTCCATCATTGATAAACTGGTGGAGGCGGCACGGGACGATGTTTTTCGCGGCCTAAAATATCTTGTGGCAGAAAAAATAAACGAATCTTGCGGCAACGACGAAGCGTTGTCTTCTTATGATACCGAGATTTACGAGGCCTACATGCGCATTATAGGCACATACAGGCAGGTTGTAGACATCTATCTAGACCCCGAGCGGGCCATAACCTCGCTGACAGTGAAGGAAATTTGGGATGGTATATACGAGGTGCTAATGTCGCGCCTGCTGGCTATCTCAGAGAAGGATAATTTTACCAATCCTGTGGTAGCGGAGAAGAAAGAGATTGTCTCCAGAATAATCACTACAGCCGCAGAACATATGGATAGCGTTGCCAAACAAATTACAAAGAGTTGCGCTTTGAAAGAGAATATTGCTTTTAGGCAAAGGCTGCTGGAGACCGAGGATATCACCTTTGAAGAGGTTTCGGCTATCTGCGAAGAAATTGCAGTCAGTATCAAAAGCCGCTGTGTGCGGGATTTTTACGGCACATATATTTCTGCTGTAAAGCTTGCGCTGGTTAATCTTAATGACCTATCAGAGCGGCACAATGTGTCGTATTACAACGAGCTGCTAAAGGAAGAGCAAGACCTGCTGCGGCAGATTGTTGTTGTGCAGGTGATGGCCCTGGAGAAGGCCAATTCCGAGGGGTTGGCAACAGAAGCCGAGGCTACTGTGCTGGAGGAGGCGCTGAATGTGCTACGCGAGGCGCACCAGCGCGAAAGCGGCGAGATAGACCGTATAGAGCGGCTATTTAGCGAGAGTGCGGCCAATTTTCGCGAGAATATGGGACAGGTTGTTGTGAATGTGGACGGCGAGGAGGAGTTTGCCGCATCCTTTGACGAGATAATCCCATTTGACAAGGATTTGCCTGCGATTTTTGAAGCAATGAAGCAGAGTTTTGCAGAGGCGCGCAATGACTTTGCGGATATTTCGGCAGAATTTGCGACGGGCAGACTGGATGCCTATGTGGGCAAGCTTGTGATGCAGGAAATATATTACAATAAAAAGGCTGTATCGGCTTTGGTCATGATGTCCAATGATGTTGCCTCGTGTTTTGGCAGGATTTTGGAATTTTATAGCGAAAACAACGTGCATCTGGCCGAATGTGCCGAAAAGGATATAATTAAGGGCGTGGCAGAGACGCTTTTGATAAAAATTGATAGCCTAAATGAGGCGATAGAAGTCTTTGAGGGGGATACCCAAGGGCTTTTTGATGCTTTTTCTAAAAACGAAATCGCAATAGACCCCGAGGCCGCGATACTCTTTCAGGCCTATTTGATGGAGAACTTGCTGCCCTTTGGCAAAGAGGAAAAGAGTGGCGCGAAGATAGTGAAACAGCTTGCGGATGCGGCGGTGGAACAAAGAGATTTTGGCGAATATAAACAGGGGTTGGAAAAAAACCTATCCAAAAAGTCCGAAGGGCTGGAAAAAAGAATGCTTTCTTTTATGCGCGATAGCTTTTTCTACGAGCTATCGACCTTCGAGGAGATAATGTACTACTCTGTATCGCGCCTACGCGAGAGCGAAGACGAGCTTGTGGCCAGCCTTGTAGCAGAAATTGATAGCCAATACAAAAACACAGGCGATATTTTAACAAAATATGGCGTGGAGAAAATCGCGCCGGTGGCCCACGATGTCTTTAACCCCAAGGAAAATGAGGTGCTGATGGCGGAGGAAAGCGAGGGCTTTAAGAAAGGCGAGATTATAAAGACCATCAATAGTGGCTATAGGCAGGGCGATGTTATTATTATGCGAGCTAATGTCATTGCGGCTCGGTAGGGGAATGCCGGCTATAGCCGGCTAAAGTAACGACTGGAAGTCGGGGTTCGGGAGGGCGCTATGAACGAATATGAGAGCCATGTAGTATCTGACATAAGATACCACTTCGTCTGGCACACGGCCGATAAAGTTTCTGTGTTAGACAAGGGCATTAAGGAACGTTTGAAGGAACTTCTGCAACAAGATTGCAAGTCGAAGAAAATCACTATCTTAGGCGGCAACATAGGGAGCGACCATGTGCATATGATTTTATCTTGCCCTGCGCGCCTCGCGCCAAGTACAATTATGCAGGAACTAAAGGGTAGAGCATCATACAACCTGCAACATGAGTTTCCTCAGCTTAGGGATGTTCTACCGGGAAAGTCGTTATGGGTTAGAGGATATTATTGTGCAACTTTTGGAGAGGTTACGGATGAAGATATTAATGGCTATATTGGGCGTGGGGATACCGGGTTCCAGCCGTTACTTTAGCCGGCTATAGCCGGCATTACCATATAAAGGATGCAACCATGAACTGGAAAAAATACCGCGAATACTTCGCAGACAACAGAATATCTGAAGATCATTTTGTATTGGGAATAGACATGGGCGCGGCTACATCGGCCATATCCTACTTTGACCCTGTGCGCCGCGTGGCAGAGGTGCTGGACATCAGCGGCGGCTATGGTAAAGCCTCTGCACCCACGGCTTTGCAGTATATTGCAGACACGCGAGAGTGGATTTTTGGCGAATATGCCATCCTAAACGTGGATGGCGGTGATTCGCATACCCTTTTAACCGATTTTGCGGCCAAGCTGGGTAGCGGCGAATATGTGGACACCGTGGATTCTGCCCGGTCTGTGGTTGATATTACTGCAATTTATTTAGCAGAGCTAATTGCAAATTGTCGCAATATCAATCCCAAGGCACAGGTGGCGGGCATTGTGGCCACTATGCCCGATTTTGCGGGCACAGAAGCCAAAGAGGCCATGCAGGCGGCATATAGGGCGGCAGGGTTTGATAGGGTGCTAATAGACCTTCTGCCGGAGCGCGAGGCCATTTTGGCACATTATTTCCGCGAAAAGGGAAACATGGAGGATGAAAGACTATTACTTCTGGACTTTGGCGCAAGAGGCCTGCGTGGCGGTATTTATCAGGTATCCGGCGGCAAGCGTCATCTAAAGTGCCTTTCGGCTATGATGGACGACCGGCTTAGCACAAAGGCTGTGGATGCCGCTATTTATCAGCTTTTGGCCGAATATTACTGCAAAAATCGCAAGACCACTATAGACAAGCTCACAAAATCAGAGCATCAGCAGCTGTTTACCTTTGTGCATCAGCATAAGGACATGCTGCTGGGCCACAGCGGCGGCAAAACGCCCATAAAGCTGTACTATAACTTTGCATATCCGCCATTTTCGGAGGCTGTGCCCCAAGGGGATATCGACCGTATTTTGCGGGCTCACGGCCAAAAAATGGATGAGTTTATACATGACCTAACCGCAAAAGCATCCGGTACGCTTGATGATATCAACACAATAATCTGCACAGGCGGCGGATTTGAGATGCCCTGGGCAAAAAGGCGCGTGGCAGAGCTGCTTCCAAAAGAACGGCTTGTGCTTTTTAAAAATTCCAAGGCGGTGCTGTCCCAAGGGGCTACATACGCGGCGGCAGGCCGGCTGGGCCTTTTGCCGCAAATCCGCTTTGATATCGAGGATGGCCACAAAATCCCATGCGATGTGGGCATACGCATCGGCCATACAGGCGGTAAATACCGCTTCTTGCCCATACTGGAAAAGGGTTGCCCGCTGTGGCAAAAGCCGCGTACGGCTTTCGTTATTTTGCAAAATAATGTAAACGAAGTAGCAATATACAAAAGAGATGCAGATGGCGTGGACGTGAAAGTGGGCGCGGCAAAGCTTTCGGGCTTTCCGGAAAGGCCGCCGGGCACAACCAAATTGTCTGTAGACATAGCGGCACAAACCGCCGAAAACTGCATTGTTACCATAAAAGACCTGGGGTTTGGGGAAATTTTCCCAAGCAGCGGCATTTCTAAGGAAATAGAGGTGAGATTATGAACTGGGAAGAGTATCGCAAGGAAATAGAGGCAAAAGGCAGTATGCCCGAGGACTGGTATATTTTGGGCATAGACCTGGGCACAACAAACAGCGTAATCAGCTATTGGGATAACAGCGCGAAAAGACCCGAACCCATAGACACTTCCAATGGCTTTGGCAAGATTCCCCTGCCGTCTGTAGTGCAATTTAGGCCGGAGGACGAAGGCGAGGGCGAATGGGTTGTGGGCGAAGAGGCCCACCGCTCTTTCAAAATCTATCCGGAGACCACAATCCGCTCTATCAAGCGCAAAATGGGCACAAACGAGACCGTAGAGGTTGGCGGCAAGGAATATCTGCCGGAAGAAATTTCTGCTAAAATCCTGCGAGAGCTGGTGGACTATTGCACCAGCTTAAACCCAAAGGCCGAGATTGCAGGCCTTGTGGTATCTGTACCCTACGACTTCGACGATGCCGCCAAAAAAGCCACCATGCGCGCCTGCGAGATTGCAGGCCTAGCCGACAAGTTAATATGCCTGATGGAAGAGCCAAAGGCGGCGGCCCTGGCCTATAATTTCCGCCGCGAACTGGCCCAGGACGAAAAGATACTGGTCTTTGACTTTGGCGGTGGCACCTTGGATATTACCCTCTTCCATGTGGTGGAAAAAAACGAGGGCAAAATAGTGCTACAAGTGATTTCCGAAGGCGGCGAGGCCCACCACGGCGGCGATAACATAGACGATATGATTTTGGCACGTTGCCTAGGCCTAATCAAAGATAAAATCGGCCAGGACGCGGCAGATATTTCCCCGGAAAACAACGCAGAGCTGATTCTGCGTAGCCGCGAGGCAAAGGAGCGGCTGTCCGGCGTGAAGTCCTTCCGCATCCCCTTCACCTTCTGCATACCCCCCTTTGTGGAGCAAATAACCCGGGATCAATTCGAAGAGCTGATTGCGGACTTTATCGAAAGAACGCGCAAGCTGGTTCAAAAAGCCCTGCGCGAGGCATACACAGGCGCGGTTTATCCCGATAGCATAGACCGGGTGCTGCTAGAGGGCGGCTCCAGTCAAATGCCCTGGATAAAGGACATGTTTATAGAACTTTTTAACGACGAAAGCAAGGTTTACACATCCGAGCGGCCCGCGCTGGACATATCCCTTGGCGCGACCTACTACGCCGCCATGAAGATGGGCCTGCTATCCAGCCCGGACATGGAGGCCCAAGGCCTGGGCGTAAATGTGGAGTTCGAAGTGACCGTACCCCACGATATCGGCCTGGAAATACAGGGCGGCACAAGAAAGTCCTTTTTCCCAATGATACGCCGCGGCACGCCCTATGCCCTGGCCAAAAAAAGCCATGTTTTCACCCTATCAGGCGTGCAGCCAGAGGACATGACCCAGTTGGACCTAAAAATCCTGGAAAGAATTGACAAAGACGACAAGCTGGAGGACTGCAAGCTAATAGGCGAGGTGGCCATACGCGGCCTGCCCCAGCGACCCAGCGGCAAGACCCGCCTAAAAGTGACTTTATTAGTAGAAGAAGAAGGTGGGCTGGTGAAGGGTGCTGTAAAGGATATGGGCTTTGGTGAAGAATTTGAGCCAAGCGGCTACAACGAGATGTTTGACCCGTCGAGGTTTAGCAAGAGGGTGATTGGGGGATAAAAATAATGAACTGGAAAAAACAAGATTTTATTGCACTTAGCTTGATTCCGCTACAATTGCTTATATCATGGCTTTTTTCGATGGCAGAAGTGCCTCAAATTGCTAACGCTATTTTAGCAGTTGCTATGATATCGGTTGCGGTATTTATATGTATCAAAATTTACGGAGATGTGTTAAAAAAGGACTGGGAAAATTACCGTAAAAAAATCGGGTTTAAAATCCTTTTTTCGATACTTGGCGCAATTGGCATTGTTCTGATTTTACAGGCCGTAAGGTTTATATTGGCACCAATTATGCCGGATACCTCGGCTGTGGACGAAAGTGAAGCGATATCAAATACACTTTTTGTAACGCTCCTAATTTCGCTCATACCCTTATTAAACGCCTTTCAGGAAGAAGTTGTTTTCCGCCATGTAATCTTTTATAAGTTCAAAGATTCTAAAAAATATATAGCGGTGTTTTTCTTTCTGCTATCGGCTTTTCTGTTCGGAGTGGTTCATTTGAACAATTTTAACGGTAATTTTATTGCAACTATTCCCTATATGGTTATAGGCGCGTTTTTCAACTTAATATATCTGTTTACAAAAAATATATGGTACGCCATCGGTGTACATCTTGTATTTAACTTTGCAATGGGCTTTTTGCCGCTGATATTTGTTTATATTTTACAGTCATTTATAGGATAAAATACCTTCTGGCTGAAGAAATGCAGGATTAATTAAATTGCGAAAGAGAGGCGAGAAAAATGAGCTATCTAGGCATAGATTTAGGAACCACCAATAGTGTGGCCATCATTTACAAAGACACAGCCGACAGCATGGAGATTGTGCGTATCGACGGCACGGACGAGATTTTGCCAAGTGTGGTAAGTTATTTGGACGATGGTGCGATTGTGGGCAACGAGGCCAAAAGCGGCGCGATTATTTATCCCGAAAGCACTGTGATATCGGTTAAGCGGCTGATGGGCAGCGACGAAAAGATTATTGTAGGCGGCGTGGAAAAAACGCCGGAGGAGATAAGTGGCGACATACTGCGCAAGCTGAAGAAATGCGCAGAGGAGCAGGCCGGAGAGGTTTTTGACGAGGTTGTGATAACCCATCCCGCGTATTTTAACGACAGGCAGATTTACGCCACCCGCCAGGCCGGGCTTTTGGCGGGCTTTAAAAATGTGTTTTTGCTTTCAGAACCCCTAGGGGCGGCCATAGAATATGGCTATCGCCAGGGCTATGCCCAAACCCTGCTGGTGTACGACCTAGGCGGCGGCACTTTTGATGCCTGCGTGCTGCGGGTTGGCAAGGACGAAAATGGGCAGGAGATTTTCCAAGAGCTGGCCGATGTGGGCGACATGACCCTGGGCGGTGATGATTTTGACAGCGAGCTTATACGCTGGATGAAGGAAAAATTTAAAGAGACAACGGAGATAGATTTGGATACGCTGGACCACGCAGAGCGTAAGCGTGTGTTGCAAAAGCTAAAATTTGAGGCCGAGGCCGCAAAAAAGAAGCTATCCGGCACAAACAAGGCGCAAATACGCATAAACCCGCTGGTTATCATAGATGGCGTGCCACAAAACCTCTCGCTGGAAATTACCCGCGAAGAATTCGAGGCCATGATACGCAAATATGTGGATAGATCCAGAGATATTATTGAAGAGGCCCTAAAGCGCGCAGAATGTGGCGCGGACGAGATTTCTAAGGTGATTCTTGTGGGCGGCTCCACTCTGATACCTATGGTAAAGCGCATGGTGGCAGGCTTTATAAAAGAGCCTTACCGCGCTACAGACCCTGCAAAATCCGTGGCCATGGGCGCGGCCATCTACAATTATCTTATACATCTGCCAAATTCCAATGTGGTTGTAGGGCAGATAACCCGCCAGATTTTCGGCACAGAGGCCGTTGTTAACGTGGCCACAAAAGAAAAGGCCATGATACCCATCATCCCAATGGGCAGCCCAATACCCACGCGGGTTTCGGATGCCAATTTTGCCGCCACAGGCGCGTCCACGGTCAATGTGGATGTATATCAATGGGAGCAGGGGCATGAATACGATAAGAAATACATGGGCAGCGTGATTTTAAGCGGGCTAACAGGCACAACCCAGCTGGAGATTACCTATGCCATAGACGAAAACAACCTCTTTGAGGTTTATGTAAAAGACATTGCCACGGGCAATATGCAGCGGGCGGAATTTGACCGCACCCAAGCCGCCGCGCCGCCGCGTAGGGGCGAGCTGAGCTCGCCCGATTCATCCGGCAATGTAAACGTAGTCTTCTGCATAGACACAACAGGTAGCATGGATACCTACATCAACGGCGTTAAAGACCGCGCTATAGAGTTTTCCCAAATACTGGCCAGCAAAGGTGCGACTTTCAAACTGGGCCTGATAGGCTTTGGTGACCTATACGAGAAGGAAAACCCCAGCGTATACAACTTTACAGACGATGTGACCAAATTCCAAAAGCAGGTGAAAAACATACCAAGAACATATGGCGGCGATATCCCGGAATCCGCGCTGGATTCGCTGGAGACAGCCATAGAACTGCTGGCGACCACCCGCCACGAGGTGGCTTCCAAGTCCATTTTCATATTGATTACAGACGCGCCGCCCCATGTGCCAACATACAGCGGCAAATCTGTGATGGATATTTGCGACATGCTAAATAGCAACAATGTGGTGACATATGTGGTGGCCCGCAAGGATCGCGATAGCATAGAGGCCTATGACCCTATCACCAAGCCCCATGGAAAGTATTACGACCTTTCCGACAAGTTCTATGATATTTTGGACAACATAGCGGCAAGTATCGCTGAACTTATAAGACTGTAGAGATGCGCCGGGTGAACCCGGCTGAAGTAACGGTTTCAAACCGGATGACCGACTTGGAGTCGTAACTTTAGTCGGGTTTACCCGACATGTCCTAATGGAGCAACGATGACAAACCTGTACCTAGCAGCATCACAATCCGAAAACCACATACCCTACACCTTCGCAATGACGGACACGAGGGTGTATTCTCTGGAAGAATCGCTGTATCATTGCCTGCATAACTGGCGCGGCGTTTCTCAGGACTTTTTGTGCGAGCCTTTCATTAAGTGGGTGGAGGGTTCGCTTGGGTTGGGCAAAATAGGGGCTACTTTGCGGGAAATAAGCCGCATAGAGAGCTTTTCTAAGCGGTTTGTTGCGTTTTTATCTGTAGTGGATTATTTGCCAAAGGAAAGTCTGGTAAAGTTGCAACGAGAGCTGGATGCATGGGAAAGACGGCAGGTTTGGGAGAAGCTGGCAGAGCAAGGTGATTTTTGGGCGACACGTGGCGAAGGCGAAAGAGCCTATTCGTTTTATGCGCGGGCACTTAATTATCACGAGGATGCGAAGCTGCTTAATAACGCAGGGGTCGCGCTGATGCAAATGGCAAGCTATGATGAGGCAACAAAGCATTTTGCTAGGGCTTCGCGGCTAAACCCAAGAAACCAGCAGCTAAAATTTAATCTAATAGAAGCCTATATTTTTGCCGGCGCGCAGGAAGAAGCGCAAAATCTGCTGGAAGAGGTGGCGGCAAAGCATCCAAGCCATCCCGAAATTTTCTATTTTCAGGCCGAAATCCACTTTTACAACAAAAGCTACTTTGAGGCTATAAAACTATACGAAAAAGCGGCGGCTTTGCATTATGACCCGCAGTATATCTACAAAATGTGCGATTGCTACATGAAAATGCGCCTATATGACAAAGCCCTGGCCGCCATGCAAGCTGTAAAGGTGCAGGACACGGCCTTTTTGCGCAAACAGGCGGGTTATTATGCCCAGGCTGCCAATGTACCGATGGCTGTAAAGTCGATAGAAAAGGCACTTGTGGGCCACATAAACGATGTGGGCCTGTGGATTACCCTGGCGCAATACCATCGTCTGGATTTGGACTTGGGCAAGGCATCTGGGGCTATCACAAAGGCTCTGTCCCTTTCGCCGGAAAATCCGGCGGCCCTGCTGGAGCAGGCCAGAATACGCAAGGCACAGGGGCGCACGAAGGAGTATCAGGGTATCTTAAACCGTATTTTGACAAGGTTTAAGAGGGATTATCGCGAGATTGTGTAGGGGGTCAATGTGATTGTATTTAACGATACCATAAAGGATTTGCCGCCAGATCAGCTACGAGAGCTGTTCATATCCGCAGGGTGGTCAGATGGCTCAGAAACCCCTGAAATGCTGGAAAATTACAATAAGCCTTTTATAAACTCGACCCTTGTAATTTCTGCATGGGATAATGAGCATTTGGTTGGGGCTGTGCGGGTGCTAAGCGACAAAATGTTCAGGTCTATAATTTATGACTTACTCGTCTTGCCCGAATATCAAAATAAGGGGATTGGCAAAGAATTGGTAAAACGATGTGTCGCACACTATCCGGATTCGGAGTGGTTGGTTCAAACGACAAAAGAAATTTTTGGTTATTACGAAAAACTTGGATTCGAAATTAATGATGATGTGTTTTTGACTATACCGTGCAAGCTTTTTACCACATAAGGAGGGCAAAGTATGACAGCACACATAGAAGCAAAAAAAGGCGAAATAGCCAAAACCGTAATAATGCCCGGCGACCCATTGCGCGCCAAATTTATTGCAGAGAATTTTTTGGATGATGCCGTGCAATTTAACGGCGTGCGCGGCATGCTGGGCTATACGGGAAAATACAAGGGCACAGAGCTGTCCGTAATGGGCTCTGGCATGGGCATACCCTCCATGGGCATCTATGCCTACGAGCTCTACTTGTTTTATGATGTGGACAGCATCATCCGCGTGGGCACGGCAGGTGGCATTGCCGAGGGTATCGGGCTGCGCGATGTAGTTATTGCCATGGGTGCCAGCACAAATTCGGGCTTTATGACGCAATATGGCCTGTCGGGGACTTTCGCGCCGTTAGCAGATTTTGGGTTGCTATCAAATGCTGTAAAATGTGCCCAAGCCGCAGGCGTATCCTGCAAAGTGGGCAATGTGCTAACCACAGACGCGCTGTATTATGACAACAAAGATGCCGCCAGGGGTTGGCAAAAAATGGGCATACTGGCCGTAGAAATGGAGGCCGCAGGGCTATACGCCACAGCGGCGCGGCTAGGCAAAAAAGCCCTGACCATCTTAACAATTTCTGACATGGTATTTACACCGGAAGAAACATCGGCACAGGAACGTCAAAATACCTTCACAAAAATGATGGAAATCGCGCTGGAAGCAGCTGTTATGTAGTGATATCTTTAAAAATATTTATATCTATATCGTGCTCTTTGCAAAGCCTGCGCACTACGCCGTATAGGGCGGTTTTTTCGCCTTTGTTTAGGGCCTTTATTTCGTTGCGCTTTGTTAGCAAAAAGCCCTCTATCATTTTGTGATTCCCATCGCCATCGGTATAGTAGCCATGATAGCGTATGGGCCTGGAATTTGTGGTGCTTTCAAAAATCAGCTTGCCTTCGCTATTATATGAAACACCGACACCATCGGCTTCGAAAGAATATTTTAATTTATAGTCGCGCATAGTGGATTTTGTGGTTTCAAAATCATACCATAGCTCGAATTTATCTTTTCGATATCTATAGGCCCGGCCAGAAATGCCTATCATATCCTCTTTGTAAGCCACATCAGAGACCGAGCAATGGGAAAGCTCCCCTTCTTTGTCCACATAAGTGATAATCTCAATCCAGCGGCCTCCGGCATATTCCTTTCCAAATGCAATCCTGTTGACTATGTTTGACTGTATAAAAGGTTTTAGCAAGAAGTTCATAGCTATAAACAAAAACATCAAAATAACCAGGGAAATGGCGTGGTATATAATGGGTTCTGTGCCGATATCAAAAACTGCATCTATAAAGTTTGTGACAAATCTTTCGGCTGTTGAAACCACGAACAGCGCTATTGCAAACACGGCCAGCCTGACATTGAAGAGTTTTTCCATGCTGTTTCTCCTTTAGACTTATAGCAATTTATCATTGAGGGCCAACGTTGCCAAAAACGCCTGCTCTGCTATTTGGCTTAGCTCCTCAGAGCAGTCGGCCTTTTTGTATAAACGGCCGGCGGATATCTCCTGCCAAACCGGGGGTAGGTTGTGGTACAAATGCACCATGCCGCCCAGCCTATCATCAGCAATATGATGAACCCTGGGGATGCCCGCTGTGATAATTCTACACAGGCACATAGGGCAGGATTCCAACGACGAAAAGAGGGTTAGTTCTTTTAACATTTCCCTGCTTTTTTCACCATATTTGGCCTCGAAGTTATTTATCAGGTCCATTTCTGCATGCAAATCGCTTCTGGAATGGGAAAAGACCTTGTTTTGGCCGCGGCAGATAATCTGGCCGGTGGTTTCGTTTACAAGCACAGCCCCAATGCCAAAATTGCCCCTTTCGGCAGCGCACAAGGCCTCCTTTATGGCTTCCAGCACAAAGGTATCATGCTGCATAACCGGCACAAAGCGGGCCACCTTTTCTTGAAGAACGGTAATGTTCATATGGTCATTCCTTATTGTAGAATTTGCTATAAGTTTAGCAGGTTTTGGCGGGACTGTCAAGCAAAGCCGGTTGAAATTCAACCTCTAGTTGATTGACACAGCTTTATCGCATATGCTATCATAATTTAAATTCAAAATTTGATGGGACGTGAGGATTATTAAAGCATTTTTTGCTACGCTTAACAAAAATGGGATGCGGTATCGCGGGTTTTTGGCCGCCTTTTTGCTGATTAATGCTGTGTTTGTGGTTGCGTATATGTTTTCGGAGCGCACAACCGGTGAAATGGGCGAAGCCGCACATAATTTTGACATGGACACATTGCTGCGGTTTTTGGTGCTGCTGACTGTGCTTGCAGCCATACAGGCCATTTGTGCGGCTGCATCAGCATTGATGATGGGTCGCTACCAGGGTAAGGTGGGCTATAGCTTCCGTAAGAATTTTGCGCGGTATTTTCTGTATGTACCCTTTGGCAAATTCGAAAAGGCCGGAAGCGGCGAGAGCTTGTCGGTATATTCCAATGATGTGCCGCGGGCTGTGAGATTTGTAGCGGGCCAGGACGGCATGCTGGTGCTGTTTACCAGCGCATTGCAAGTGCTGGCGGCCTTTGTCTTTATGATGACCATAAATGTGCCGCTGACGCTTTTGTATTTTGGTATGTTCCCTGTGCTGGCCGTAATGCAAATAGCAATGTCTTTGCCGATACAAAAAAAGTCGGCACAAATGCTGGAGGCCAGCGAGAAATTTAACGCCGTTGTTAATGATTCGCTGCAAAACACAAGCACCATCATAGCCTATGGCCTGGAAGATGTGATGGAACAGCGGTATCTTAATACATACAAGCTATTTATGAAAGCCGTAAAGGCACATGCGCTGGCATTTTTGCCGCTGGTGCTGATAGGCCAGGTTATATCTATGTCGCCGATTATTATCCTTAATATGCTGGCGGCACAGCAGGCCATAGCCAGCAATATGTCCATAGCAGAATTTATCGCGCTTACTTCTGTGGCTTTGATTGCTGTAGGCCAGCTATTGATGCTTTCGCAAGCATTAACATGGGTGCAAAATAATGCGGCCGGGGCAAAGCGTTTTAATGAAAACACATCCGAGCCCATGGAGGATCTGGATAAAGGCCACAAGCCAAATGGTAATGCACAACCGGCCATATCCTTTGAAAATGTGTCGTTTTCTTATCTTGATGGCGAAGACGCACCCCTTGCGCTGGATAATGCGAGCTTTACAATCAAACCGGGCAGCAAGGTTGCCTTTGTGGGCGGCAGCGGCAGCGGCAAGTCTACTGTGCTAAAGCTGCTGCTGGGGCTATATACATCCCAGTCCGGCAGCATCACAATATCCGGCCAAGATGCTATGACTTTGACCAAAGGCGGTCTGCGCGACATCTTTGCATATGTGCCACAGGATAGCTTTTTGTTTCCAGAAAGCATTGGCGAAAACATAGCTCTGGATGGCGCAAGTGATGCGGCCAAACTGGAAAGAGCCTGCCGTGATGCAGGTATTTGGGATTTTGTGCAGGCATTGCCGGATAAGTTTGATGAAATACTGTCAGAAGGCTCTGAAAATATAAGCGGCGGCCAGCGTCAGCGTATTGCCCTGGCGCGGGCGTTTTACAAGGACGCGCCTGTTATATTGTTTGACGAGGCCACGAGCGCGCTAGACCCCACAACGGAAGCAGGGATTCTAGAAAGCCTAAATGCTGCCGCCAAAGACAAGACGGTAATAATGGTGGCCCATAGAGCCGCAGCAATTGCCGCTTGCGACGTGGTTGTGCTATTGGATGGCGGCCAGGTTTCTGCCATAGGTACTCACGAGGAATTGCTGGTATCAAGCAGCCTATACCAAAATCTACACCAAGGGGGCAATGGAAATGGAAAATAACAATCAATATGAAAAGGGCGACCGCCAATATTTCTTTAAGATGTTTCGCTTTATGCGGCCCTATGCCGCGCCCTATGCCGTAGGTATGTTTTTGTACAATATGCAGGGCTTTATATTTCCTCTCATCATTTCTATATTTGCATCGGGCATGATGGCCGCCATAACTATGAGCGATGCGAGCCGCATAACGTCAACCATCCTCACCATAGGCATTATGGTATTTGTGTGGATGGGTGCCATTGGTCCGGGTATCTATATAATGATAATGACTGGCGCCAAGGCTGTGCGCGACCTAAAACAAAAGCTATTTGCTACATTTGTAAGCAATAGCCTGGAGGGTGCGGCCGCCACCCATAGCGGCGAGGGCATTGCGGCCATTAATACAGACGCCGACACGGCTTCGCAGGTATATAACGAACCCCTTAGCATGCTTATAAATTGTATTATCACCATTGTTGGCTCATCTATTGTGGTTTTTGCGGTAGATTTGCGCATTGGCGCAGCTGCTTTCGCGGTTGGCCTACTGGGCTTTTTTGTACAAAGCCGCTTTACCAAGCCGCTGGCAAAGGTGGGTAAGGATAGGTTGGATGCTAATGCCGCAAGTGTTAAGGTTATGAGCAATATTTTTTCCGGCGGCATAGCTATACGTGCCTTTAATATGCAAGATCGCGCCGCGGCCGCATTTGATATGGAAAACAAAATGCTGCGCGCGCTGGACTTTAAGCAGGCTTTTATCAGCATGTGGCAGAGCCTGTATCGCAATATACAAGGCTGGATGATGCTGGTTGTGGTCTTTGTGCTGGGCGGCTGGCTGGTGGCCGATGGGCAGCTGGAGCTGCATATGCTAATGATGACGCCCTTTATGTGCATCACCATAGCAGAGGCCTTTGGGCGCATTGGCGAGGCCTATGCAGGGTTGCAACCGCCGATTGCGGGGGCGAAAAGGGTGTTTGCCATCCTGGAAAATGGGCGGCAAACCGCAGGGACAGCCCCTCGTAGGGGCGAGCTGCGCTCGCCAGAATACGCGCTAAAAATCGACAACCTAGATTTCAAATACCTAGACGCCGATAACGACATGCTAAAAAACATAACCCTAGAAGTACCCGAAAACAAGATGGTGGCTCTGGTGGGCGAATCCGGCAGCGGCAAATCCACACTGCTACGCGCCATAATAGGTATGTACGAGCGGGACAGCATGCCCATAACCTTAGGCGATACGGCCTTTAGCGATGGCGGAATAGCCGACTGGCGGCGCAATTTTGCCTATGTGGACCAAAGCTGCAAGCTTTTTGACATGACCATAGCGGAAAACATCGCAATGGGTGCGGGCGGCGAAGCAAGCCTGACCGACATAGAAGCCGCCGCCAAAAGGGCCTTTGCCCATGACTTTATAATAGAACTGGAAGGCGCATATGACGCACCCACCGGCGAAAAAGGCGGCACGCTAAGCGGCGGCCAAAAACAGCGCGTAGCCATAGCCCGCGCCCTGGTTAAAAAAGCCCCTATACTGGTTTTCGATGAGGCCACCAGCGCGCTGGACGGCGAAAGCGAGCGGTATATAATGGAGACCATAGAGTCTCTTCGGACCGACCATACGATACTCATCACCACGCATAATTTGGAGAATGTTGTTGGTGCGGATATTATTGTTGTGATGGATGATGGCAGGGTTGCGGAGGTTGGTATCCATGAGGAGTTGATGGGTAAAGGCGGTATCTACCACAGACTATACACGAATTAGTGTATTCAAAAAGGCGACCGAGGTGGTCGCCTTTTGCGATTGCGCATGCAGGGAATAGATTTATCCATTCCGATGGTTTTGCGGAGCGCGTAAATACGCTCCGTACATGACAGGGGTGGTTTTGACTACAGACAAACTACAGATTGCCATGTTATGATAAACATGGAGGGATGCGCATGGACATTAGAATCTTGCTGGTGGAAGATGATGCGAATATAAACAACACGGTCAAGGCTTTTTTGGCGGCGTCGGGCTATGTGGTTGACTCTTGCCTGGATGGCGACGAGGCGTTGGTTAAGTTTTATGAGGGCAATTATCAGCTGGTGATACTGGACATAATGTTGCCCGGCATGGGTGGGCACGAGCTTTTGTGGGAATTTCGCAAGTTGAATAATACACCTATATTGATGATGACCGCCCTGTCGGACGACGAAAATCAGATAAAGGCTTTTGATGCCGAGGCGGATGATTATGTGACCAAGCCCTTTAAAATTCAGATTTTGCTGAAGAGGGTGGAGGCTTTGCTACGTCGCAGTGGGGCATTATCCAAGGAGATATGGCATGGCAAGCTGGTTTTAATGCCGGAGGATTATAAGGCTGCATATGGCGGTGTCCAACTGAATCTCACGCTAAAGGAGTTTGAGATATTGATGCTGTTTGCGCAAAATAGGGGCAAAACCCTGTCTCATGAAATCATCTTGTCCCGGGTTTGGGGTTATGATTTTGATGGTGGCGAGGGCACGGTGCATACCCATATTAAAAATCTGCGGGCCAAGCTGCCGGAAAATATTATCAAGACCGTGCGTGGGGTTGGATACCGCTTGGAGGAATAGATTATGAAAAAACGCGGAATATTTTTTAAGGTGTTTGCATACACCACCATTTTTTTGTTTATCATGGTATGTGTTACTGTGGGTTTGTTTTCTCAGCAGTTTATGCAGTTTTACAACACCAACCAAACCCAGCAGCTCTATACCTCATATTCAAACCTGCACAATCAGCTATCAGGAAGAAGCGAAGAGGAAATAATAAGGATCTCTGATAATTTTTTTAACTATAACCAATCCTTTGCCTTTTACATCAGAGGTAGTGGGGGCAGCGTGGTGTTTTCTACGCCCAATATGGATACAATTGACGATTTTGACATGGGCGGCCATAGAATAAGAATGAGCCTGGGTGCGGAACACACCCTTTTTGCCATTAATCGCATAGCTGCGCAGGCGGACTATAGCAGCCTGATTCAAAGGTCTATGCTTGCCATTGTTGGGATGCTGGCGGTTGGGATGATTGGCGCTTTTATATTTGCGCGGCAGGTTACAAATCCAATAAAGAATCTGGCAAATGATACCAAAAAAATGACAGCCCTGGAGGATGTTAGCCCTGCCACAAAACGCCATGACGAAATAGGAAGTCTGGCCCATGATGTTCATTCTATGTATAACAAGCTAAAAGACGAAATAATTCGTGTGCGCGAAATGGAAGAAACCCAGCGGTACTTCTTTTCGGCGGCCTCGCACGAGCTAAAGACACCAATAGCCGCAACAAGCGTGCTGCTGGAGGGCATGATTGAGAATATTGGCGACTATAAAGATCATCCCAAATATCTGCGCGAATGTCTAAAGCTAATGGATTTTCAAAACAAAACCATCTCTGAAATCCTAGAGCTTGTAAACCTAAATGACAGAAAAATTGTGCCAAAACAAGAAGAGTTAAATTTGCAAGAAATAGTCGCATCTGTTTTGCCAAGCTATGAGACGCTGGCAGATGCAAATGGGCAGCGTATTGTGCTAAATATTTCAGATAGACTTTTTTGTCTTGCCGATAAAAATATGCTAAAAAAGGTTTTGTCTAATGTGATTTTAAATGCCGTGCAAAATACACCAAAGGGTGGCGAGATACGGATATGGAGCGAGCCTGCGGCAGACCAGCACCGTGTTTGCGTGCTTAATACCGGCGCGTATATCGAGGGCGAAAATATGTCGAAGCTATTTGAGCCATTCTACAGGGTGGATAAGGCGCGAACCCAAAGGGATGGGCGAAGCGGGCTGGGGCTAACTATAGTGCGAAAGACGTTGGAAGCAATGGATGCGGATTTTGAACTGGCCAAGGCGGGGGAAGGCATACTGTTTTGGTTTGATTTGCCCGCGTCGTAAAGAAATTATCACTACAGACAAATTACAGATAGTCTACAGATAAACTACAGATTGGTATGGTATCCTCTCTTTATGAAAACATACAGGGAGGATTTTTTTATGTACATCATCAGCAATGCAATTAAAAATCTTGTACGCAACTGGGGTAGAAATATGCTGATTGGGCTGGTTACGCTGGCGATTATTATTTCGGCGGTTGTTACGCTAACAATTAATAATGCCTCATCGGTTATCATTGACGAAGCCCGGCTGGACATAGCTTCGCGGGTGGATATAAGCGTTGACCTGTTCGCCCATGGCAGAGAGGGCATGCAGACCATAACGATAGAGCAATATATTTCTTTTGCGGATTCTGATTATTTAAGGCATACGATTTTTCAGGCAGAAATGCAGGCGTGGTTTGGCAATTTCTTTGCTGTGGGGGATTTGGAGATGGGTATGGCATCGCCGCCGGATCCAAGCCTGGTTCATTCGCCTGTGGGCAAGCTTACGGGACATTCAGAACCAGAAAACATTAGTGGTTTTGGCATATATCGACATTTTGTGGCAGGGGGTATGTTTGAAGCAATCAATGAGGCCATTATCACAGAAGAGCTTGCGGGTCTTAATGGCCTATCGGTGGGGGATATTATTCACATAGAATCGGCGTTTCAATATGGAAAGCGATTTGAACTGGAGATAGTAGGTATTTTTTCACATGAGCCAGACCCGATGGAAGAATGGCAGGCAAGCATCTGGGAAATGATGGGTTTTTCGCTGCCATCTATGATTAGTCATAATGAAATCTTTACCGGCTTTGAAACCCTAATGGCGGCGGGCTGGGAAACCGCAGACGGCCTTGATATGAGGCTGGAGTATTATCTGCGAAACCCGGATTATCTTGCAAATTTTGAAACAGAGGTAAGAGCGAAAGGCTTGCCGGATGTTTTTGGCGTAACGATAAATCAAGCCGCATTGGACAGAGTTACCGGCCCGCTGGAAAGCCTAAGAAATGCCGCGCTGACTTTCACAATTGTGATATTAATTCTTGGGGCTATTGTGTTGGTGCTAGTATCCTACCTTGCTATACGCGAGCGCAAATACGAGGTTGGCGTTTTACGGGCAATGGGCATGGGACGAGGGAAAATTGCCTTTGGAATTTTGACCGAATCTATGGTGATAACGACTTTATGCCTTGCCATTGGCCTGGGCGCAGGGGCGGCTGTTGCGCAGCCAATGGCCGACAATCTGCTGGCGACAGAGGTGGAATCGGCAATTGAGGCTGTTGCCAATGCAGAAGAGGGTGGCAGAGTGCTGATAGCGGGCGGCCAGGTGCAAACGGATGACCCCGCAAGTGGCTACAGAGCCATTAGTGAGATTGAAGTGGCGGTAGGGATAGATGTTATTATGCAAATAATCTTCATCGCGCTTGCTTTGGCGGCTGTGTCGAGTATAATAGGGATAATTCGCATTACACAATACGAACCGCTAAAAATTCTAAGGGAAAGAAATTAGGAGGGCATAATTATGACCACACTTGCATTGCAAAATGTTTCTTATAAATACGAGGGCGGAAGCAAAGCCATCTTTAAAGATGTTAACATGAGCTTTGAAAAGGGCAAGGTCTATACCATTGTCGGCAAATCCGGTGCGGGAAAATCAACATTGCTTAATTTGCTGGCGGGGTTGGATACGGCCACTCAGGGTAGCGTTGTTTACGAAAATGAAAATCTTGCCAAGATGAACCGCAACCGATACAGAGCGCGAAAAGCCGGGATTATCTTTCAGGGGCTTAATTTGCTGACCAATGCCACGGCTGTTGACAATATTGTACTTTCGATGAGCATAAGCGGCGTTTCTGGGTTGAACAAAAAAGCTAGAGCCTATGACCTGCTTGAAAAAGTGGGGATAGACAAAGAAAAAGCGGCCCGCAAGATATTGAAATTATCGGGCGGCGAGCAACAGCGCGTTGCCATAGCGCGGGCCTTGGCCCATAACCCCGAACTGATTATTGCAGACGAACCCACGGGCAATCTTGATAAATCTACAGAAGACAGCATATTAAAAATATTTTCGCGCCTTGCCCGGGATGAGGGCAAATGCGTAATTATCGTGACCCATTCCAAAAGAGTTACCGGCATAGCCGACGAGATGTGGGGGCTTGATAAAGGCGTGTTTCGGCAGATGGCAGGCAATACCAACAAGAAGAAATAGGGGGATATAATCATGTATGTGTTTGAACACGCCATTTTAAACCTGGGCAAGAACAAAGGGCGAAATATATTGCTAGGCATAATTCTTTTTGCGGTAATATCTTCTGCGGTTGTTGCATTGTCGATTTTTAATGCATCTGATGCAATTATTGAAAATGCTCGAATTGAGTTTAACACAATGGTGCAAATAAGGCCGCAAATGCGGCGGGTTGGCGGCGATAATGACACGACCTCTACAGTCAGTACGGAAGATTTGCATCACTTTGCCGATTCTGCCTACCTATCCGGCGCGCAAATAGGTGCGGGCGGCGGGTTTGCCCGCGGAAACGAAACCGTGTTTTATCTTTATTCGCCGGATTTGTTTTATGCATTTGAAGTTGAACTGCGCGAGAAGGGGCTGCCGGAGGATTGGACGGTATTCCGAGATGAAGCGGGCTACAGAAGGATGATTGCCCCTATTGAGAATTTGCGGGATGTTTCGCTCACTTTCTTGATTGTTGTGCTATTGTTTGGCGCGTTGATTATGATTTTGCTGTCTGTTATAGCTATTCGCGAGCGAAAATATGAAATAGGGGTTTTGCGGGCCATGGGCATGAAAAAGAAAAAGGTTGCGCTGTGCCTTTGGATTGAAACCATTGTTATCACCGGTGTCTGCTTTGTGCTCGGGATGCTTGCCGGAATCGCGCTTGCAAACCCTGTATCAAACGCGTTATGGACTGGCTATGGCCAAATCAGCATTAATCTGGACGGCATAACGGCTTTGCAGATTTTGGCGGTGTCTCTGCTACTCGCCACTATAGCCGGAGCGGTGTCTGTTAGCCGCATAACAAAATACGAACCCATTAAAATATTGATGGAGCGGAATTAGGAGGATATGGCCATGAAATGCTTGGAGATTGCGGATGTGACTTATCGTTATGACGGGAGCAAGGAGGCTGTGTTAAAAGAGATGAGCGCGGTTTTTGAAAGGGGCAAAGTCTACACGATTATAGGTCAGTCGGGTGCGGGCAAATCCACGCTTTTGTCTTTGATATCGGGCTTAGATATTTGCAAAGAGGGCGAAATTTATTATAACGGAAAAAATCTGCGTGGGCTTGACCGCGATGAATACCGTGCCAAAAGTATTGGTGTGATTTTTCAAGGATACAACCTGTTGCTTAATTCCACGGCAGTTTACAACATTACACTTTCTATGAACATAAGCGAGAGTAGCATTAAAGACAAGCTGGCCAAAAGAGAGGCCGCCTATGCCCTGCTAAACAAAGTCGGCATCGACCACGAAACCGCCGACCGGAAAATTTTGCGGCTTTCCGGCGGCGAACAGCAGCGGGTTGGCATAGCCCGCGCCCTGTCCCATAACCCCGATGTGATTATTGCGGACGAACCAACGGGCAATCTTGATGCCCAAACAGAGGCCGCCGTGCTGGATATCTTGACGCGACTGGCACATGAAGAAAATAAATGCGTGATTATTGTTACCCATTCCGAAAATGTTACTGCTGTCGCGGATGAAGTGATTGGCATACATGAGGGGTGTTTGTTTAATAGCAAAGATCCTTCGTTTTGTTTAGGATGACAACGCAGTTGGCCGCCTCCTTGTATAATAATCTCATCAGCCAAGTCCATCAAGATTGGCATATTTCTAAATATTACCATTTATTCAAGGCCAGACTGGCCAGCCGCATTTCTTAACTTCACTTTATTCTAACG
>Ga0131853_10003063_pt1 | contig 30005 bp, 30 predicted proteins | sample TergutLab28metaG_FD_92764 | JGI IMG/M metagenome (GOLD analysis project Ga0131853, IMG submission 92764) | Labiotermes labralis P1 segment gut microbial communities from Petit-Saut dam, French Guiana - Lab288 P1 (version 2) (version 2) | ecosystem: Host-associated > Arthropoda: Insects >... | reverse complement strand
TTTGATAATAATTTTTAATATACGGGGTGGGTACTGTGAGTGAAAATCTGATAATCAAGGCCGTCACGCACGACCTTGAAGTGGCAAAAGTAGTGCTGATGGGAGTGCCGGACATTCCCGGAGTTGCGGGGCGTATTTTCACCAGCCTGGCCGGGCGCGGCGTTGGTGCGGAGATGATAGTCCAGAACAACATGAGGGGCGGCCTGAACGACATAGGGTTTCTGGTTCGCAAAGAAAAGCTCGACGACGCTATCGAAGTATGCCGCGCTTTCAGCCGCGAGGTTGAAGCGCAGGGAGTGTCGTTCAATACCGAGATTGCCCGCGTTTCAATTGTGGGAGAGGGAATCGCCGCCTGCCCGGACGTTCCGGCGCGGATGTTCACGACACTTGGCAAAGCGGGGGTAAACATAGACATGATCTCATCGACCGACATTTACGTCACCTGCGTTGTAGCATCCTCCCGCGCAATAGACGCGGAGCGCGCCCTCCACGCGCATTTTATCGGGTAGTAAGGGGTTGTTGAAACAGCTCCCCCGTTGGCGCATCCGACAGGGGGAGTTTTTTTAGAGCCTTTGGCTCTTTTATGAATAAACTTGAATTTCATGTTCACGATTACGCAAACCGCTCTAATCTTGCAGCAGCTCTTTATACAGCACTTCGTGCTCGCTCAAAATGTAATCTATACCCCAGCGCGGATCAGGCTTCGGGTTGGCCAGGCGGCGGTTTTCCACTATCAATATCATGGCGGCTGCCAGCGCGGCGTGGTTGCCCACTGGGAAAAGGATTCCGCGCTCAGGTGAGTCTATTATGTCGCAGATGCCCCTCGCGTCTGATCCTAGCACGGGAACGCCGAGGCTGACGGACTCCATTGCGCTCCTGCTCAGCCCTTCGCGGCTGGACGGCAGGATTACGGCGCGGGAGGCGCGCATGAGAAGCGGGATGTCCTGTCTTTTTCCGAGAAAATGCACGCGCGGAGCCACGTTCAATTTTGACGCGAGCTGCTTCATTGAGCCCTCGAGAGGCCCGGTGCCGGCAAACGCCAGGTGGAAATTTGTCATACCGGTTGCGGCGAGGGCGCGGATTGCGTCCTCGTGGCGCTTTTGCGGTATAAATTCCTCCACCATCAGGAAAAGCTCGTTATCCTTTTCAAGCCCTATCCTGGTTTGCAGCTTTTTAATTTCCGCCTTCATTTGCTCAGGTGAAAGGTCTCCCGCCGTTGATATTGTGTAGGCCAGTGTGGTTCCGTAGTCCTCAGCCACGAAGAAAGGGTCGCAGTTTTTTTCCAGCCTCAGGCTGGCGTGAATTTTTTTAATTTCCTCAGCGCCAACGCTGTGCGGCGAGTAATGGTTCAGGTCAATCCCTAAGCCCGGCATAAGCGAAAGGCGCTCCGGCTCGGCGATTTTGTGTTCCAGCGCGGCTTCGTAATCTTCTTCATTTATGGTAATGGTATGGTCTGTCCAGTCGCCTGCAAGCCTTTCCAGCGCGATGAGCGCGGCGTTTTTCAGGTAATTGCCGCCTTCGTAAAAACTGAACCCGTGGGCGGTGTACACTATTTTGGGGCGCGTCCTGCGAAGGGCCATGCGCGTCACGAAAGCGGCCGCAGGGGTGTGGACGTGAACGACGTCATATTCGCCGTCCGCGACAATTTCGCGTATCTTTGAGTTAATACCGTCGAAAATTAAACCGCCGAGCAGGTTGCGGCTGAAAGGCATTTCGTGGCAGTGGTCGAAGGCTTCTCTGCACTCCGGACAGCCTGAGACTCCGTTGGCCATAGCGTCCACAGTCCAGCCAATTTTTCTGAAATGCCGCGCATATGGCAGCAAAAACGCCTTCAGCGTCGATGCCATCGTCGTAACGATCAACAGTTTAGGCATATTTTAGTACTCCTCTCCTTAAAACTCCGCACACGATGGGACATGCAGACGTTGATTTAATATACCCCATTTTATAGCAAACCGCTATCCCGGAGCCTGCAATTGCCCTGAGATTAAGCGCTATAGCTAATGGCGATGATCACATCTACCTGCCTTTTCCCTCGGTTGAACTAACAAGAATTTCTTATGAGTTGCGGCTGCTTCCAATTTGCCGTCCTGATATAGGATAATGCGATTTTCAATATGCATGCTCATTATCTTCTACCTCACCACATACTGCAACAGAGTAGGGGCGCCGTGGCGCGTCATCTCGACGATAAATTGGTCGCTGTCCATCAAAGAATTTAGTGAGTTAACGATGTCCATCGCGTTGAGAAAAACTATACCGTTGATCGAGCGAACTATGTCGCCCTGCTGAACGCCAAGCTGGGCAAGTATGCTGTCGCCTGTAATCCACTCCACCTGTAAGCCCTGCCCATCGTCCGACGGGCGGAGGCGTATTTCTCTTAATTCATCGAAGGGGTTTTCCAGCAGTTGATTGACCAATTCCCTGCTGATTTGCCCAGTTGTGCTTACCATCGGATCGGAGTGCATTATCTCGCTTGGGGCGGCTGTGGAAGGCTGAAAATGCTGGGGCGGTTGAGCCTGTCTGTTGCCGAAAATCAGGTGTTTCACTACATGGTCGCCGTTTATGAAGGTAGCGTCAACGTGTGTCACTTCGACCAGGGTGTAGGAATAGAACTGGCTGCCTATTAAAATTAGCCTGAGTCTTTCCCGATGCCTCATCCATGCCATATGGCCAGGCGATGTACCGGTCAGAATCGCTGAGGCCAGAGATTCTACGGTTTGAACAGCAGGAACAAACTCCGGCACAATTCCGGGGATTGGCATTGGAGTTACTCCGAACGGGTTGGCTCGTAAAAATGCTTCCATCTTGTCTATGCCTGCTTCCGGCGCGTGGGGCGTAAAATCATATGTGGTTGTAATCGGGCGACTGTGCAGGTTACGCCCTTCGAGCCATATCTCGAGGCAGACCATGGCGAACCACCCCGCCGCCAGTCCAAGCAGGAGCGGCAAAGCCCAGTTCCATAGCCTGAAAAAAGTGCTTTCCGGGCCGGATTGCGAAAAATTATTTACAGATTTACCATCAAACATACTACTCATGACACTTTCACCTGGGCCTATTTTTTAATTCCAGCAGCGCCGCGTCAAAATGGCTGCGCTCGATTGAGAATTCTGCTTCGGAACGTGGGGGCGAAGACATGGAAAACTGCCCGCGTAGCGCCAGCATGGAGGCTTTGCGGCACACGAAGGCTATGTCTGCTCCGCTATATCCTTCGGAAAGGCACGCCAGTTCTTTTACGTAAACGTCGTGGGCTAGGGGTTTTTTTCGCAGCTCTACGCCGAAAATAGCCTCGCGGGCGGCAATATCGGGCATAGGAAGCTCCAGAACAAGGTCGAAGCGCCCTGCCGCGAGAAGCGCCGGGTCTACTAGATCGAGCCGATTGGTGGTCGCCAGAACGACAACTCCTGTAAGTTCCTCTATCCCGCTCATTTCCGCCAAAAATTGCCCTATGACTCTTTCGGTGAATGCCGACGTGCCGCCGCTGCCAATGTCTTTTCCCCGCACGGGTACAAGGGTTTCGATCTCATCGAAGTAGAGGATGGAGGGTGCAGCCTGTTTCGCTGTCCTGAACACGTCACGTATCGCGCGTTCCGACTCGCCGACGTATTTCGACATCAGAGACGGCCCTTTCACCGATATGAAATTTATCCCGCTTTCCCTGGCAAGCGCTTTCGCCAGAAGCGTTTTACCCGTGCCGGAACGTCCGTGCAGCATAATTCCCTTGGGAGGCCGGATGGCATAGCGCTCGAAAAGCTCCGGTCTTTGCAGAGGCCATTGGACTGAGTTAAAAAGCTCTTCTTTTATGCCATCCAGCCCGCCAATGTCGCTCCACGCTACGTCTGGTATCTCCACGAATACCTCACGTATAGCGGACGGCTCAATTCCCATCAGCGCTGATGTGAAATGGCTCATCTTGATTTCCAGTTCCGACACTTTTTCGTATGGTATTTCCTGCGTTTGCAGGTTGACGTGTGGAAGTATGTCGCGCACGCAAGCCATTGCAGCTTCTTTGGCAAGCGCTTCCAGGTCTGCGCCCACGAAGCCGTGCGACAGGTCGGCCACGCGCTTCAAGTCAACCGCCTCGGCGTTTGGGGCTTTCACCAAAGGCATTCCGCGCGTGTGAATCTGGAGAATTTCAAGCCTGCCCTTGCGGTCTGGGATGGGAATGGATATTTCACGGTCGAAGCGCCCGGGCCGCCGGAGGGCTGGGTCGATGGAGTTTGGTATGTTGGTGGCCCCTATCACCACGACCTGCCCGCGCGATTCCAGGCCGTCCATCAGGACCAGAAGCTGCGCCACAACGCGGCGTTCCACCTGTTTTTCTCCCCCCATGTCCTCGCGTTTGGGCGCTATGGCGTCTATTTCATCTATAAAAATTATGGATGGCGCGTGCGCCTGTGCTTCTTCAAAAATGTTACGCAGGCGTTCTTCGCTCTCGCCGTAAAATTTTCCGATGACCTCCGGCCCTGACATGTGAGTGAACCACGCGTCAGTCTCGCTGGCGACCGCGCGGGCTATCACGGTTTTGCCTGTGCCGGGCGGGCCGTAAAGCAGAACGCCTTTTGGAGGCTGAATGCCCAGACGCTCGAACACCTGTGGAAAACGCAGGGGCAGTTCTATCATTTCGCGTATGTGGCGAATCTGCGCTCCCAGGCCGCCTATATCCTCGTAGGAAATTTTTCTCGCCTGCGCCGTGCTGGCGTTTTTGAGAATGTTGAGGTGGGTGCCCTTGTTGACAAGCACGGCTCCTTTCGGCACGGTGTCAGTGACGCGGAAATCGCATACCCGCGTTCCGAACAGGTTCAATCGAATTCTGTCGCCTGTTGTTATCGGCATGTCTTCCAGCAGAGACAGGATATATGGCGCGTCGCGCTCTTTGTCGGCGAGGGGTGCGTGTGACAGGGGCTGGATTGTCACGCTGCCCGCGGAATTGTGTGCGGCGATGTGTACGCTGACCATGTCGTCCAGCGACGCGGCGGCGTTTTCGCGGATCAATCCATCTATTTGAAGGAAGCGCTTTCCGGTGTTCTCCGTGTCGCCGGCGTCTCTGGCGCGGACTAGCGCGGCGGTGTTTTTTTTGCCTGCGATTTCAATAACCTGATCTTCAGATAAGCCCAACGACGCCATATCGGCGTAGTCCATCCGTGCAATTCCCCTGTGTGCGTCGCCTGGATGGGCTTCTTTGACTTTAAACAATACTTTCAGCCTCCCTGAAATTTCCACGCTCGTTTCCTGCCTTATTCTCTACAGTATAGCCGACCGCCTGCGCCTTTCGCAAAAATTAATTTTCAGGTTTGCCCCCATCCGGCTTTCAGGGCTGAGGAGCGGCATGCTTTTATGCAATCTCCGCAGCGTATGCATTCTGGGCTGTTTGGCGTCTGCGACGGGTTAACCATCATTTTACAGGCGTCTGAGCACATGCTGCAGCGGACGCATTTTTCTTTGCAGAAATTCAGTCGATACAGGGCCAATTTATTGAACAGGCTGTAAAAAGCCCCCAGAGGGCACATAACCTTGCAAAAAAAACGGTAGACGGAAAGGCAGCCCAATACCGTGATGAAGGCTATAACAGCTTTGAGAAAGAAAAGCCACCCTATGGCGTCTCGCATTGCAGGGTTTGCAATCAGTAGAGGGATTCCCGCGGTGATTGTTCCCGCCGGGCATATGTATTTGCAGAAGGCGGAGTCTCCTATTCCTGTGCTTCCCCTGAACAGCGCGGGCAGGGCCAGCACAAACACAACGAAAATGACATATTTTAAACGCAGCAGCGGTCTCCACAAATTACGAATTTTAGGGAACGGAATTTTGTGTAGCAGCTCCTGAAATAGCCCGAACGGACATAAAAAACCGCACACAAGGCGGCCGAAAATAAGCCCGAAAAGCATCAGCAAGCCTGTAACGTAAAAGGAGAATCGGTATTGATAGGAGCTGATTACGGCCTGCAGGGAGCCGATAGGGCAGGAAAACACGGCGCCTGGGCACGAATAGCAATTCAAACCTGGCACGCAGATGGATTTTAGCGATCCCTGGTATATGCGTCCTTTGAGGAATCCTGGAAGGTACGCGTTGTTACACAAAAGAACCAGAAATTGAATGATCTTACGAGTCATCAGCCTATGCCTATACAGCTCAGGCAAATGTGTATTGCCCTTATTAAAACAACTCTAACTTCGTTCCTGAGCAGGCCGATCAGGATAAAAATTATCGCGGCGGCGAACAAAGCGGCGCGGAGTGCGTTGGTTTGTTTTTGCGGCATGAGCGAAGCCTCCTTAAAACGCTGGCATTTGCAATAAGTCTATTGTACAACATTTCACATATTCGTCCGTTCTTTGTTTACGGCACTTTGATTTCAGGGTGTTAAGTTATAACGCAGAGTTGAGCTATAATGCGAAGGGGCGGGACAGCGTGCTGCCTCGCCTAAACGAACAGGTTCTGAGGGAGGCTTTATTATGTACGTTTTGCTTTTGACGGTGTTTTCTTTTGTGCTTTTTTGTCTGTCCTGCCGCCGTGCTTCCGCATCAAGTGCGGTTGCCTCTGACGAAGCCATAGCCGCCTACGTTGATAAACACGACGCAGCGATGCTGAAGGAATGGCTTGAGGTCATGTCCATCCCAGGGAAATCCCGGCAGGAGCAAAAGCGTGTGGCGTGGTTTGAGGCAAAGTTCAAGGAGATCGGACTCGATGGTGTCACAGTTGATGAGATGGGCAACATCTGGGGTCTCATGAAAGGGAATCCCGGCAAGGAAACTGTTATTATCACCGGTCACATGGACAGCGTTTTCGCCAACGATGTTCCATTGAACCCGGAAATACGGGATGGTTGGGTCTACTGCCCCGGCGCGGCGGATGACGTGCCAGCCGCTCTCGCTCTCACCTGGATTAAAAGAGGTCTGGACGAGATGAAAGTAACGCCCGCCGTAAATATTCTTTTTCTAGCCACAGTGCAGGAAGAAGTTGGCCTGAAGGGCATGAAGCACTACATGGCCAACGCAGCCAGGAAACCCGACATGGTTATAGCGGTCGACGGCCAGCTTGGCGAAGTGGTTACGGGAGGGCTGGGCATAGATTGGTACAAAATCTACGCCAATACGCCTGCCGGCCACACCATCAAGAGCATGGGCAAGCCCTCCGCCGTTAAGAGTATCGCCCTCGCCATCACTGAGGCTTACAAGTTTCAGGTGGAGCAGGAGCCGCAGATATTCCTGAACCTTGGGTTAATCGGTGGAGGCTCCACCGAAAACGCGATTTGCGAGGAGGCTTGGGTCACGCTCGACATGCGCTCCACTGATGCCGGCGCTCTGAAAAAACTCGAAGATAATGTATTCGCCGCTATGGAACAGGCTATAACGAATTCCGGTGCAACGTTCCGTAAAGAGATTATCATGGATATTACGGCGGGCCAGCAGACCGACCCAGGCAAGATGAAAGCCGTCCAGGCCGCGCTTGATTCTCTGCAAAAACTGGGTTACAAAGACCTGCCGCTCAAAAACACCGGTGCGACGGACGGAAACGTCTCCATTTCAATGGGAATTCCTACGGTTTCGGTGGGTATCGTTTACGGCGAAGGCTGGCATTCCCTTCAGGAACGAGCCAAAATTGACAGTTTTGGCGTTGGAATGAAGCAGCTTCTGATGATGATTAATCGCCTGTAATAATATAACACGCTCGCCCCCGCGCTTTAGCGGCGTTTTATCAATAGGGGGCGGGTGTGATTTCAAATGGTTTTTTATCTATGAAAATTTATAAAAACCCGAATTGCAGGAAGGTCAGAGGCAGCCACATACTGGAAGTTTGCTGTGCTTACTGCAAATGTTTCATTGCGAAGTATCAGAAGGTCGGCGAGACTAATTTTGTGAAAATGTATAGCGACAGGATAATCGAAGGTACGATCGACTTTTCTCTCTATCATGGGGCGCTGTTTTGCCCAGGCTGCGGAGAACGCGTGGCCACGAGGTATACTACCAAAATGGACAAAAAGGAAGCATATAGGCTTGTGCCCTCCGCCTTCAACAAAAAGAAAGTCAATTCATGACATAATAAACAAGACATGGCAAATGGAGGAATCTGGTTGATTACAACGTCTGCAAAACTTACGTTTTATATATCTCACGCGGCTTCCCTGAAGGATAAACGGCAAGTCTGCCGAAGCCTTGTTGATAAGGCCAGGCAGCGTTTCAACGCGTCTATATCAGAGGTCGCTACGCAGGAAGCACACCAAACGTTGACGATAGGCGTTGCTGTCGTGTCAGGTGACGCCGCCCACGCGCAGCGTTCGCTGGACGAGGTAATACGCTTCATGGAAGAACATCCCGACGCGGAGTTAACGGGCGTTGAGGAATATTAGAGCCATTTTATCCAGACGTGGCGGTCACTCAGCGTTTATAATGAGGATAGCAGTCATGGGATAATAAAACATGAAAAAGAAATGTGAGCGTTCAAATTTTTGTTTGCGATTTTTGTTTTTGGCTTGCGATTTTGGCTTGTAACTGCTATTATTCACGCTTGTTTAATAAAACGCGAATATAGGTTGTTATACTTTGCCAGTTTCGGCGTGGTTTCGACGCAATATCGATGGAAAAGCGCCACGTGCTGTTCTTCTAAACAAAGATGAGAATGGAAGTGTTGAACAAGTCCAATGAGCAAAGAGCAAATTGAATCCGAGCAAATCGACTTCGCTGTGACTTCTTTTCTTGAGCATGTCAAAAATAAATCCGCGTCCGGCCATACTCGCGTCAACTACGAAGTGGACATGAGGCAATTTGCTGGGTATATTAAGGAACAGGGTATAGAAAATCTTGAATCCGCCGATGTACCCATCCTCAGAGCATACCTGAGAAATATGGCGGGATGGGGGTTCGCCAAGCCGACTATCGCGAGAAAACTTTCCGCGCTACGAAGCTTTTTTTCTTACCTTAAAGACAGTGGCGCGATATCGAATAATCCGGCGCGGTCGTTGAAAGGCCCAGCAACGCCGCGAAATATCCCGAAGGCGCTCTCAGTAGAAGCCGTGAACGTCTTGTTCAAAATGGGCGAGAGCAGCGAGGAACCCGTCAGGGATACGGTTGTTTTGGAGGTGCTTTATGGGTGCGGCCTGCGCATTTCTGAATTGGCGGGGCTTAAATGGAATGACGTTGACCTGAACGAGCGATGGCTCACGGTGCTAGGCAAGGGAGCGAAGGAACGCCGCGTTCCGTTTGGAGCTTACGCGCAGAAGGCGTTGCGGGCATTAAGCTCGAAATATTCTGATGCGCGGTCTATGAATGCGCCTTCTGATGCAGGTTTTGTTCTGGCTGGAAAAAACGGCAAATCGCTTACGGTGCGCACGGTACACCGCATCATTACAAAGCTGGCCGAAAGAGGCGGGCTGGCCGGAGTTACGCCGCACGTGCTGCGTCACAGCTGCGCCACGCACCTGCTGGAGAGGGGGGCTTCCCTGAAATTCATCCAGGAGTTTCTGGGGCACGAAAACATGGCTACAACGCAAATATACCTTACCGTCAGCGCGTCGTGGATGAAGGAAAGCTATCTGGCCTGTCATCCGCGGGCGCTGGACGCTGAAATTGATGAATAGGAGGTGATGGTTCTGTTTAAGGGAACTACTATAGTGTGTGTACGCGACGGAAAGACGGTAGCGATGGCCGGAGACGGTCAGGTGACGCTGGGGTCGCAGATCATAAAATCAAACGCCAGAAAAGTCCGCAGGCTTTACAAAAGCAAGATTTTGGCCGGCTTTGCGGGTAGTACGGCAGATGCGATGACCCTTTTGGAGCGTTTTGAAAATCGCCTTGAACAGCATAAAGGCGACCTGATGCGGGCTGCCGTGGAATTGGTGAAGGAGTGGCGTATGGACAGAGCTTTGCGCCGTCTCGAAGCCATGATACTGGCGGCGGATTCTGATATCACCTTGCTTTTGAGCGGAGCCGGTGACATAATAGAACCGGAGGGCGATGTGGCTTCGATAGGCTCAGGCTCAGGTTACGCCCTTGCGGCGGCGCGCGCGTTCCGCGAAGGTACAGACTGGGCGCCTGCCCGTATAGCCCAGCGGGCTATTGAAATAGCTTCCGACATATGCATATACACCGACAACACCGTCACACTGGAGGTACTGGAATAATGAGCGCGGACAAATCAATTGCGCGGTATGACGATAACGACCTCACCCCTTCGCGTATCGTTGAGTATCTTGACCGTTACATAGTCGGGCAGGAGAAAGCGAAGAGGGCTGTTGCTGTTGCGCTGCGCAACAGAATCAGGCGCAAAAAACTGCCTGCCGACATGGCAAAAGAAATCAGCCCAAAGAATATCCTGATGGTAGGCCCTACTGGCGTCGGCAAGACAGAGATCGCCCGCAGGCTGGCCTCGATGGTGCAGGCGCCGTTCGTCAAGGTGGAGGCAACGAAATTCACCGAGGTTGGTTACGTTGGGCGCGATGTTGAGTCCATGGTGCGGGAACTGGTCGATTCGTCCGTTGCCATGGTAAGAAAACGCATGTTGACTAATGTGCAGGAACCGGCGCGCGAGCGGGCCGAGCAGAGGTTGGTTGACGTCATGCTGCCCAGGCGCAGCAGAAAAATTCCTTCGATGCCGGATTTCATGAAGGTATTCGGAGGCGATGACGAAGGCAACGGCAATGAGCAGGAGCAATCGGCCGAAGCGCAGAAGAGCGAAAATACGCGCGATAAATTTTTGACAATGCTTAAAGAAGGCCGCCTGGAAGACCGCGAAATTGACGTGGACGTACAGGAAAGTTCAGTGACGGGAATGCCTATTTTGGGTGCGTCAGGGATGGACTCCATCGGAATTAATTTAAGCGAGATGCTTGGAGGTATGCTGCCGAAGCGGTCAAAAAAACGCAGGATGAAGGTATCGGAAGCCAGGCGCATTTTTTCGGCGGAAGAGGCAGAGAAACTGATCGACTCCGAGGCGCTGTCCCGCGAAGCCATCGACAAAGCTCAGGAAGACGGAATTATTTTTCTTGACGAGATCGATAAAATCGTTTCAAAGGGCGGAGGGCACGGCCCGGACGTGAGCCGCGAGGGAGTGCAGCGCGACCTGCTGCCCATAGTTGAGGGTTCGGTTGTGCAAACCCGCTATGGCCCCGTCAAAACAGACCATATCCTTTTCGTGGCGGCCGGGGCGTTCAGCGGAGTTAAACCGTCGGATCTCATACCGGAGCTTCAGGGGCGCTTCCCGATACGGGTGGAGCTTTCGCCTCTGAGCTGGGAAAACCTTCAGGAGATACTGACAGAGCCGGAAAACAGCCTGCTGAAGCAGTATATCGCCCTGATAAGCACGGAAGGAACGGCGCTGGGCTTTACAGACGAAGCCACGCGCGAGATTGCCGTGCTTGCCAGTAAAATGAACTCCGAAATGGAGGACATTGGGGCGAGGCGGCTGCACACGATGCTTGAGCAGCTTTTGGAGGAGATCAGCTTTTCTATCTGCGACAACGTTCGCCCTTCGATAGAAATAGATGCTGAATTTGTTCGCAAAAAGCTAAATAATCTGGTTGAAAATAGGGATATCCGGCGCTATCTTTTGTAGAAAAACCGTAGAATTATCTAGTCATTTTAGAAAATTTATTGTACCCTAGTGGAAATCTTGACAAGAGTACAAAATATTTAGGAGGAGTAAATTATGGCTGTGGAGAAAAAAGTCAGAGCAAGCAAAACCCCCGCTTCAAAAACCGATCTTAATGCGTGTGATGGTAATCAGGAAACTATCTTAAAAGACCTGTTGATCAAAACCCGCCAGGTTGGGCGTGCGTTGCAGAACCGAAGAGATGGAGAATCGCTGGATTATTTAAAACTGGGGAGATTGTTGTCTGAGTTTCTTACCGCCAACGTTTATATTCTACGCACGGATGGAAAAATTCTTGGCTACGCTTGGGTTCAGGAGTACAGCTCCAAGGAATTGTCCGAATTTCTGAAGAGCGGTTATATGCCGGAAAAATTTGTTGAAAATGTCAACATGTGCCGCGAATCTGAGCTTAACGACAAAGACGCGCATTTGTTCGACGATGAAACTTCCAAAAAAACAAGCAAGCATTTGATGTACGTGCCGATCTACGGCGCGGGTGCGGAGAGGCTCGGAACCGTGATTCTTGTGCGTTCTCACGGAAAATTCGTGACCATGGATATGCTTTTGGCTGAGTACATGGCCACCCTGGTTGGTGTGGAAATGCTGAACGACAGAAACAGAGGCGTGGAAGAGCGCTCCCGCGACCGCGTTGCCGTTCAGATGGCGATGAGAGCTCTTTCGTATTCCGAGGTGGAGTCCATGAAGCACATAATGGGCGAGCTTGGCGGACATGAAGGTGTGGCGGTTGCCAGCAAAGTGGCCGACAGAGTCGGAGTGACGCGTAGCGTCATAGTAAACGCGCTTCGCAAACTCGAAAGCGCCGGTTTGATAGAAAGCCGCAGTCTTGGCATGAAGGGAACCTATATTAAAGTTCTAAGCCCTCTGTTCGTTGAAGAACTGGGGACGGCGACTTCTCCAAGAGTTAACTATTAATCGATTCGCCTGTAGATTCGCTAAAGAAAGGTCAGTTTTTTGCCGACAATTTATATGAAAGGGGCGAAGGCTGATGAATATGGGTTTCACTTGGAATGTAATAGAAAAGAGCTTGGAAGGCCTCTCGACGCGCTTCAGAGCTACGTCCGGGAACCTGGCCAACGCGAATACCCCTGGTTTTGCGCGGCGCAACGTGTCGTTCGAGAACGAACTGAGAGACGTCATAAATTCAGACAGAAGGTTGAGTATGACGACAACCAACTCTGGGCACATTCCCAGCAGGTCGCGTTCCGTGGCGGACGTTACGCCTAGGGAAATCAGAGTAAATGACGAGATGTACAGGCTTGACGGCAACAACGTTGATCCTGAGCGCGAAATGGCTATTATGGCCCAAACCCGCATGATGTACAACGCTATGACTCGCTACGCCGCCAGGAGGGTGTCTAGCCTCAGAACGGCTATTTCGGGAAGGCTCTAGCGTATTCTATTTGATGAAGAAGGTGGCGCCATGAGGGTATTCGAGAGTATGGATGTGGCGGGCAGCGCTCTTACCGCGAACCGTCTTTGGATGGATACAATTGCGTCTAATCTGGCCAACATCAACACCACCCGCACTCTGGAAGGCGGCCCGTATAGAAGAAGGGCTCCGGTGTTTGCCGAAATGTTGGATCAGACTATCGGCGGGCGCAGAGACATAGGCGGTGTACGCGTTCTCGAAATAGTACGGGACTCTTCCGCGCCGCGTTTGTCGTACCAGCCCGACCACCCGGACGCCAACGAGGATGGTTATGTGGCGTTTCCGAACGTCAATCTGGTTCGTGAAATGACGGACATGCTGGTGGCCGGACGCGCTTACGAGGCGAACCTCGCGATTGCCGACGCTGCTAATAATATGTGGAATGGCGCGCTCGAAATACTGCGCGGGTAATAGGGATATCCTGTTCCTGCTTTAAACGTATCAGCCGACAGAGCCGCGTTTATAGCGGCTCTGTTTTTTTAGGGACTTTACACGCCGTTGTAGGGATGATAAAATCGACTTCGGCCAATATGGGGAAGGCTGTGTGCTTGTGTGTTTTTTATGCCGTTCCTCAAAATTATAAAAATTTGTTTTGCAAAGGAGCGTCTTTATGGCAACGCGAAGAGAGCCACGTTTTAAACTCTGCCGTCACTTGGGAGTCAATGTCTGCGGTCATCCTAAAGCCCTTAAGAGGGTGGACAGCAAAAAACCTGCGCGCGGAGGACAGAAAGTATCAGAATATGGTCTCCAGATGCTGGAAAAACAGAAGATCAAAGCCTACTACGGAATTTTGGAGCGTCAGTTTGCTCGTTACTTCGATGTAGCGAAGAAGAGTTCCGAGGTAACAGGTGCCGCCCTTCTGAAACAATTGGAGTGCCGCCTGGATAACTTGGTCTACCGCATAGGTTTTGCGAGATCTATACGACAGGCGAGGCAGATCGTCAACCATGGGCACATACTGGTCAATGGCTCCAAAGTTGATATTCCGTCCTATGGCGTAAGAGTGAACGATGTAATATCGCTCAGAGAAAAATCCAGAACGAATCAGGTGTTCGCGGATAACTTTGAGGGACTTGTGTCCTTCAACGTGCCGTACCTGGAGAAGAACAAGACGCAGTTCAGCGCCAAGCTGGCTCGCGAACCACAGCGCGAAGAGCTTCCGATCGAAGTTAACGAAATTTTCGCGGTCGAGTTGTACTCCAAGTAAACCAGAATTTTAAAATCAAAAAACGATAAAAATCCACCGCTCTGTCGCAGGGGATTTTTATCGTTTTTTATTATAGCGATTTGCACAATCGCGAACGTGAAGTTCAAGGCTAAAAACATGATAGTGGAGCACAGAAATTTGTCCATAAAATAGCCAACGGCTATATTTTTATCGATTGTTTTTCCAGTTGCCCAAAAATCCTCCGAAGACGGATAGTGCTGAGGGGAAATTTCTGCGGCCCATGCCTACTCTGAAACGATTACTGCTTACGTCAAAGACGCTGTCCGGCAAAACCATGAGGCTTTTATCCGTTGCAGCTAGGGCGCACATGTCTCTCGCGTCACCGACAAGAAGGCGCGGAAAAGCGGTTGTTCCTCCCATTGTTGGTATCCACTCCACGGTTTCAGCGCGGCTGGTAAAAAATTCTTCGGCCAACCTTACATTGGTGCGAAGAATATCGCGATTACGCTCCATGAGGGTTTCAATGTTGCGAAGTGCCAGCTCGGCCAAGAATTCGCTTGGGGCGGAGTTGCATATGGTGGTGTAGTCCTTCATGGCAACGACCGGCAAAAGCAGGTCGTGATGTCGAGAGGCCAGCCATCCGGTACGTAACCCTGGTAATCCAGGGCCTTTAGAAAGGCCGCAAAGCGTTACTGTGTTTTTAAATTCCGTAAACGAGGGAAGGCTTGGAGAGTTAAGTTCCAGCCCTCGGTACATTTCATCGCTAAATATCGTAACTCCCGCGTTTTCTGCGATGTTCAGGATTTCGGCAAGTTCGTCTTCGCCAGGCATGTATCCGGTGGGGTTGTGGGGAAAGTTCACGACTAGAAGACGGCAGCCGCGCAACATGGATTTAAGTTCGTTAAAATCCAGAAGCCATCGCCCGTCTTCCGCTCTGAGCTTCCAAAAAGCCACCTCGCAGCCTATGGCGCGGGGCAGCTCATAAAGCGACTGATAGGCAGGGGAGATGCATACGACTTTGTCACCGCTGTGCAGAAAGCTGTTCATAAAAAGGAAGATAAGCTCCTGCGGGCAACCCGTTACGAGGCCTTCGCGGCCCACGTCATACAGTTCGTCCAGAACGTCCAGCAGGTTAGGGTGCCCTCTCGATTCTGTGTAGGATAATCGAAGCTCCGCCAGCTGCTTCGCGAGTTTTTCTCCTTCGCCGCCGATGTTTAAAAGTTCGCCTACAGTCCACGCTTCGCAATCGGACGGACTAAGCAGGTGAGATACGCTGAATTCGTATTTGGCGAAATAGCGCTCAAGCTGAAAGTCTCTTATGCGCATTGAGAGGACTCTTTGGCGCCCACGTTATCATGAATCTGGCGCAACACTTCGATGGCCACTTCGAGGGCACGCTTTCCATCGCGTATGCCCACCAGCGGCTGGCGCTTTTCGCGCACGCAGTCCACAAAATGCGCTAATTCAAGCTTAAGAGGCTCGCTTTTTGGAAAAACCGGGCGCTCAATGATTTCCGTCACGCCTTTACTGTCGCGCACGCAACGGTGAACTTGGACGTCCTGTGTCTCGTAGTTGACTAGCAAGTGGCGCTCGCGCTCCATGATGTCAAGCTGGCGCTGGCGCTTCTCGGCAACGCGGCTGACCAGAATGTGGGCCATTGCGCCGTTTTCAAAGGTCATCTGAGCGCTGGCGATATCCTCGTATTCTGTCAAAACCTTGCACCCCGTCGCGGCGATGCGCGATATTTTAGAAGGAACAAGGGACAGCACGATGTCAATGTCGTGAATCATCAGGTCTAACACCACTCCGACGTCGCTGATGCGTGTGGAGAGAGGACCCATGCGTTTGGATTCCAGAAAGAGGGGATTGCGAACAGTCTGGGAAATGTAGCGAACCGCGCCATTGAAGCGCTCAATGTGCCCAACCTGCAAAACTAGGTTGTTTTTCGCGGCGATATTCAAAAGTTCTTCAGCCTCGCTGGGCCGCGTGGTTACGGGCTTTTCTATCAGGACGTGGACGCCTTTTTCCAAAGCCTGCTTGGCTGTGTTGTAGTGAAAAATCGTAGGCACCACGATGGACAGCGCATCAGGCCGCTGTCGATCTATCAGCTCCTCCATGCTGGAATAGCAGGGAACGCCAAGGTTTTCGCCGATGAAATGTCCTCGGTTTTCGTCCAGATCAGCCACTCCGACGAGGCGGGCATTCAGCAGCTCGGTGTAAACGCGAGCGTGATGCTGGCCAAGATGTCCTACGCCCACCACGCCCACTCGCTTGAAATTGGCGCTTGTTTCCGCATTGAAGGCCGTTTCCATATTGAAGCCTGTTTCCATACAGTCACCCCGTTTGTTTTGGCTCAGAAAAATTAACGTGAAATTAACGTTTAACTGACTTCAAAAACATTATCACATGGAGAACGCTTTTTGTGGCGGCGTTAAAAGCACATGTGCTGACCGGTGTACCAGCTGACGGCCCGCTGGTTTTATTTTTTGAACCATTTCACGTCGCTGAACCAGCTTTTTTTGTCTTTTACCGGTTCTTCATCATCTGGAGTTACGTCGTAAAAATCCGACGCCTGGTTATGCGGCGCACGTTTGCTGTTCATTTTCTCGTAACAGAAAAGCCCGCCGCCGCTGAATAGGGATATCAATAAGAGCCAGCCCAGGACGCCCATAATAAACGCTGGCAGGTGGAATAGGATAAAATGTGCTACTTGAAATACCAACCCGCCAACGCACAATAGCGCCGGGATGAAAAACAGCGTCAAAATGGTTTTGTTTTTCGCGTCGCAGCGCTGCCATTCAATAAAAAGGGCAAATAGTTTCGATATGACCGACGGGGGCCATACGTATTCCATGAAAATCGATAACCAGCCAAGTTTCATACCTTAAACCTCCACAATTTTGTAGTTTTGGGTTCCCATTCCGAGAGCCTCGCCATAATTGATCTGAACTTCCCATGGGATATCCTTGAAAACGCCCTTGAATTTGTCTTTGCCGGGCGCGAGATATTCCCTATCCAGCATGCTGTCGGGGTTGCCATGTTGATCGTTGACTTTATCCGCGCATGCTTTATCAAGAGCCACCGGGTCGAACGAGGCCATAATTCCCACGTCTGGAACCAGAAAACTGTCGCTCCACCCGCAGCAATCGCACTCCGGCGTTACGCCCATGACGAAATTTATGTAGGCAATTTTGCCTTTTTTTTGCTCCGCCGCGCCGTAAGCGTACTCGGTCATACGATTGATGAATTCTTTCAGGCCAAAATCGTCCTCTCCCATGGCGATGCACGAAACTGGGCACACAGTCTGACACTGCCCGCATCCAATACAGCCATCGACGAGCAGGGCCTTTTTATTTTTGATGGCGATGGCTTGTTCGGGGCAGTAGGAGGCGCACCTTTCGCACCCTGTGCAAAGGGTTTCGTCAATGACCGGGTAAATATGGGAGTGCTGATCTTTTTTCCCGTCAGACGGGGCGCAGCCCATCGCCAGGTTTTTTATCGCCCCGCCGAAGCCCGACATCTCGTGCCCTTTAAAATGACTTAACACTATCATGCTGTCGGCTTCCGCGATGTCGCGTGCGATCTTGATTTTTTTAAAGTATTTGCCGTTGATGGGTATTTCCACGAAATTACTGCTTCTCAGGCCATCCGCAATGATTATCGGGGCCTGCACTGTTGCGTAGGAATAGCCGTGCTCCAGCGCTGTTTCGATGTGATCCACCGAGTTTTTGCGGCTTCCGAGGTAGAGCGTGTTGGTGTCGGTAATGAAGGGTTTTGCCCCATCTTTTTTGATTTTATCCACCACCTGTCGGGCAAAAAGCGGGTTTAAATAGCTGTCATTGCCCCGTTCTCCGAAATGCAGCTTGACGGCGGTCAAATCACCCTCGGTCAAAATTCTGGATAAATTCATAGCCTCCATGATTTTTTTCAACCTGTTGATTTTATTGCCTTCTTCGCCGCGAGTTCTGAAAGACGAAAACCACACTTCCGATGCCATAAGCCATGCCCTCCTGTTGTCCTGAACTCCGTTTACAGGACATTTTAACACGGAGGCGCGGGGCGTTATAATGTTTTCTATATATATTTGCGATATTTGCGCGGGGTGTGATTTATCATAATGAAAAGCAGAAAAAATAAATCGGGAGTGCGACAATGCCTTTAACACTAGTACCCACGCCCATTGGAAATTTGGAGGACATGACGCTGCGCGCCATTCGCGTGCTGAAAGAGGCCGATGTGATAGCCTGTGAAGACACACGCACATCCGGGGTTCTTTTGAGGCATTACGGAATCTCCAAGCCTTTGATAGCCCTGCACATGCACAACGAGAGGGAATGTTCGGAGCGCCTTATGTCATACCTCGCTGACGGCAAAAACGTAGCGGTGATAAGCGACGCCGGAACGCCTGGTATCAGCGACCCCGGTTACCTGTTTTTCCGGAGCGCAATAGACGCCGGATATGAGGCGGATGTTCTGCCTGGCCCGTCCGCGCTGTTGCCTGCCCTGATTTTGTCGGGCCTTGTGCCGCATCCTTTTTTGTTTCACGGCTTCCCTCCTGAAAAACCTGGGCAGAGAAAAAAGCTTTTTGAATCCCTGCAGCCATTGTGCTGCACGCTGGTATTTTATTTGTCGCCTCACAAGGCCGAGCGCCATGTCGCGGAGATGGCCGAGGTCTTCGGTGACAGGAGGGCGGCGCTCGTGCGCGAGATCAGCAAGTTGTATCAGGAGGCTATGCGTGGAACCATGACCGAAATTCTGGAACGCCTTTCCCTAGGTGTTAAGGGTGAAATGGTGCTGGTGGTGGAGGGAAGAGGCGTTGCGAATGAAGAGTCTTCTTTATGGCAGGACGAAGCCGAGGCTATGATAAACGGAGGCCACTCCGTCAAAACGATAGTGAATGAAATAACAGGGCAGTACAACGCGCCTAAAAATGCCGTCAAGGAATTCGTATTGAAACTGGCGCACAAATTGTGATATTCTTGTGTGCGCTAGCAAATCCGTTTTTGCTTTTTTATCGTGGAGGTGAGATTCGTCTGGTGACGGGCCCGGGCTTCAAACCCGGCGAGGGGTAGTTTAAGCTGACCCTGGTGGGTTCGATTCCCACACACTTCCGCCAAATTTTTTCCACCTTTCAAATATATAGCAATTTGCACAAACGTTTAGTCTGAATCAAGGTGAAACACCAGTAGTCATCGGCAAGAAGTTTATACATAAAATAGCCAACGGCTATAATCAGATGCTTTATACAATCACTCCGTACTCACGGGAGATGCGCGAGGCTGCATACTCTGGGAAATTAAAATCAACACGGTATCATTTTGTCTTTGATGAAGGCTAAGTGAACTATATACTGGTGCTGCGCGGGGTATTTTTGACGGTAAGCGCTTAAGTAGTTTGAGGGGTTTATTCAGATATAGGCCATTAAAATCATTGACAATGCAATTTTGAAGCTTTATTATCCCAATTATAATTTTCATGCTTGTAATATGCATATTTCCATACTTTTCATGTTTTCATACATGAAGTGAAAATTATTTTGATTTTTATGGTACTCTATGTGTCAATTTGGACAATTAATATCAAATTAACAGCTTTTTTACTAATTCGATTATTTTACTGTCCTCATGAAGGCCGAGATTTTCTGGATTTAATGGCCGAGCACATGTGCTCGGTTTTTTGCTGCAGTGTTCGCAAAGTGTGAAAGATGAGAAAAATATCAGAAAGAAGGTATCAAAATTATGAGAAAAATTTTCTTGAAATCAGCGTTTATTTTGTTGTTTTTAGCGGCGTGTTTTATGCCAGTGGCGGCAATTGCCTGCCCTGGGCACGACACAGGGCCTAATAGCTGCGCTTTTGTAGTGAATGTTGGTGCGGTGAGATGCAGGATTCATATCGGCATGTTTGGACTCCTCGACGTTTCTGGAGCCCCTCTCGTCCCTACTGGCGGTGGTATGTCCTTAACCACTTTTCCAATTGGTTTCCCAATTAATTTCCCTAATCTCTCTTTCACAGTGCCACCTCAAATCGCATTTAACCCTCTTTTTTCCGGCTGTCCCGGTTGTAACGCAAACCTAAACGGCGGCGGCTGGGCAGGCTGGCCAGTATGGCCCGGGCAGACCATTGATAGAAATGTTCATGGCGCTGGCGTGTTTGGCAACTCGTCTTTTGCAGGCCTTGTCTCTGGCACTCGAGGCAGTTATCCCGTAATTCCTCACGCGTTTGCCTCGTCTAACAATACCGTCATCGTAGGCGAAGGCCTTGCGGTGGGTGGCTCTGGTGTCTTCGGTGGACGAATCCTGGAGTCAGTGAGTGCGCCAATGTCGCCTAACGAACATAACAATCCCGGCCAGGGCGATTTTACTGCCCTTCCCATGCCACCGCTGGCTTTACAACTTCCCGGCTTCGATGACCCAAGCAGCTCGAATTTCGTTCCGCAGAACCAACGCTTTTTTACCGCCTTACCCTTGCTGGCTTCATACAACACTGCGATATTCCATGGCCGCACGAGTTCGGTAGTTAGAGGCGGGGATATCATGCTTCGTAATAACCTGCTGGGAAGCAGGTTCATGACCAGGGGTAATACCGTAACTATCCAAGGTTCAGCCGCAAATACTGCTGAGGTAGCCGGAGGCGTTGCTGGCGGCAGCGTTTTCGCCAACGCCAACGATGTTTATAGCTATTCCATGATGAACCGCGTTACTATTGGAAGCTACAGCAATGTGGGTCGCACACATGCTGGTGCCGCTGCTGCCTCTACACTTACTTTTACTGGTTATTTAGTTCAAGATATAACCGGCGGCGATGCTGGCGGTGCTAGGACGACGGCCACAGGTAATCGCGTGTACATCAAAGAAGAAGCGATTGTTAATAACGAACTTACAGTTGTCACCACGGACGTTACTGTGACTAGAGATATCAGCGGTGGAAGGGCGATGAACCTTGAAATCTTCCCTGGAGCACTCACTTTTATAACTCCCAATAACGCAACGGCAACGGCAACGGACAACCATGTGACCATCAGCGGCGCCAGCAATATCAGGGTGGGTATCCTCGGAGGTACTGCAACCAGCAATACAAATCTTACCATCAACAGTAACCAATCCAGCGTAGTCAGCGGGGACAATGCTGCCAACCCAGACTCTGTGAGGGGCAGTATCAGCGGCGGGCTTGCCAGAGTCAGGGTTACCGGACATGGTACGCTTGAGGCTGCGAATAACAGCGTAACCGTCAGAGGAGACGTCACAGTGCTTGGTAATATCTACGGAGGGAGAACCGATCTCCGTGGAGATACACCGGCAATGCCCCCTGCTGGTCCTACGCTTAGCGAAGCTACAGCAGCGGGTAATAGCGTAGACATCAGCGGCAGCGAGGTAGCCGGAAATATCTTTGGCGGGTTTGTTACTGCCCATGCCCCCGCTAACATGTCCACTCTCAACGCTTTCACCGGCAGTGCCACGAATAACACCGTAACCATCAGCGGCGGAGCCAGTACCAATCTGAATGACTCAACTCTATTTGGCGGCTTTGTGGGTCTAGGTAGTGCCAGTGCAGCTGCTATTAACCGTCCGTACGCCGGTATGGACGCCGTCAGCGGCAACACGCTGAATGTGAATTCCGCTCTTATAACCGTAAACGGCGTGGAAAATTTCTATAATATGAATTTCCGCCTGCCTACCGATATCATGTCGGCAACTTATGACGGTATTATGCTGACCTCAAATAACCCCGCTAATGTCTTCAGTGTCGGCAACGGCAGCAATACAGTTGGCATCAGCTTCTACCCGGCAATCCCTCTCAGCCTTCCGAACTCCGAAGACTACGGTTTCGATGTTACTGACCCTGATACTCTCCCCACGGATATAATACTTATTCTTAACGTAACCGATGTAACCAACCCGGCCAGCCCATTTGCTCCAAGGCATGTCATCGTTGGACAGTATAAATTCTGTGTATTTGTCGCTAACCATGTTGATCCTGCTTTTGGTATCCATAATCATAATCTGGTCGCCAGGCTTATTGGCATTGACTTAGGCGGCGGTGGCAATAATGGTGGCAATAACGACAGCGACCCCTGCGACTGCGATTACGGCGCGGCTGGCGGCCCCGGCTATGTTTTTCCTCGTACATGCATAAGCGGCGGTGGTAACGGTTGCAACGCCGCAGGCGCGGGTTTTGGAATGCTGGCGCTGCTGTTGGCGCTGGTTGTGAAAAAAATAAAATAGCTTACAGCGTTTTTTAAAGCCACAAATTCAATTTGTATAAAAAGCCACCCTGCACTATTGCGCCGCGGGGTGGCTTTTTATAGAGCGCGATTGAGCGATTTGATGCTTTTACTCTGATGTCAGGCTTCAAAATCATTGACAATACAATTATAAAGCTTTATTATCTCATCCGTATTTTCATACGATTATTTTGTAATACTAGTGTTTTGTTTATCGTAAAAAACGTGAAAGATAGAGGCAGATAAAAAATTATAGGGGGATAAAATTGAAATGAGAAAGACAGGAAAGTTTTTAGCAATAATAGCGGCGGCGCTGTTCTTCGCTTTTTCGGCTCCGGCGCTCGCAGTCACCAATCCGTTTATGGACGTGCCGCTTGGGCACTGGGCCTATGATGCTGTGGCTCAGCTTGCGGCGCGCGGCATAGTCTCCGGTTTTCCGGATGGTATGTACAGAGGTAACCAGCCCACGACGCGCTTTGAAATGGCTTCCGTTATTGCACGTACTCTGGCCGTTATAGACATGACCAAAGCCAGCAGGCAGGACGTGGATATGCTGATGAGACTTGTTGTTGAGTTCAAAGACGAGCTTGACGCCCTCGGTGTGAGAGTAGATCAGCTTGACGGCAGAGTTAGCAATTTACACAGCCGTTTGGGCGGATGGAGCATCTCCGGTATCCTTCGCACTGACCTTGAACGCTGGAGATGGGATGCGCCCGGCCACGAGATCGAAGATTTTCACAGAGGCACAAGGGGGTATTTCAACCATCACCACGCGCGTTTGTACTTCGGGCGCAGGTTCGGCGCTGACGAGAGCATCCGCTTTCAGGCGCGTGTCGGCGATGATGATGCAAGAGGCACTGCACTCAGCAGATTCTTTGTGGAATTCCCGTTCTTCTTCGACACAATGCTGACAGTTGGGCGCTTTAACTGGAACTTCGAAGCGCCGTACTATTTCGCCACAGCCGGGATCAGCGACCAGTTCTTCACCCCGTGGTTCACCGACGTGACGCATGATGGACTCGGCCTCACCAGAAATTTTGCCTTCGGTAGTTTTGCGATGTTTGCCGCACGTAACATTACGCCCGGCGTGGTATCTGGAGTTGGAAGCGATAACGAGCGCTGGGCGCTTGCCGGCCGTCTGGAGCTTCAACCCACTGAGCAGTTTGTTTTTGACGTTGGCATTCACGCCGCGCTGGGCGATGACTCCACTGTAACCGACTTTAACAGCTTGCTGTCTGACGGAGATATCGTTGGCTTGGATACGACAACGCTTTGGGGCGGTCTTCGCTTCAATTTTAACCGGGATATCAGCTTCAGGGGTATTTATTACCATCAGAGACATGGCGACAGAGACCTGCGCCGCGATCTTAATAACAACAGCCAGAACGCTTTCAGGCTTGGTGTCAACGTTGATCAAAATTTCCTGGGTTTTACCAGCCTGTGGTTCAGCTACGACTACGTGGACAGGGGCTTCTGGATGGCGAACCCGATTGCTCGGACAGCCTTCCTTGGACAGAATTATCCCGGCGACCACAGGTGGCTAGGCGGCTGCGGCACGCAGGTAATGCCGTGGGATATGAGAGCTTGGCGCATTGGGGCAACCCAGCAGTGGAACGAGAGATGGAGAACATGGGTGTACTTTGGCCGCAACATCTTCAGAGATGCCGTAGAGATTGAGCGAAATGGCGAATGCTGGATTTATGGCCTCAGAGCTACCCAGTGGGGAATTAACATTGAATACAGGCTCAACCCGCACGTTGGCTTTGCCCTTATGTACGTAAACACCAGATGGAACCATAGAGCCACTACCTGGAATAACCTGGATAACTATGTGATCCGCTTCCGCACGCAGGTAACGTTCTAAGTTTATTATAGCCGTTGGCTATTTTAGGTATAAACTTCCTGGCGATGACTACTGGTGTTTCACCTTGATTTAGACTAAACGTTTGTGCAAATTGCTATAAATAAAAACTCAACAGGCCGTCCGTTATTCATCGGACGGCCATTTTTTATTTTTAAAATTTTATTCCGCGATGGCAGGTATGGTACTATAAAGAAAAATAAAAGCATAGGAAGGTGACTGGAGAGTGATCGGTCTTCAAAATCAGGTTCCGCTCAAATCTTTGACTGCAAGAGCGAGTTTGGTCATGCTTCTGCGTACTCTTTACCGTATGGGGCTGAATTACTGTGTTTTACTCCCCAGCGGAGATTATGCATACGCACTCGTATTCACAAAAGATCAGCTTGTATCCCTGATCGAGCGCGGTAACTCTGATATGCTTGTGGCGGATATTCCCAAAAGCGTGACTCAGGGCTTTTTCAAGCCAGCTGCTATTTTTAAACCCGATGAGCCAGATTTCGTGCCGGACGATGGAGAGCCTGAACAGCTTCAGGTGTTGCTGCTAGAAGAGGGCGGTGCGAAAGTGTCGTCTTTGAAAGATGCGCTCGTTCCAAGGGCGCCGGAATTTCCTGGGTGGTGGGAAGCGCCGGTGCCTTTTGCGATGCTTGGGTATGGAAAATTGCACATCAACCACACCGCGTTGCTGATGTTCGGCTCAAATCTGGAGCGTATGCCTATCGAAGACATTCCGGACAAGGATGAATTTTTAATCACGCTGGAAGGCGAAACAAGCCATTGCTCTGTCACGTTTCGACGCCTTGAGGGGGATATCTTCGCGTTGGAGGACTCCACCAGCGACCTTGCGGCGGCCGAGGAAGTTGCCTGGTGGGCGGCGATAGGAAAAGCCTGGACAGTTGCGCTGGACTTGGAAAAACGCGCGTACAGCCGGTGCAGTGAAGGAGAAACGGAAAATCTCAATTCCGAAGACAGCGAGCTACACCCGTGCGAGTGGGGCGGAGAACTGTTGGGGTATTTTCGCATTGAAAATAAAACCGGCGTTAAAAGCGAAGGACGCGAAGAAAACGAAACTCCAAGCGCCGAAGGGCAGGCCAAAAACAAGCGCGGCAGGAAAAAAGTCTTGAAAAAATCCAGTGGAACCGAAAAAAATGAGAAGAATAACAAAAGCGAGAAAAGTAAAAAAAATGTAAAGCGTAAAAAAAACAGCGCGGACAAAAATAACGCGGATGGCAATGACGCTTTAAATATACTTGGGCCTCAGACGCTTGGGCTTCTCGCGCCTGGAATACCATTTGACGTAGGCGAAGGACAGAACAATGGGGCCTAAGGTTAAATTGATCGCCGGGGTGTTATACCCAGACGGCGATGGCGGTGAAGAGTGGTTTGCCTGGACGCTGAAAGAGCTGGAAGCCATTTGGGGCGAGCATGAGGACGTGAGCCAGCCTGTACCGTTCAGCATCACGGACTACTATAAAGACATAGCCCCGCGTCTGGCGCGGCGTTTTATATGCTTTAGAGGATTGGTGCAGGCTGGCGGTTTACCCGACTGGAAGATCGCCGCTATAGACATAGAGGGCAAAAGCAGGATTCCCAGAGCCATTAATGTTGACCCTGGTTACGTTGACGGCGCGCGCCTCGTTCTGGCCTCTACCAAAGACCACGCTCATCGCGTCTACATCAGGGATGGGATATTCGCGGAGGTTACGATGCGCTTCAGGTTCGGAAAATGGATGCCGTTCGATTACACTTTCCCCGATTTTGCGAGCGGCGCGTACGATAATTTTCTGTCGGCGGCGCGCAGGTCGTGGCTTGAGGAGAAAAGGAGGGCGAGGCAATGATAAGCCGCTACGCTACGAAAGAAATGTCCAAAATATGGAACGAGGAAAACAGGTTTGCCGTCATGCTGCAGGTTGAACTTGCGGCGTGCAGGGCGTGGAACGAACTCGGGCGGATACCTGACGAGGCGCTTGACGATATTTTCAGCAAGGCGTCGGTCTCCGTGTATCGCATCGAAGAAATAGAAAGGACAGTGCAGCACGACGTCATAGCCTTCGTCACGGCTGTTGCCGAAAAAATCGGAGAAAATGGCCGCTACCTTCACCTTGGTCTTACCAGCAGCGATGTTCTTGATACAGCGTCATCCCTTATGCTGCGCGAGGCGATGCAGGTGCTCAGAAGCACTCTGCTGGAATTGGACGCCGCAATTGTAGAAAAAGCGAAGCAGTACAAGCGCCTGCCCTGTATTGGGCGCACGCACGGAATGCACGCCGAGCCGATGACGCTGGGGCTCAAATTTCTTGATTGGCATGACGAGCTGCAACGAAACATCGAGCGCCTTGATCTCGCCGTGGCTCAGAATTCTTTTGGTAAAATTTCGGGGGCAGTCGGCACCTACGCGCTTTGCCCTCCTGAGATAGAGGCCCGCGTGTGCGAGCTTCTGGATTTGAAACCGGCCCCCGTATCCAATCAAATTTTACAGCGCGATCGTCATGCCTGTATGATGAACGCTCTGGCGTTGCTGGGCGGTGGGCTGGAGCGTATGGCGACGGAACTGCGACACTTGCAGCGCACGGAGGTAGGGGAGGTCTGCGAGCCGTTTGGAAGCGCGCAGAAAGGCTCCAGCGCAATGCCTCACAAGCGCAATCCCGTCAGAAGCGAGCGTATTTGCGGCATGGCGCGGCTTCTGCGTGGGTACGCACTTACGGCCATGGAAAACGTGGCCCTGTGGCACGAGCGGGACATCAGCCACTCGTCAACCGAGCGGGTGATGTGGCCGGACGCGTTTCATGTAATTCATTTCATGCTATCCGACATGGTGTACGTTGTGCGCGGCCTGATGGTGGACGAAAAGCGCGTTGCGGAAAACATTGAGCTGACCGGCGGGCTGATCTTCAGCCAGCGCGTAATGCTGGAGTTGATCGACAGGCTGGAACTCCCAAGGGATACTGTTTATAGAGTAGTGCAGGACAACGCCATGCGCACGCCGCGCGGCGAGGGGAATTTCCTAGACCTAATGAAGCGCGACTCTCGGCTCTCCGGTAAAATCGACGATGAAAACCTTGAGTCGCTGTTCGATGTAAATTTTTACATCAGGCATGTTGACAAAATCTTCGAGCGCTTCGGTCTCTAGCGCAAGCTTCGACGCACGCAAGGCGGAGGAGCTGGTTGACCGCTTCTGTCTGTACCTTGTGGCGGAGCGTGGCCGTAGCCGCCTCACTGCGTCGAGTTACGCGTCTGACCTGAAGCAATGGCTGAACTTCTGCGAAGAAAACGGGTTTGACGCCTTCCCGCCTGCATTTTCCTCCGTAAGCGCGTTTCGCAGAAAAATGGAAGAAGACGGCAAAGAGCGCTCCACTCAGCAGCGCTTTATCGCTGCCCTGCGCTCGTGGATAAATTTCATCGAGCTGGAAGAGGCCGAGGGGTTAGACATTTCCCTTCCTGAGCTGCCCGGTAAAAGCAAGCTCCAGCCGCGCATACTCAACGAAGCAGAGGTAAAGCGCCTGCTGGACGTTTGCCATGGTGTAAAACCTCTGCTGGTCAGGGATCGCGCCATATTCGAGGTTGGCTACGGGTGCGGCCTGCGGGTCAGCGAGATATGCAACTTGTCCATGATGGACCTCGATTTTGAATCGAAGCTCCTGCGGGCGAAGGGCAAGGGAGATAAAGAGCGCATCGTGCCTTTTTTGGGAGAAACGGCGCGAAGCGTGGCCGTGTACCTCGAAACCGTCCGGCCGTTGCTAAAGAGCAAAGAAAATAAAAACAGTAGCGCAACCAACAAGGTGTTTTTGTCATATTCAGGGCGTCCACTGAGTCGCCAGGACGTGTGGCGCACCATCAGGAAGCGGGGGCGCGAGGCAGGAGTCGCGTCATCGCGCCTTTACCCTCATATTTTACGGCACAGTTTTGCCACGCATCTTCTAGCCGGAGGCATGGATATGCGTACGCTTCAGGAGATGCTGGGGCACAGCTCTATAGTTACGACTCAGGTTTACGCGCACTTCGACGGAGAGATGCGCGACGAGTACGACAAATTTCACCCCAGAGCGTGAAAAATTACACCTTATTATAAAAACGACTCTCCTCAATAGAGGAGGGTCGTTTTTGCTATTTCACAACAATGTATCGCGTTTGTACATAGAGCATGATATGATAAGCAGGCAATATGAAAGAGGTGATTTTCATGGCGAAAACAGCAAGTATGTATATCCGCATAGACCCACAGGTGAAAGCCGATGTGGAAGCAATTTACTCTCAATATGGCATGAGCATCACCGATGCTATAAACGTGTTCCTGTACACATCACGGCACATGCGCGGACTTCCTTTTGATTTGCGTCCTTCCGTTCCCAATGCCGAAACTTTGGAAGCCATCGAGGAAGTGCGGCACATGAAAGCGGAGCCATCTATAGGCAAAGCATACACTGATGTTGACCAAATGATGGAGGAATTGCTTAGATGATGAAAGAATTGCTTACTTGATGTACGTTGTAAAGCCAACAAAACGATTTTCCAAAGACTTGAAGCGTATTGAAAAGCGTGGGTATAAAATAGATCTGCTGACGGATGTAATCAAGAAATTGGTTGCCGGAGAACCTCTGGACGCAAAGTATCAAGACCACTCATTGAAAGGCAATTATGAGTGTTGTCGCGAGTGTCACATTACACCGGACTGGCTCTTGATTTACGAGGTTGTTGGCAGGGAATTGATTTTGTATTTGACGAGAACAGGCACGCACAGCGATTTATTCGGTTGATGTGAAATATCATTGATGTGGAATAGAAAAAATTTTCCTGGCATAACATATCCAAAAAGGAGTTGTTGATTGTGAGCGAACACTACAATAAAGCGATGGAGGCACTGCAGTATATCAAGTCGGTGGCGGGAGAATTCCAGCCTGAAACGGCGGTGGTGCTGGGGTCGGGGATGGGCAAAATCGCCGACGAGGTAAGCGGGCCCGTAGTCATTGAGACAAAAGACATCCCTCATTGGCCAAGGTCAACCGCGCCGGGCCATGCCGGACAGGTCATTCTGGGAAAGATGGAAGGCCGCCCCATTGCCATGCTGAAAGGCAGGCTCCACTATTACGAGGGGCACAGTATGAACGATGTGGCGTTCCCAACCAGGGTCATGGGCATGTGGGGAATCAAGCAATACATCGGCACGAACGCCTCAGGCGGCATTGACCCCTCCATGAAAACGGGGGACATAGTTTTGCTTCACGACCACATTAACTACATGGGGGCTAACCCTCTGATAGGCCCAACCGAGCCGCGCTGGAACGTGCGCTTCCCTGACATGACGCATGCCTATAGCCGCCGCCTTATAACGCTGTGCGAAAACGCGGGAATATCGGCTGGTGTTCAGACCCGCAGGGGCGTTTACATAGCCTTTTCCGGCCCAACGTACGAAACGCCGGCGGAGGTCAGGATGGCCCGTATGCTGGGGGCGGACGTTGTGGGGATGTCCACCGTGCCGGAGGTGATCGTTGCCAACGCCATGGGGATGGAGACGGCCGTAATTTCGTGCGTAGCCAACCTCGCCGCCGGCATGACCGGCAATGCTCTGACGGAAGAGGAAGTTTTGGAAGAAATGCAGGCCGCCTCCGGCCGGCTTGGAAGCCTGATACGCGGATTGATGAAAGAACTTGAAAAGGAAGGGCTGTAACCGTAACCATGAAAAAATTTTGCTTCGTATTTTGCCTGGTATTTTTATGTTTGTTCGTTTCGC
>Ga0131853_10003062_pt1 | contig 30008 bp, 19 predicted proteins | sample TergutLab28metaG_FD_92764 | JGI IMG/M metagenome (GOLD analysis project Ga0131853, IMG submission 92764) | Labiotermes labralis P1 segment gut microbial communities from Petit-Saut dam, French Guiana - Lab288 P1 (version 2) (version 2) | ecosystem: Host-associated > Arthropoda: Insects >... | reverse complement strand
TTAGCTCGACATGTTTCGGGTACAAACGCCCATCATCAGAAGCATTAGATGGTGCCGTGCACGGCACCATCCGCACCGTACACACGACCTACGCAGCCGCTCTCAAGACCACCACCCATCCAAAACTCGGTGCAGAAAACCATATGCTCCAACTCAACATCTAATGCTCCTTATGATGGACGTATATACCCGAAACATGTCGAGCTAAGAATACATAAAAAATATTACCTAGTTGTATCAAGTTGGCATTTCACTTTATTTAATTTAGTGATAACTGTTTCGAAGTTTCATTTTTCTCCTGAATTGTCTTCTACTGTGATGGAAGAACACATATTGCAGGTGCTTCAAAACACAATGTCGAGTAAAGTGGTTGAAGAATATGAAACGGTTCTCAGAGCAGGATGGGGCGTTCGCAATGGGACGATATAAAATACACGAATAACCTTCATCGCCAAACCTGTGTATAAGTGGTCGTTGGGAAGATCAGGAAAAAGGGGTGATAAAATTGTGACAAACGCAACAGAGCCTGCGGATACGAAATGGATGGCACTCTCTCACAAGCACGTTGACAGACGAGATTCATGCAGCCCTCCCCATCGAGTTATTTTTAACTATTTACAAGTCGACTCAACATAAACAACAAGAAGGCTTGAGATTTTATGAGTTTTGCTGTTATCTATGTTGAACCTACCAGAAGTGTAGTTTAATTGAATTTTACTTTCCTTAATGACTGTCTTTCGTTTAGATATGAAATAAGGGAACTGCAAATGATTGAACAGTTTATAGAAGATCTCTGTATTTGCTTGTTTTTGGACAATATCCAAGAATGCAAAGAACGGTTGAAAAAAAACAGCCATAACGGCTGCCATCTGTATGAATAATACAAGTCAGAACGCTGATACAAGTAAAATATTTTAAAAACTTGGTTGTTTTAAAAACAAAGGAGATTTGAAGTATTGTTTTTAGAACAAAATACAAAGGAAACGCCAGAATCGCGTGTAAGAAAGAATGCTTGAAACATTGCACACTTTGTTTCCCTGTTCCTTCTGTGCGCTGGAAATCAGGTAAACTTTCCAGTTTGTGTAAAATCAACTATTTATTTCTCAAAATCAGGCTACCAATGGAGTGTGTGTGTTGCCACTTCTGTGTACAGATTAACGACCAACTAAGAATTTTAGGTTTGCGCTGACGTATATTCAAGGGATTTATAATTTTAGCGTTAATTTGATGCTTTCTCTAAAGCAAAATTTCACCCATTCTCTGTTGATATGCGTTTGTAAATTCTGACTTCAAAGAGGAAGTTACGTGTGTACGTAACGCAACGTAAAGACATATAAAGATTTGGAGTATCGGAGTTCCACGCACTATTTACTCTGATGCTAAATGCGAGTGAGCGGCCATCTTCACCTTTCGCATTGTTACCCAACTGGGACAAAACGCCCCGATAGGAAGAAGCATTTTTCGCCTGGACACAGTGGCTGCAAAGATTAGGATTTTTTGCTGTTTCCAGAAACACACGAAGAAGTATGAAAGTTCAGTTCGCAGCAAAACCAAACATTCCTGTACAAAGTTCAACATGAGCAGTTGAGTTAAGCTTTTGTGAGTTTTGATTTTATGCTGTGAGTTATTCTCTCTTACTGGACACAGCCGAGTATCTCATTGAGCCGGAATAGCGTAGTCGGTGTAGTGACTAAGCTTGTCGGTGGATCGAATTTCGATTCCCGGCAGTAATAGACTTTTGTCCTCTCTACAATGTCCCGACAGGCTCTGGGACTCACGCAGCCTCCTATTTCCAAGGTAAGGGTGGCCTGCCCTGGGGAAGAAGAGGCCGGTCGTGACACTGACTGCTCACCTGCATCTAGTGTCGAAGTTAATCGTTAATATTGCACAAAACTGTCATTCCACCGCACTGGTGCCTTCATATTGTGTGCACACGGACAGTCTTAAATTCACTTTCGCAGAGTCTCAAGCTAGTCATAGAGTTTCTGGACCTCTGAGACCCGAACGGTCACCATCATTTTCAAAAAAGCTTCTCATTGTAGCCTGTCCTAAGCCATTTCAATCATGTCCACGTCCTCACATTGTAACTTTAGATATATTTTTTAATATTATCGTTAATATTAAGATGGATCTTAAAAATGAAGAATTAAAGTGTGGATGTTGGTTGATTTGAGTGGCTCAGGATTGAGTCCACTGGCGTGTTGTTTTGAATTAACACAATGAGAATTTTCATGTACCTTCATAGCAGATTACTTATGGCCCGAATTATATAAAACTTTACAAGTAAGTACCGTAAACAATAAATTTGGTTGGTTGGATGGTTGGTTGTTTTGGTTTATTTTCGCTTGGTTTCATTTTGTCTGGTTTGGTTTCGTTTGGCTTCGTTTGGTTCGGTTTCGTTTCGTTAGGTTTGGTTTGGTTTCGTTGGTTTCGTTTGTTTGTTTGTTGGTTGGTTCGTTGGTTGATTGGTTGGTAGGCTTGGTTTGATTTGGTTTCTTTTCGTTTCGTGTGGTTTCGATTGGTTTCGTTAGGTTTGGTTTGGTTGTTTGGTTGGTAGTTTGGTAGGTTTTGTTTGCTTTGGTTCGGTTTCGTTTGATTGGTTTCGTTTCGCTGCTTTGGTTGGTTGGTTGGTTGGTTGGTTGGTTAATTGGTAGGCTTGGTTTCGTTTCGTTTCCTTTGGTTTCGATTGGTTTCTTTAGGTTTTGTTTGGTTGGTTTGTTTGTTGGTTGGTTGGTTTTTTGGTTGGATGGTTGGTTGGTCGGTTGGTTGGTTGGATGGTTGGTTGGTTGGTTGGTTTGTTTGGTTTGGCTGTTTGCAGAATTAGTTCCTGCGTTCGTCCTACATTTTAACATCCGGGAAGTCCACTCATTTACGATCGATATTCTATCAAAGGCGGTATTTGAAGTTCATCTTGTGTTTGAGGATAAATGAGAATGAAGCAACCGCTTGTTGGCAACCGGAAGGAGCTCTGAAGGGGGGAATGTGTGGTTTCCTGACCTGTGCGAAGATAAAAGAGAGAGATTCTCTCCACACACAAAGATAATTAAAGTGAGCCCAAGAGGTCGACAGTGCAGCGGGTCCCAGCCATTGTCCCCTACCACTCAAACAATAACTAACTATTTTCTTGTGTGTTTCAAGAATAAAAGGTTCCTGGCACTCCAAAAAGAAGAACCTGCCTGCAACACAAGACACATTGTTGGGGGTGGGTACGGCATTGATCTCCTATAGGAAATTACATAAAGGGAAGGAACAAAGGAGATAGTCGTCATGTAAAGGGAGGTTTGTTTTATGTTGTACTCAGGGTTGTGCTGGGTGACCCTTGCTGCTGCTTCCTGATTGCGGGAATGTGTCCTTAATAGTATTTCCGGTTCCACAGCACTTCATCTCCCAGGCGTGGTCTGATTTAGTGATCTTCACACAAAAGGTTTCACACTATGCATTCCATCTCTTACTACCAAACTTTTTCTTTGTTTTAAGATCGACGTACGGCAATTCAATTCCCTGTATGATCAGGAATTGTTTTCCTTCATCTTCGAGCCTTTGTTAGTAATTAAACTCGATAGCTAACCACGCACTCCTACCGTTTTTAATTGGATCCCCCTAGATAGGCAGCTGTGTAGATATTTATAATGAATCTGCTGTGTGATTAGTATGCATATGGAGTTTCTTTAGCTGCGCTGCTTCCAGTTACTAAGGCTGTACAGCATGATAGTAGTTGGACGAATGTGGCAATGGAGCATTACCGGACTAACAGTGCAAGCTAATAGTAATTCGGAAAATCTTTCATTACGTCCCATTATTTTTTGACTTCTCGTATATAAAAGAAATGACTGGGTAGGCACGTGATTGAGTGGGAGGATGGGTGGGTGGCTGAGTGAGAGAATGAGTGAGTGGGAGGGTGGGTGGGTGGCTGAGTGAGTGAGTGGGTGGGTGGCTGGGTGGCTGAGTTGGTGAAGGAGTGAGTGGATGAGAGTGTGAGTGAGTGGGAGGGTGGGTGGGTGGCTGAGTGAGTGAATGAGTAAGTGGGTGGGTGGCTGGGTGAGAGAATGAGTTAGTGGGAGGGTGGGTGGGTGGCTGAGTGAGTGAGTGAATGAGTGAGTGGGTGGGTGTCTGGGTGAGAGAATGAGAGAGTGGGAGGGTGGGTGGGTGGCTGAGTGAGTGGGTGGCTGGGTGGCTGATTTGGTGAACGAGTGAGTGGATGAGAGTGAGAGTGAATGAGTGAGTGTATGAGTGAGTGGGTGGTTATTTGGGTGAGAGAATGAGTGAGTGGGTGGGTGGGTGGTTGAGTGAGTGAATGAGTGGGTGAGATATTGGTTGGGTGACTGAGTGAGTGAGAAACGTCACAGTGAGCACTTTAGAGAGTGATGTAGTATGAAATGATCCATTAACGCATTTCCTCGCAATTTTTCGACAAATTTAATGAGATGCAGATTTACCCCTGACTCTCCAAAAACCACTTTCCTATTAGGAAGGGAACATAAAATCAGGTTCTTGACGGGGAAAAAAATTCAATGTAGAGATAGATGATCTTAAGAATAAGGATACAGGAATGGACAATGAAGGAAATAAGATTAATAAAAAAAGAAAAATAAGAAAAAATGGGAAGAAATGATGAAGAATGTGTGAGTTATGGAAGCAGAGGGGAGGATACTTCAGGGAAAGGGAAAGCAGAAACGAGAAAGTTGACAGAGAAAAATGGGGTATATTGGAACGCCTTGACAGGGTAATCCTTCCTCTCCTTTCCTTCTGTCTTCGAACCGAAGAGTACCTGTGAGGAAGCTCACAGAGCTGTTTCATCTTGGAACCGTAGCTTTGCCGCGCAATATGTCTCATGTTGGAACCATTAAGAGATTGACCACTTTGTAACGCCGAACTCAGTAATGGCTTCCGTCAGAACTGCAGCTGCAAAAGCTGGTTGCTGGTATCATACTGAACGAGGCTTTCAGGATTGCCACGTGTTCGACTGCATGCATAATTTTTCTCCAGTTAACCCCCTTTTCTTTAGCACAAATAATGTGGGGTCATGCCCATTTGTCTCTCCCTTTCGTATTCCCTGACTGACATTCCTGAAAATAACAAAGAAAATTCGCCAACGTACTCCACACCTTGGTTAGTTTTCTAAAGTTTTATACAAATGTGATAATCTTGTAGAGTCTTTAAAATGGCGTACTCGCCAACCGTTCGGCAGGTTAACAGATCTTCGAGAAATATGCAACTTTTTTTTCGAAGTCACACTTTTGTAGAATATAAAATTAAGTTGCTTCTGAGTTAGTTTTGTCCTACGTTTCCCATTATTTGGCAACGAGTAGCTAATCGTTGGAAGCAAAGAAGTTAGATATTACACAGGCTTGTAAATATAACTAAATCTTAGGCAACAATTAAGATTATAATTCAGTGTAGCGTACCTCTTTAGTCTTAAGGTGTCAAATACTATACGTCAGCCAATAACACAACATTTATTTTATATACAATGGTATATATGTCAGGGCGACATGTTTCGACCTAGTCGGTCATCATCAGACCCTCCAAGAAAACAGATCCAAGAGTTTCCCACAAGTAGTGAGCATTTGGGATCCCATAATGCAGGATAACTAAACAACTCTTGGGTCTGTTTTCTTGGAGAGTCTGATGATGACCGACTAGGTCGAAACATGTCACCCTGACATATATACCATTGTATATAAAATAAAAGTTGTGTTATTGACTGACGTATGGGAAACTTTAAATTTAAAGTTTGAGGTAGGAAGCGGGAAAGTAATTGTTTCCGGCGCAACGTTGGCAGCACTTCCGCGATTTGATGTGCTGTTGTTTTGGTCACTCAGTAATGTTTAACTCCATACATATATATATTTGTGATTTAGAATCCATGTATATTTGATTGCTAATTTGAATTATTGCTCTTGTTAATAAGTAATTTAATACAAATTAAACAATCATCAGCGTTGTGGCTCACCCTTTCAACAACTCGCTCCAAATTGTTACAACAGTTGGATAGCAGACCTGATTAGCAGTGCGCCATCACAAGTGGCGATATCGTGCCGACAGTAAGGGCGTGTTAGGGGCGAGCCGTGCAGAATGTGGAGGACAATCATGCTTAATTTGGTGACTACTGAGTCGTGAAACTATGGCCTAGATGCTGGCCCAAATATTAGCCAGCAGACATCAGAGCACACCGTCCCGGTTTATCAGTTGACATTTGCGCTGTAAACCCCGCGTTTTAAATACAGACAACGTCCCAGCACGATTTCTCAAATCCCCTAAATTTATTTATTTTTGAGTACGTATTTATTTACTACATCAGAAATAAAAATGATTTGAAACTATTTTGATATATTCCTTCTAAAAATACCTAGGTTTTCCGAATTGTCGTTCCTTTAAATTGTTTTTATTATGTACATATATTTATGTGTGTGTGTTATTTAAAAGTGCTATGAGACTCACCCATCTCTGTCTTTTGTCTTCGATTGCCCAATGAAGCAGCGTCATATTCCAGAAGAACTGAACCCTCAGCTACGCAATGCGGAAACTTCAGAACTAGCCGATAAAGATGCACACTTTCGCGCCTGACGTCTCTTCCCTGCACAGGCTAACATGAAAGCAGCCTGCGTCTCGTGACCGCCAGCTTGTTTATACCACGTTAACGTCACAACGATGAATATTCATTAGATTTTCAACTCCTTCCAGGATGATTAGTTTATCCAAACACCAGAGGCTTCCGAAGTGACGCCTGGAAGTGCTGCAATGTGTCTGACAAGCGATAGTAAGGTGCGAGCTGGTTGCAGATAGACTTGGTTCTTACAGCATTTATATGCGTGTTGTCTGTCCTCAAACCTCATGTTGTGGCAATCCGCAGGAATTTTTTAACATGGCCATATGACAAAGATTTGAATCGCGTTGGAACAAATAGGGATGAATGATTAATTTCACGGTGCCTTGGGAAATACCGTCCCATTAAGCATATGATGTATTGCAGGGCGAACTGCAGAGCCTTCATGGATATTCAGATAAAGTGGAAAATTTAAACACACCTACATGGCATGAAACCACAAACATCCGGTGCATATGCAGCCATTTCACTGAGTGTACTGTCACGGTCCGTGGTTGTTGTTGTTGTTGTTGTTGTTGTTGTTGTTGTCGTCGTCGTCGTCATAGTTGCTGTTGCTGCTTTTGCTGTTTTTGCTTTGTTGTTGAATTATCGATATATTCAGGAAAATCCGTCTCACTTAACGATCGTTCAATTGAATAATTTGGTGCCATGTATCATTATTAAAGCTTCTTCTTACCTGACGATGTTATCTCTTTTCCATGTGTTTGTATTTGTGATTTGTTATTTCATGCATTTTCCGTTACATTTCTAGGCTACATATGTAATTGGCTCAGCAGATATTGTAACAGCACATTACTAATACAGAATTCAGTTATCATCATCATCATTATCATCATCATCATCATCATCATCATCATCTGAAAGCCATCTCTTATTTCATAACCGTAAAATTTAAGACATTTGTTACAGTCCTCTATAGGACATGTTCAAGAGGTAATTTCATTCATCTTTCAGCTGCTACCGAATTTCTCTTTGCCCAATAGCTGCTTAAAATTGTGCTGCCTATAAAAATGTTATACTTAGTCCGAATTACCCTATTTTGCAGAAATAAATTAACATTGTTTATTTCACTGCAACTGCAGTTACGTTGATTTTGCAAGATTACTAAAGAAATGCCTAACTCTTGTGAGAAAGCTAACAGATGCCCAGTAAGTGAACAATATCTGCTCATTGTATGAATCCAGAACTACTTTACATACTCAAAAAGCTCGCAACTCGTCACTATCCAGAGGAAGACGAACCCACTTAATACCGTAGACTCCTGTTGTTTTAAGACCCATTTTATTTTTATCCCCGCCTTTATTCCTAGATTTTCCAAGTTACCTCATTCCCTCAGATGTTCCCACCATAAATATATTTCCATTTATTCTCTACCCAATGTGTGTTACGTAACGCGCCATTTATTTCAACAATCAGTGCTACTGGACGAAGAGCTAAAAACACGGACCTTCCAATTATGCACTTTTTTCTGCCTCATTTTATTTCCTTTCCCCTAAAAATCTTCATCAGCATCCTATACTGGAAAACCCATACTCTTTGCCCTCTCCGTAATATGATAGACCAGATTTCACGTCCGTAAACGTCAAGTGCTTAATCATGGTTCTGCATATTCTAATCGTTAAGATTTATAACTGCAGGTGGGACGACCAGAAGTTTTGTTCTGACCTGTGACGAGCATTCCTCGAATGTAATCCGACGGTAACTCCATCTTGACTGAGATTTGCTTTGTTTGTGTTGATCTGAAATGTGATCGTTACCAGCATTGCTTCGTTTGTGTTGATCTGATATGTGATCTTTACCAGCATTGCTTCATTTGTGTTGATCTGAAATGTGATCCAGCATTCTTATGGTAGATTTTTTGTTCATATTTTTTGGTTTTCTCTTGGATTCTGATGATGCAGCAGACAAGCATTTTTCTCCGTTTACGTCCGAAACAACCCATTTATTATTAGCACATAAAGTTTATGTACCGTTTTTATCGTATTTGTGTTGCATCCAAACAAATTATCGTCAGAATAAATCAGAACGTTAAGTATGACATTCGATTCAATTATGCCCTTGTATGCATGTACCTCCCCTAGCAAAGTCGCAAAGAAATGGCGAAGTAACGTCTTGTTTCAAAACATTATGAACAGGAAAGTCATCACACATTTTTTTTACTTAATCGTACTTGACAGCGGCTTTCACTCACGTCACACAATATTTCTCCAGACGATTCTCGTTGTGATGCCAGACTTGAGCCTTTCTTGAAGTCTTTAAAAGTCTAATGTACTATCCCGTATATTATCTAATTTTTGTTCAACATTCTAGGAATGCAGAATATGTCATTAGTAGCTGATCTGTAATATTCAAATACACGTTGATGATAACCAACACTTAGTCTGTTGTAATGTTTCCGTTCTGTGAGTTAAGTTCTCTCCCTATTATTATTATTATTATTATTATTATTGCATTTACGTGTGCATGCTACTTTTATAGTTGGCCTTGGTTGCCCTGTTAAATCACGTAAAAAAGCAAGAATAAGATAGAATAAAATAGAACTGAATTGAATTACTGATATACATTCAGAGATTCCCCCCTCCGGCCAGTTGTGTTCCATCTTAATATGCAGCTGCAGTATCTGTTTAATATCACTCAAAGCGGTTACAATACACACTCTATGACCAAAGATATAGTGTATTCTTTTCGTTTCTACCATTTCAGTCTTGAAGCTGCGACTAATTTAACGGCTTTGTCTCTTCACTTTGTTTATTTTTTTGGCCCTCTTAGCTCTTGTCTTTGTTTATTGTTGTTGTTTTTGTCATTGTCTTTGTCGTCGTCTTCCTGTACATGTGCTGTCTTTGTAACTGACCACTAGACTTTCAAGTCAGTCGTTTGATCAACAAGAAATTAATCGAATTTAATTATTTTATATTATTGGTTATGCAATTAGTAAACGGTTTAGTTTATATATTATTATTATTACAGTGCAGGCAGAAATATAGGATTTGATTCAGAATGCACAGTTTGTCTTATGGATCAGAAACTTTCATATCGGCTTAGCATCTGCAGACCGTCCTCAGACCCCTGACCCTTACAGACTGTTGTCCTTAATTCCGGAGGTATGTGGTGTGCTGCTATTTAACATTCCGACTGCAACACCACGTATGACACCTGTGTCGCCTAAGCCTTAGTTTAAACCAAAGTAATCCCGTCGCCTATTGGTGCCGTCTGGTGAATGCCTGGCCTCTTGAACTGTAATTTCGCCCACAGTGCTTCCCGTCACGTTTGGACCAAATGCGATCCATTTTGTTCCTGGGACACACGTAAAATGAAAATATTGGCTCTCGTGTGTAGAAGAGGACAATAGAACTATTAATACAAAGTGTTTAAAAAGAAGTTCTTGAATTTTATGCCCTTAATGTTGCGTTCAAACAATTACTGAAACTGAAGTTCCGAAGATGTGTCACTGATATACAAACGATTCAATATTTATAGTTTTTACGGACTATAAAACTCACGAGCAGACTCAATTTATGACACACGATAGTCGCGTTATCATATTCAATTCAACAAAAACATTTGCTACTAGAAATGTTGAATTATTGGGAATTTTTTTACCCCAAAATCATAGCCCGTCTACTGGGCATTAAATTTACGAGGTCCTGATGTATATCTCTTTTGGACACTAATAAAATTATATACAAAATTTACGAGGGATATCTCTTCAAAGTCGGTAGCTTGGAAGGTCAGAATGGAAATTTGAATGTAAATGCAAGATGCGTTTTTTTGTGACATGCAAGAGTGGTGGGTGGTGGAACTGAGTAGGAAATGGGTGAAGAGGGCTTTTGGTACTGATGGTGAATCTGCGAGTTCTGTTGCCGGAGAGGTCTTCTTGTACCCAGTCAAACTGCTACAAGTGGGAGGTCTTTAAAGTATGATGGATGATGGTTTTCCTTCAGAACTGTCTTTCTTGCGAAATTTCGTGGATATTGATCCATTTTATCAGTAAGCATTAGGGTCCAGACACACTGGCCTTCATGCTGACGAAGAAGGATGTGAGACCGACTAAGGATAAACATGAGTCTACATTTTTTTAGTAAAGGTCCATTACACTGTCACACGGGAAAACTTAGGCTGTATACACTTCTGCATTATAAAAATCAGTTTAATCTTGAGGAAAAGATTTCTGCAGCCGTGGGAATTAAAATCAAAGCGAAGAGAAGAGTTCGTGAGAAATTGATGATAAAACAGATGGTTGATGAACAATGTGGGTGTGTGTAAAGGGATACTGACGTGGGATGTAAAGCACATCGCAGAATAAATTGGCGAAGAACGCAGACTGATGAGCAGTCGGGAAGAATAGGAATGAATGGAGAACGTAAAACAATGGAAGCAGGAATTGGTACAATGAGGAGTAGAGCATTCAGGAAGCGATTACGTGCCTATTCATCATATCATGACGACTGGGAACACTGTGGTAGCAGCAGCAGCGACTGCTTTCAGTTCTTCTTTTTAAATAACCATTCTTATTAATGACGCACGTTATCTGGTTTCGTTATATTGAACACTGGTGCAAATTAACTGCACGAAACAGAGCCTGGCCTGTCGGAACGTTTGCGGTTAAGGTATGAGCAGGGGGAAATCACAGGACACGCAGGAAGCAACAAAAAAATACTGATATTTAATAATTATTAAACTAGTGAAATGATCGAATAACTTGTCAATCCTAGGGAACAGTCAGTGATCGCAACCAGTATAAACAGGTAGCTAGGTGATTCACTGGTTAATAAAGTAAGAAACCGACTAATTAATTAACAAAGAGCAAACATATAATTATGTAAATACTTAAATAAGTTTCTCAGTGACTAACCATATGAGCACAGTAACTAAACAACTCATGAACAGATTTAATACCGATATAATTAATTTACTCCGTTTTCATTCATATTGAACTTCCTCCATTGTTGGCTTATAATTGAACACAGTTTCCCGAAAGTCGGCTTTGCTTCCTTTTCCAATTTCTTTTCTCGCACTTAAAGCTGGATGCAGGGGCAGCTTCCGAAATGCTGTGTTCTAGTTATATTTCAGACATGGAAAATATCAAAATAGGAGATTTTTTTAATAAAATACCTCATAGAACTGAGTTAAGTAATTTACCTTTAAACGTACTGAATACCTTAGACATGAGCTATCCCAATAAGGATCGAACTGACTAGACCAATTAAGCACAATCTAAATAAGAAATCGCCCCGCTGGGCTTCAAAAATAACGAATTAATTTACAAAATATCTAAACAGTTAACTAAGTAATTAAACACGTAAATCAGAAATATAAGTTCCTAATCAAGTAAAGGAGGTTTCAAATATTTAAGCAGTTAATCTGCAACACAATTGAGTAGGCCTACATAAATGTTAATTACCTAGCTTCTATTTTCTTCGTTGATTCGGTGGAAATTATTATTTATCGCTGAATGTGTTAACGTGATTATAAGTGATAACCCTCAGACCAGAGACAAGAAATACTGCGATCTCACATAAGCACTGATGTCCATCTACCAACCGGCTTTGATCGCGGCATCTCCTGCATGTGAGAACAGAAATGCTGGTAACCACAGATTCACAACGTTTGGTTCTAGGGTATGTACATAATAATATCGGGGACCGCGGTAGCACAGTGCTTAAGGTGCTGTGCTACAAATCGGAAGGTCGCTGGTTCGTTCCGGGCTGGTGTCAATGGATTTTTCATTGACATAAAATTCTTCCGATCGCACTATGGTCCTGGGGTCGACTCTGCCTCTAACAGAAATGAGTACCAGGAGTGTTTCCTGGGGGTAAAGGTGGCCGGTGCGTAAGGCTGACAACCTACCATCATCCTGTGTCGTTGTCACGAAATCTGGGAACCTTAAGTTCTTGGAACCCTCTGAGCCTGTCCAGGCCTGTAATGTGAAAGCTTTACCTTGCTTTACATAAAAATATCAAGCCATGTGGCCATATACAACAGTTGTGATTTCAGGCGTCTAGTTAACTCACATGTAGTCGAAAAGTCAATTCGCTGATACAGAAGCAGACTTCTAGAATGAAACCAGAACACATCCTTCTAAAGCATTCCATATTGTAATAATATTTTAACGAACAGACTTCTTTATTCCAATAAATGTCGTTGTAAGAATAATTTACGTATTTGCTGTTTTCCCCACTGTGGTTAAGACTAGACCACAGCAGGCTAATGACATGAGCCAGAATCCACAAATATTCTTGTTGTGTAATATCTATGACGTCAAAATTAATTTCTCTCTGTGAGGTCAACAAAATTTTCTTTGCGCATTCCTTTCATTTCCTGTGCTTTATGTTCTCCCCCTGAAGTAAGACTTCAGTTTGCACGACAGTATAAATTAGCGAAGGGAATGATTGTTTCGCGTGTTTAAATTTTAATGTTTGGTTACCTATGAAACAGAAGTTTCTAAACCGAATAACAGGAAACACATTCTATATTAATTCAGTCGGATCTGCATTTCATCACTAACTATTGTAATTTTGCGCAATTAGCTAAAGATTATTACATAAACCATTGCGCAGCCAATGTCCCGCGTCCCACAAAAAAAAATCTAGACTCGGTCATGTACTTGTCTGGCCATGGGCTGAATGGCCGTGGTTTGTTTCTCTTCACGGACAGGAATTTCTTTCATGCCACTGCTGTTGCTAGGTCGTCTCTGAGGGCTATATGTTTTCTTATCGAATGGGTAAAATGGGCCCTGCCCTCCTGCATAAAGCGTCTGGAGTGTGAAATTGGATGCATATAGATACCGAGACCTGGGATAGCTGTGAACAATGGATACCGGCTGCTTTTCCCACATTCAGCCGAGACTAAAAATAAGTTCGTAGGATTACACCCCCTCTCTGCCACAGGTCTTCATCCTTCCCACAGAGACAATCTTACGTCGAATGCGTGTGGATGTTCATTTTATCTTCATTTGCTTTCAGTCAAGGAAAACAACATGTTAAGAAGGGCAAGCGTACAGACGGTAATTAATTGACTGGTGAAGCGTGTCATATGATAATCTGCGGAAGTAATTAACGATGTAGTCCTCATAAGTTGGAGTGAACAAGGGCAGGAAGGAGAGGAATCATAGAATGGTAGAATGAAAGGAAACAGAAGGAAATTAAAGACCCAAGAAAGAACAACAACCTGATTGCGATGATGATGATGATGATTATGGCGATTATGAAGTTCAAATTACGTTGTTTCTTAAGAAAGTATGATTAACTTCCATGTCCTCTTCTGTATTTATATGTCAGTAGCATATATTGACCGTATTACCGGTCTTTCTCCGTGCACTGCATTTTATGTGCATTTCATTCAATGGCTTTTGTACCCGGTCCTTTCATCTCCTCTCTTTTTACCCACTCTGAATGACGATTGTCAAACTTTTTGTGTCAAAATACCCCCTTTCTTCCTGCGCATGTGCTTCCTATTCAGACCGACAGTTCTGAATTTTGTTTAATAAATGTTTATTTGCTAATTTAATCCTTCGGTTCTTTCTTAAATCCTAATTGTGGATTCTGAAAAACCATCCTGCCTTCGGTCTGTTCTTACCCAGTTACCGTCGTTGACATTTTTCTTTGCCATACTGGTGTATAGAGCAGCCTTATTTGGGCCACTCCTTCAAGTTACGTTGCCTGTAGCATGCCTAATTTTAAGAAAGGTTGTGATCAGATTCCTTTCTACAAAGTTTACGTTCCAGTATCTTGTAAGTGCATACTTACCAATAGCTGAAGTGTATCATAAAGTGAAGGTTACTGAGAGTGTTTAAGAACGGAAGCAGGAGCACCTTATTCACCTTTGGAATGTGTGAGAAATGCATTGCTAGGATAAATTGAAGGGCTGAGATAACTGTGAGACTTAGATTTTTTAAATTTTCGTTGTTACACCGTGCATGTTGTTGAGTTACTCAATTGTTATACCAACTACTGCACATATATAAAATTTACACATTGAAACATTAAAAACGCTCCCACATGTTTCGGTCCTAAGACCATCATCAGGGAGCCATATCGCCCTTGCCAAAGTCACTCTATAAAAAGTCACATTAATTTCGTTTTACTAGTTGGATATTGTGGCAGCATACCCTGCTACGGATGTAGCAGGGCACTCTTCGCAACATAACATTACACAACACGGCATGCTGCCACAATACTCAACTGGTACAACGAAATTAATGTGACTTTTTATAGTGTAACTTTAGCAAGGGCGATATGGCTCCCTGATGATGGTCCTAGGACCGAAACATGTCGGAGCGTTTTTGATGTTTTAATGTGTAAATTTTATAAATTTTATATATGTGCAGTAGTTGGTTTAATAATTGTTTAAGACCTAGACTTAGACGGACGTTTAATACGAAAATGGATATTGAATGGGCATAGTTGGATGATGCTGGTTGGATTAGGCCTTCGCTGTCCTGGCATGTTAGGCGGCGTCGTTGGTAGTTGTGTCCCACCGTTTCGAGACAGCCTGTCGGTCTCATTTTCAAGGTTCAAGCGGCCCATGAATAATGCCGGGCAGCGAGTGCTTACCTTCTTAAGAAGTGTGGACGGTGATTTGTTCTCGGCGAGGTTAGGGAATCAATCACGTTGCTAGAGCGCGCAGTTGCTGCTAGGCCGTCTGACGCGAAATATCACATAGATTGGATTAATCTAGGTCGGGATTATTTACAGCGGCTTGCATAAGCACACTGATAACACGTTGGGAGTTTCATAAATGGTAATTTCTTTACCTCCTTAGAAACTGTCAGACATTCGAGCAGTCTGTCCGACGGGCGTCAGTAGTTAGTTTCTTACTAATAAAAAGATAGGGTTTATTTAAGCTGACACAAATATTTCATAAGCAAACTCTTTGTTAAATCAAATTCGTCTGCATGTGTTGTTTGTTTGTTGTACTAAAATACTAATTCGTAATTGTAATGCCTTTAACAATGGTGCTGGACTAGTAGGTTGTGTCTTAACAGGATGGATATGGAAGGGGTAAAAATTTTAAAATTCTAAGTAGGAATTTGTCCTTCGTTCCTTATTCAGAAAGGACATAATATTTCAGAAACTGTTTTTTTTAAAGGGGGTGAGACACACAGCTGGGTACCTACGAGTATTATTCACTTTCTGCAGATTACTTATTATAATCCAATTTAATTCCTGTGCAAACTTACCATTTCCAATTTAAGTGCATATTCTACAATAGAATAAGGTCTATTAACAACTGTCTCTAATCCCACAAGTTACCACCACATTCAAGAGTCACTGTATAATGACGATAATGTTACGCAATAATTATAATTATGCTATAATTATAATTATGTTGGCACAGTAGCCAGAAATCTAATTTCAGAGATAGCACAGGAGTATAAGAAAGTGCACAAATAACAAACAACAAATAATAAGGAAAACACATAGAAAAGGCACAATAAATCGCATAAAAACAACACTACAACTTTTATAATTGTTAAAATAAAAGTTTTTAGGAAAGGTTACTTGTTCTTGATATAGTGATAGGACCGTTTCTTTCAACTCTATTTTCACGTAGGCTTAGCAGCGCAGGGTCTAATAATAATAATAATAATAATAATAATAATGTACTAATGTAAAAGTACAAACAATTCAACACTGAAACTAACGATATAAGCACAATGAATAGTAACAACAGAATAGCTGCAACACTGTATTCCCTAGGGACATAGTTTGTCTCAGGACTAGAAGTATAAATACCCTGCATAAAGGAGATGATGATGATGATGATAATAATAATAATAATAATAATGTTAAAAGCCAAGAAAGCACTAAACCAAATATGAACTCAATAATTAAGCCAGAAGCAAAGGTCACAGAAGAATTAAGTCAACCAAATGAGAAGAGTGACGCAAAACACACAAAGGCAAGATTGGGAGAGTCCCTAAAAAAATGGAAGAACAAAGTAATGCATGGGCCGTACATTAGAAATATAGATAGACAGCGTATTATTGAAGAATATACGTTCCTCTGGCTGTCGAAGGGAGACTTAAAAGCAGAAACTGAAAGTGAAATAGTGGCAACACAAGACTAGGCGCTACAAACAAAATATTATGCGACAAAAATATTGAACACAGAGACAGATAGCAGGTGCAGACTTTGCCAACAATTTGACGAGAAAATAGACTACACAATATCAGCATGCCCAATACTGGTAAAAGAACAGTATATAAAAAGACATGATAGTGTGCGTGCACAAATACACTTCGACATATGCAAGGAAACAGGGGTACAAGTGGACAAAAAACACTGGTAGGAACATGTGCCAAAGTCAGTAGAAACAAGTCAAGAAGGCAAGGTAACCATATTGTGGAATCAACAAGTACAAACTGACAGAACTATCCCCAACAACAAACCAAACATTATAATCTGTGATAATGGAAAGGAAACATGTATGTTAATAGACGTTGCAATTTAAGGAGACAGAAATGTGATTAAAAAAGAAGCCGAGAAGATTCTAAAATATAAAGACCTTACAATAGAAATACAGCGCATGTGGAATGTGAAAAAAGGTGATACCGGTAATAATAGGGGCGACTGGGACTATTTCAAAGTAATTCAGAAAATACTTGAGCAACATACCAGGAAAACATGAAGTCAAGGAACTACAGAAAACAGCCATATCGGGCACTGCACACATACTTCGGAAAGTACTAATGTGAAAATACAACAGATTCAACACTGAAACTAACGATATAAGCATCATGAATAGTAACAACAGAATAGCTGTAACACACTATTCTCTAGGGACAAAGTTTGTCTCAGGACTAGAAGTATAAATACCCTGCATAAGGGAGATGATGATGATGATAATAATAATAATAATAATAATAATTTGCGCGTTATTTAGCTGAGTACTGTCGAGAGTATATAGCGTCGAATTATGAAACTATTGATGAAAGGTGACGTGCACAGGATTTGGAAGGCAGCAGGTCTAGCCTAGTCGAGAAACTATACTATTGTTTGCCTAGAAGAGCTGAGACAAAATTACAGTGAAGATCAGGGCAACGAGTTTCGAACCAGGAACGTACGGGCTACAAACCAGGGCGATACACCCACTGTAACTCGTTCCATATCAATAAAATAGATGATGATGATGATAATAATAATAATAATGACATAAAAATAAACCGGACATCATAATCCGTGAAAATAAAAAAGAAGCATGCATTGAATAGATGTTGCAATTCCTGGAGACAGAAATGTGATCAAGAATGAATCTGAGAAGATTTTAAAATGTAAAGACCTCACAACAGAAATTCAGCACATGTGAAATGTGACAGCATGAGTGATCCTGGTCATAATAGGGGCGAAATGAAACATTTCAAAATCACTAAAATACCTGAGCAACATACCAGGAAAGTACGAAATTAAGGAACTACAAAAAACATCAATATTGGACCCTGCACATATACTATGGAAAGTGCTAATGTAAAAGTACCAAACATATTGCACGGGCAAAATAACATTACGTGTAGCATGAATTGTAAATACAGAGCTCCTGCAACTCTATATACCCTGGAAACATGGCTTGTTTCAGGTGTATAATTGTAAATACCCTGCATAAGGGTGAAAATTATTATGATATTGACAATAATAATAATAATAATAATCGATTCAACACTGAAGCTAACGATATAAGCACCGTGAATAGTAACAACAGAAGAGTTGCAACACTCTGGGGACATAATTTGTCTCAGGAATATAAGTATAAATACCCTGCATAAGGAAGATGATTATGATGATGATGATGATGATAATAATAATAATAATAATAAGAAATTTATTGTTAAATACGTATGTGGTGTTTCTGTGCTGTAACAACGCTGCAGAGTTCTCGAGAGATTAATGAGCAGACGGAATAAAAGGACTGTAGAATATGAATTGTTAATATGATTTATGCAATATTTAATCGTTGCATTCTTTTATGTGGTGAAAGCATTTTACATGTCGAGGTGCTGTGTGAGTCTCAATGTGTATATGTTTTATGTGCAGTTGAATTCCATGCCATAAAGCTGTGGTGCAGTTACGAGAATTTTAAGTTCTGTAAATTTAGTGATTATAAAGCCTACTTGAAAGGTTTAGAACTTCCTTGCTTTCTTTAGGCGTGTAGGCGTTCTTACACCGAACGCCACGGTCCGTTTGGAAGACCTTCCGGTGCGTGCTCAAGGGGTCCTTTAAATCTCTTGAGCGTTGACCAGCTCTGCTTAAAGAGCGTCATTTTGGTGTTGTAGTTATCTGGAGGTAAGTGTTGGATTCCTCCCTCAAATTAGGCGAGGTATTCTGAAAAACTTCTAAAGTAAATTATTAACGATTTTAAGGCAAAAATTAATCTACTTTGTACACATAAATATTCAATTAGTGCCTCTCAGGAAACACGGTTGGTTTACATTATAAAAACCGGTCTATGGTAAACACAGTCCGTTGCGAAAATCATACGAATCACGTAAGTACAGTACGTGGTAAAGCTTGTGGCGCGTATACCAACCACCAGGACTTAAAGGGCTACATAATCTTGTGTTCTTTGTTGGTTGTGGTCTACTGGGAGAAGCCAAGCTAATAAAGATTTTCCAAGAACATAAAACAATAAGAAAAATTTCCATTGCAGATATATTAGGAAATAACGCAACACCGGTCTGTTTGTATTCAAAAGAGAACTTCAGAAACAACAGGAAGTGATTTGGAATTACCTTGCTTCCTCCATTTAATATTTTGATATGTATCTGTCTGTTCCCGAAAATAACTGCGTGGCTAATGGTTCCGTTGAAACTGCACGCGAAAGTGTACTTAACGTATAACGACATAACAGTTTATATTGTAGTGGAAATGGCGTAGATCCACCGGTCATTTATGTGCAGTTCGTTTATATTGGTAATTCTTAATCTTTACCTGTTAAAACTTTTATTCAAGAAAACAAGGGAATTTAAATTGTTGGGAAATGCACTAATAATTCTCTGGGTAGATATGAAATTAATATTAAGTTTCAGTTCGAATGCCTCAAAAAAATTTAGCAGTTACTTGTCATAAAAATAAGTAGGAGAACTGATGTGCAGTTATATCTTAGAAAACCAGAGTGTGAGAACGCGGGTGGACTGAACTGATTCGAAGTTCAATGGCGAGCCTTTTAAAGCATGGTGTTGAAGTAGAAACATCAGCAAAAATGAGAAAATCATTGCCCAGCTCAACAACTATTGACTTTCCAATACCGAACTAGAGACCTCGCTGTTCTTCCTGAATGTGGATGACATGTTAATCTAAATATTTTAAGAATGTTGTAATAATAAATCATAATGTCGGATGTGCGTAGTATGAGAAATAGGGAAACAATAATTACATTGAATTTCATATTTTATTTTAGACAAAATGGCCGTTTGTTGACATGTTTTCAGCGGGCCGGTGATGTCTATAGTAGCGTTGCCATCTTCTTATGTGAGGGGAGTTGTGTTTGAAACACCGTGCAAGGCATTAGATGCGTATGGACGTAGGTGTGTGTAAGGGAGAGAAGGAGAAGGCGATGAGGACATAAAGGGAAAATAACTTTATATTAGCCTTCCCACATTTTGATTTGTCAAAGAAAAAGTTTGCAGGGTAATAAAATTCAGTTTTCCTTCGTTAGGAAGTGACTGTGACTAGAGCAGTTTCTGTGTAGGAAGGAAGAAGGCATTTAAACAAATGTTAAAACAGCAGGCTTTCAACACACGGAAACTTTTGTGTAATTTGAAAGCTATTACAAAGTATTTACAAATTAATTTTTGACTCAGCCTGAAGATGGATCTATAAGAGGAGCCGAAACATGTTGCTTTTAAAATGATTTAATTATCTTTTAATTGTAATTACTTAATAAATAGTTGTGTCAGACTGTGCAGTTATATATATATATATATATATATATATATATATATATATTCTATTAATTTTTTTACATTTGTGTGAAAATTACATTAACTAATGCCATATTAGCAAAAACTGGAGATCCAAACCGCTCCGCCAAGTTGCCCGACATTTAGGCCGACCACAATCGACACTACACAAAGCACTGCGAACTCGTGTGAGGTCTTGCAAGTGCCAACGTTTGCAACATGTAGCAGCGCAAGACAACGCCATTTGTTGCCTATTGTGCTGTGTCACTCTTTCACAAATTGAAAAGGACGACACACTGTAGCTTATGCATGTATTTGTTTTAGCCAGTGTATTCCCCTTCAAATGAATATTGCCTGTCCGTATGTTGCAGTGTTTGTCTTCCCATATCTTCTCTGCAGTGATAACCTGTCCCGATTTGTTTCCATTTCCAGTATTTCCTTTCTCACGCGTCTCTTAAGTTATGTTACATCAAAGTATAAAATAAAGGGGTATTGAAAATGATTGTCGGGGTTTTAACAGCTTGTCGTACAAAATACACTTGAGATGGGAAAATATTTGTTTCTTTATGTAATAGAACAACACTCCAAGTTTGTTTTACATACCTTACAGATGCTCTATATTTGAATTCTTTCTGATTCTACAAACATCAACACGATAATCGAGTTCGTTCCAACTGTTTGTAGCATGTAACAACCTTCAGTTCCGGGATACTTGCGGGAAGAGGTGGAACATAAACCTGATCCTTGACGTAACCCCATAGAAAGTAATTATATGGGGTTCCATCCGGAGAAAGAGGTGTATTGTGTATGACAAATTGTTAACACCCCGATAATCATTTTGAATAACCCTGTACGTTGAAGTCAGTCGCCGTCATAAGTAAAATATTAGTTATAATTGTGGTTTATTTTAATAATCTATATATTTTTACAATTGGTGTACGTAGAATAAAGGTTACCTCAAGAAATACTTTATTTTACTTTTTATTTAATACAGTGTAGCCTGTGGCAAAATACAAAAATATTCAACCCGCGTTTTCTCTGTGAATCAACCAGATTTGTTTTTTACTTATACCGAAAATTCGACATTGCAGAGCTATTTAAAAGTTGCATCTGAAGAAGATGTACTTCTATGTAAAAGATTCTTATCGACGCCGGTTAAATCACGGCTTACTTAAAAGTTAATACATTAGAAATTAAGATTAAAATAATGCTACAAAGAGGGGAATTGGACTTTCGCGTACCTGAGAGGAAACTGGCAAAAAACAGAGAAAGGGTAAAGTCGTGCTAATTACAGTAACGGAAGTAGGCCTGTTTTGTTAATGTTGGGAAAACTAGAAATCAGTTTATGCTATTTGTTTTAAATGCGTCATATTTCGTGATGTAATATTACATTCTTTTCAAAATATACCGTTGGTTTTTTCGTGTTGGAGGAGAGGAACGAACCACAGCACCGTAATGTCACATTTGTTCTCTTCGTCAAAGGGAATGTCCAAGGAAGTTTACATAAACGGATATATATATATATATATATATAATCTGCATGAAGCACGCACAATTATTCAAAGTACAGCCAATGCCATTACTCTGTGATACGAGATAACTAATGTACAGTGTGTGTGTACTCGTCTAACACAACTATATTTATTGGTAGAATATAAAGTATTTTCTACATAAGGTACAACTACATGTTTCGGTGCTTGATAATGGCCATCTTCAGGTTGTACATGAAATATTTATTAAGCAGTTATACAAAACATACATGGGCTGTTTATATGGGGTAGGGAGGGGGTAAAGTGGGCACGAGATCTCGTATCTGTCAGAAAGGACGGGCGGTGTGGGTTACATGAGCGGCCCATGCTGTTACCAAGCTATGTTTAAGCTTATTATAGTTAAATCTATGGTAGGTATCATATTATGTCTAAGTGTGCTGTGTAGTTACACTACAGTATAAAATGTACAATGTAAAATATTATGTAGCATCTGTGACTATAATTTTAGTTTTATAGAACACAACGGGGATGTCGAACCTCATGAGTACGTAATACGTGGTTGACGACGACGACGACGACGATGATTATGATGATGATGATGATGATATCTACAACCTTTGTCTGAAGCATTTTTTAGATAAGTTTTTAATCTTCAATTAATGTATAGTAGTGCTAACAGAAGTTCTTTAACGGCCTAATGATCATTTATAGAGAAATGCACCACAGATGTGATAAGATATTTACAAATTTCCGTACGTTCGGCCACTTCGCAAAATGCTGCTAGTCTAAATATTATCTAAAGCACATTAATAATTTTTAGAACTTCGTTTCTAGTTGCGGGTTACAGCAAAGTGGGCACCAACACGTACACATTATTTAGTGCATTGCACTGCCCGCTGTCTGAAGGAATTAGTGCCACCTTATGGCTCGCTGTGTAGTGTATCCAGCAGGCGATAACAGTGAAGGGGAGATTTTATGTGTTCCGGTCCCATTATATACCTAACACGAACGCTCTAACATAACCCATTTGTTTCAAAGTTTATCTCGAGTACTGGGAGTCCAGTAAAAGAGGCTATTTTGGAGTCGGACTGATGGGACTTGGCGAGTATGGGGCTGATTTTATTCCAAGAGATTTAGTGTCATGTCAAGATGCTTTTATGCGTAAGCTGTAACAGATACTGCCATATAAAGAGAGCCCAAGTAAGACATGTGAAGCTTGACACTGTGACGTCTGACTTTTATCTTATTTATGTAGGTAGACACGGACTGTACCTCACTTGGATCACAGCCCAAGTCCTTTACAAAGAACGATCGGTTAATGGTATGTCCGGGAATAACGGGCATTCATTGCGATAATCATATGAAAATCATAGGAAAGCTGTGATAGAATGATTTTATTTTTGTTACAGCAGATGGTACCATTTTGCTTAAAACGGTTGGTGGGGTTAATGTTGACTAGCATGAAACTGTAAACAGTAGCCCTATATATAATACTTTCGTAAGGTTGTGTGGGGTTCTGCACCCGGAAACCCAACTGTCTTCAAGGCATGATATTTAGATACATACGGACGTGTTGTGGTAGAAAATATGAATGTAGTGCGCCTTCTGCTTATTTTTATGGATATGATTAGTGATAGGTCATTTGAATTTAATACTGCTCATTCCCCCAACTATATCTGTTGACCAGCCAATCATAACCTCCTTCGTTTATTTACACTTCTTTAAGATATGTACCTTCAAATTGTGTCTGTCTATTCAGGTTAGAAATACAGTAAACGCTGGTGAAGGAAAAAGTATGTAAAACATAGATTGGGACAAGCCACGGGACGAGAACACGTGTTCAGTCGGAAGGAGAGAGGAGATTGAAAAGCAGTGAATCTTACTTTTTTCGACATTTGGTTGGCGTGTTTTGGTGACGTTGACATTAATGACAACTGAACTGTCTCTGACATTTCGTTACGCACGTAACGCATGAATTGTGTCATGTGACCTGATGTGTAAATTTATAACGGTCTCCGGAAATACAAATATAAATACAGATATATATATATATATATATATATATATATGTGTGTATCACAACGCATTCGGAGTGTTATGACGGATGTACAATCCGTCATAAACTTAAAGGCTCTGCAGTTTGTGAATAAAATATCCGGAGTCAATCACAAAACGCTTACATAAATCCTGCGTAGAAGCATTAGGGTAGAACACGTCCGAGGAATAGGCCTGTATATGTAAGGTTCCACGAATTCCAGACCATGTGAGATGTAAGTGGTTAGATTGTTGGTCTTTGAAAAGGACTGCTCTCTCCATTGCATTTGATGCATACTAGAACCAACAGCGGCTTTGGCTGTCGTACCAAAAAAAAAAATTCTGTCATTCGGAAATCAAATTCCCGTCGTCTCCTTAGCTTTCGCATGCCATCTCTTCCGATGTCCCACGAGTTATTCAGTCCAGGAAATCGATTCCAAAAACGATTGAGACATAAATACATCTGCGTGGGAGGGGTCAGTTCCCATATCTGGTGGAAATACGACAAAACGCGAGATGGTTTTCCGTGATAAAACTGCTCACTGCCTGTTACGTCAATGAGAAATTTCAAACACAGATTCCAATTTTAGGTCTAACGTAGGAAAATTCGCATCTAAAAAATGTCACCCCTGGGATAATTTGTAAATCAAAATTGTACAGCCCCATAGCTGTTATTCTCGTAGCAGAGATAATGGCTATATTCTTCTGGAATATAAATCCCTATAGATTGGTACATAGGTATCAACTTTTAGGCTAACGTGCTGCCTTCATCTTCAGTATAGTGAACTAATCTCCGTTTGTATCTATATCCCATTACACAGGGGTCGTATTGACTGGAATCCTCACAATATAACTTTTTCTGTTCCAAACATTAATGAGGAATAACAACAGAAAGTGCGACGGCTAAACGTTAAGCCAAAGCCGCCGCTGAATTCGACCCTGAAATGCGATTTAGCCCCATTTCCGTGTATGCGAATTAGCCCCATTTCCGTGTATGCGAATTAGCCCCATTTCCGTGCTGAGAGCAGTAGTACGATACAGTCTCGATTTTCCGAGTTACGATTGTTCGAGTTTCCGTTTCGTCCAAGCCGATGGGCTATAGTGGAAGTCGTTGCTGTTGGGTGAAGAATTCAGCCGAAGTGCGAATTTCTGTGTGCGCAGTGTCAAAGTAGGCAACGCTCTAATTTGTAATGGCCGTTTTCTTTAGGTTTCCTTGTGTCCTTTGTGTGATTAAGTGCGTATTTTTAAGGACCCTAACATCGATTGCACTGGTCTCGGTTGTCTTAATACGTATAGTCCGAGATTTCTTGGTAATGACAACTTTATTTCCGTTTACCCCGAACCGTCGAGATCCCTCTGTATGTACAAGTTCGGAGCAAAACTGGTGAAATATTTGTTACCATTGTACTAGCTTGTAAATGAAAGACATCTTTTTGCCCAGTTTTTTAAAGTCCGGTTTTTGCAATTTCCAGTTCAGCTTTGAATATGTGGATTAATATAGTAGCTTAATGTCTCAAATATTAACCAAGTAACAGAGTTGACCCAAAATTTCGACAGGGTAATGCATAAAATCCACCCTGTCGAGTGTTGATATTTCAAGGTATTAAATATTGTTTCAGAAACAAGGTTCCTAAGGAAAATGTCCTTTCTTCCTGGAGGATTTTGTGATTCTCGCGCGAGGTTTTAGTGTGTTGAAATTCATAATTACTTAATAGGAATTTTAAGCTAATATTATTAATTATAATTTGTCATCTGTTGAATCACGACACTTTGATTGGTTTTGACCCAGTGATTTTGATGCCACTTTATCAGAGGAATGAAGAGGTGACACGAGTGTAATTACTGGACTGCTGTATTCCCCTTTATTACAAATGATGAAGTATTGATTACGTCTACTTCACACAGTCTAGACTAGTCCACAAATTGTGCTTCACAATCCTTGAAATTTTTCACTAAATTCGCTGGGAATAGTCACAATAGGCTTTAGTGTATGCCATTATTGCTTTTATTAACAAGATCCGACTTAATTTGGAATTTGTCGTGTCGGCCAGTTTACCAGCTGTTTGCAGCTTTCCAAGTCTGTCAACTCTACTGATGGCATATCTTGACATACGTCACAGCGGTTTTTTTATAATGTTTGTTATTTGTCACTTAATTCGGTCACTTTTCGGCATCATTAGACCATCTATGAAATCTGTAATATTTACAATTGTTTGAATAACCGAAAAGTATGGATTTAACATTATTTTGCAACAAATTTACAAAAAACTTTCGGTGATATAGCTCTGTTAGTTTTAATACAAAAATGCAAATTCTTCAGTTGTGACAGGATTTGTAAAACATTAGAGTCCATTTTGACTTCCTGTCAGTTTGATTCGCTGTGTGAACATCTGGAAATGACAGAGAACGTCGGACAGGAAACTGTTCCCAAATATTTGAATAGCGTACACATTTTAATCTAGATCCCAAGATCCGTATTCCCGCTTTTGCTACGTGCTTTGTTGACGTTTGGGGCACATATGACATGGTATTCTGAGTTGTGGTTCAGTCATAAATGCCTAAGACATATGATAGAAAATAAATATTTCAGTCCGAATTTATCCTGTACGAAAAGGAAATTATTGGGTTTCCATTATAGCAACTTCTTCTAATATAAATTTTCAGAAACAGGAAATTCGTAATTGCACTTTTGGTATTGCTAAATTCGCTATTGTAATGATAGGGGCAGCATATAGCAATTATCAGTGTGACAAGAAAAGTAGCTGCAAAGCATTTATAAACGAAGAAACCGTTTTGAGCTTTTACTTTTACATTTTGTTTTAACACGGTTGTGTTCTGTTCAGAACTACATGCATATTGCACATTACTATCGTCACAGATCACTTACACATGTGGAGTATAGCGCTGAAAATATTTCTTTACATTTTCCGGAAAAACGTGTAGCCATCGTCAAAGTGAGAAAGGTACACCTGTAATATTTAATTTAATATTAATTGCATACTGGTAATTTTAAAATTATTTCCTTCATGTAATTGAAAATAATCATTCATGTAATGAACACTGGACAGATTATGAAGGATTATATTACACAAACAAAAACACTTAACTTCTCGAAGTTTAACATATATTAATTAGCTTTAAAATGTTCCCTCAATTGGTTGGTGTAATTTACAACAATAATGCCTAAGGGAACATTATATCTCATAATTTAGGTCGTCACCTTAGGGATGCGGTTAGAAAGAAGCGCACCGAAAAATGGAGAACCAACAGCTGGTTTCTTTTTCACGACAATGCTCCAGCACACGTGCTGGTTTTGGATAAGGATTTCTGAACAAAGAACATTGTGACAACACTAGACCATACCCCATACTCACCTGACGTGGCTCCAGCTGATTCATCATTTAAGGGCCGGCGCTTTTGTGATGCTACTGACATTAAGAATGCAACGGAAGAGCTGAAAAGTCTTTACCAAAATGACTCCCAGGAATGTTTCCAACTCCTTTATATAAATGCTGGCAGAATTGTATAGTTGCACAAGAGGACTGTTTTGATAATGATGAAGCTTCAATGATTGTAAGTTTTGTATTTCTCAGAAATAAATTGATTCCGAGAACATCTTGAAGCTACCAAGTGTTATCAGTAAGACAGATTAAATTATGAACAGGAATTCTATGAAAATGACAATTTCTGCCACCTGGCTTAGTTTTTAATTACGAAACTAGTGTTATGAACATTGAAGCGGACTAGGAAGTGTGGGGGCGACCCATAAAACTCGAAACATTAACGCGGCATATTAGATGTGCAGAATAAGTGGGACCATTCAAATTAGCCACAAACACTTAAGTAGTTCAAAAAATAGTTATTTACTTATAATAAGCATACAATAAAGATTTATTCGAATACAGGTCAGTTTTGACCATAATAATTATTGTATTAATCAGGACAGCATGTAAGGTAACTAACCAAGAATGCTACGGTACTGTCATCCTGAAGATGTCGTCATCGATAAGGCAAAGGTTTCGATATGTATGAGGCAGTACGACCGAAACCCGTTCGAGGATGCCCACGGGTTAATTTACCGCAGTCATGTAGACACGAAACACAATGGCGCAGACGTCATTGTACCCAATCTGCAAAGAATTCCTTGTCCTGCGACCTAAACCACTGTACTACAGCCTCCAGCACATTTTCATCTGACATGAGGATTTTCTTGAACTATACAAACGTTTGAAGATCACGTGGTTACAAGCCGGGTCTGTGTGCAGAATGTTTGCGTACCTCCCATTTTCAGTTTGGCGTTCATTTGGTCCGCAACTCGGGGCCATATGAGAGAGGACCTTGTGCAGCGGGATGATGCTGTCAGTGAGTGTAACGGACGTTCATTCTTTGGTCTCTGTACACAGACTTGAAGCGTTTCACAGTAGCCTTTGGATTTACTTTGTCGTTACGTGATTTGAAGTCACGATATCCTTCTGGTTCTGTCCGAATAGATTCGCCACTTTGCACGCCATCTTCAAGTTGTGCCGTAGTGTCATCTGTACTCTTCGTTCACGCAGTCAAATGCAATGCCTTGCCTAAATGCCTGAAAGTCGGTTTACTAGGTATAACACGGGTCTGCACCATCTACACTGCTACAGCAGCGCCACGAACGGGTTTCATTTGTAAACGAGGCGTTTGTTTATTAGTCATGCAATTTCTGTGTTTATATTTTGTGAATAACGCAATTAACTTCCAAAACCTATCGGAAAAAGTGACAACGATAACCACATGACTATTTTAAGGATTTAAAACCACCAATATGAAGGTAGTTTTAAGTTAAGATATATTTGTGTTTGGTGGGGTCACTTTATCGCCCGAAAAAAAAGAAAAATACACAGGGAAATTTTAAAATTATTTTAATACTTGTACCATATACATTTTTTATTTTTTATTATAAACAACTAATGTACAATTACTTAAACATTTATATCATAACAGTCTTTTTCTGTAATTTATACTGCTAGAGGTTTCGACATTTTAGTATCATCTTCAGGGGAGTTACAACCAACGCCTTGCTCAGTTACAAACGTTCGTCTAATTGCAGTGGTTAATAGTACCATTATAAAATTGAGATGTTTCGCCCAAATAAAATAAAAATAAAAACCTCGGGAAATATTTTGAATACAGTCTGTTCCAGTGAACTAAGTTTTGTACTCTAAGGGTAGGTAGGTTTCACTCATTTTATAGGCCACGAAGGCCCTTAGGTTGAGTAGAGGTATAGCGATACTCTTTCTTGGACCTCGGCACTAGACGAGGTGGGGGTCAGCCCCAAGCCTCGGCCGCCTCTATCCCCGGCAAAGACTCGGTACCTATTGTAGAGGAGGCTGGGTGGGCCCCAGGGCCGGTCTGGACAGGTGTGAAAAATCTAACCCCCATACGGATTCGATCTCCGGACCGTCCAGCCTGTAGCCAATCGCTATACCGACTGAGCTACCGGGCCCACCTGTACTCTAATGGTATTAAAGTAATAGATGCTTTGAAAACTGCACGGGCAGATGGGAGTATGGTGCAAAATCATGTTTAGAGAAAGCAGATGTGAGGAGTATCCTTATATGTCGCAGGACGGCAGTCTGTAACAAGATCTTACAAACACGCGGATAAATGCATGTAATATACAAAAAGGAAGGATTTGTTAACCAAATCAGCACCTATTTGTAATTGAAGAAAATTCGCGAAGGAATTAAGCAGTTGGCTGTTTAGAAGCAACCCCTTCTAATGTGAAGTGAGAGAGAAAACCAACAAGATGCAACAATCAGATGTTTATTATCAGCACTGTCTCAACATGTTTCGGGCATCATTATGCCCATCTTCAGCGCCCCACAACCGCTACCAACCACATCCAGCAGAACCAGCGCAACACACCACATGCAGTAACACACGGTCTTTGTTCTCCTGAAGATGGGCATAATGATGCCCGAAACATGTTGAGACAGTGTTGATAATA
>Ga0131853_10003060_pt1 | contig 30018 bp, 11 predicted proteins | sample TergutLab28metaG_FD_92764 | JGI IMG/M metagenome (GOLD analysis project Ga0131853, IMG submission 92764) | Labiotermes labralis P1 segment gut microbial communities from Petit-Saut dam, French Guiana - Lab288 P1 (version 2) (version 2) | ecosystem: Host-associated > Arthropoda: Insects >... | reverse complement strand
TTTCGAAGGATCGTAGTCTCTTCGAAAGATTGGTACCTACGGCGCAGTATCCCAAAAGACTTGCTTATCCATCAGCACCGCTCTTGAAGACCTGACACCGCCCATTGCCAGTATGTGTTCCGCGATAGGTCTGTCATTAAAATGGTTGGTCACGGGCAGGAACAGGTACCTACGATGTACGTCAGTCGTCTGTCCGTGCATTTATAACTTATACTTGCTGGGGCATACACAATGTTGCTTGCATTTCACCGTCCCTCGACGAACTTCATCAGACATTCTACAGTAATGTGGTGCTAAATCCGGACTGTAGGAAATGTGGTAGCATCCTCACATTTTTAAGATATGCCTCTGAAATTTAATGTGACTGTTTAGATCATAGTGATTTGTATGGGCTTTACGTACCGCAGTGTCTTTTTGTTTCACGCATTGTTAACAATAAAGAGCTATTTTGTCCCCGTGCAGCATTTAATGCATGATCTTTCCAACGGAGAGCACGCTGTATTCTATATGAGTTACGAACCCGTTCTTGTAATGCAGAGTTATAGCTGTATTAATCTTCAGACTTTTGATTAAAATAGAGCTTTTTGTGTTGTTGATTCATTAGACAATACGGTGGCTTGTCTATACATAAATTGATAGACTTTGTGAAGTTTCATTTCACTAGAAGTAACTGCTATGTTGGACATGGTTCCGGTAGCAGGTAAATCTATGCGTGATTTATGGTGGACAAATTGATACTGGCATAGGAGTTTCACCGTATACTTAGGCAATATTTTGTCAGTACCATTGCAACAACGCTCCTAAGTCTTATTCCATTCATCTACCATTGATGCCATACAGTATTAGCAAGTGAGAGCGTGGTAAAGTACAACGCTAAAATAAACACTGCTGTCTCTTCGATTGCCTTCTAACGAAATGGTTTGCCTTTGCCTTTGTTTGTATAAATTATGGATAAAGCATGTTCTAACCTGGGCAGAGATATGTCGACAGCCCATACGATGTTTACATATCGGTGGTTCATAATTGGCGTAATTAGTTTTACAGCTTAAGTGCAAATTTGTGTACAGATCGCTCTTTGTCCTTCGCAGTATTGTCTGAAGGCATGGTAAATTTGCGAAGCAGTTTTAAGTCTTGGTTCATACGAGAGAACATAGTCATCATTTCATTTGCCTGTAATCTTCTGTGGGTTGTCGGAACAGAGTTAGCCGAATTTTAACATATCTAACTTGAAATTTCGGGTTGGATTCCCGAAGGGGTCATTGGGATTTATCATTGACTTTATCCATCCGGCCGCTCTGTGGCACTGGGGTCGACTCACCTTCTACTAACAGGAATGAAAATTGGTGGTATTTCCGGGGGGGGGGGGATGTAGGGCGGCTGGTGCCTAGGGCCGACAACCTTACTACCTTTATGTGCAGACTGTCTAGAAATTTGGTAGCCTCAACTTCCTGGGTCTCTAAGGGCCTGTCCAGGCCTGTAATGTAATAGCTTTATCCTCCCTTCTTTCACTTGAAGTGTGAATGGAAGCTTAAAAATTTGTGACGATGTTGTTGCTGGCTAACATTGTGTGAGAACATGAACAAAATGTTAGGTAGTGTTAAGGCATGCAGCCTAGCGGTTGTATGGCTTCACCTATCCTTGAACTTGACACTGTATGGAGGTGAGTGGTCAGCTTAACGTTCTGGGCGCTTTATCCCCGGAAAAACAGCCCCATATACCCATCGAGTATGAGGCTGGGTGGGCCCCAGCGCCATTCTGGACGATTTAAATAAGAGAAAAATCTCCGGAGCCTGTCTACCGGAAATGGACCGCTTTCGGACAGCCGCGCTTACTAATGAAATTTGTTTTTCTGTTTTTTAGGCGCCTTCTACAAATTACGTAGAGCGACTGTTATCTTCATCATGTATACCTGTCTGTTTCCCTGTATGTCCATCCGTCCGTATGGAACAACTCGCCTCCCATGGGCTGAATTTTCATTAATTTGATATTTGAGGATTTTTCGAAAATTTGTGGAGAAAATTCAAGTTTTATTAAAATCTCGCAAGAATAACAGGTATCCTTATCATTGCACCGTGTATTCTGTAGTTTATTTAATTAATACACCAACAAATGCACATATATTCATTTAATGATCTAAAAGTCACATTAAAACACTTAAAACTCTCCTACATGTTTCGATCATACGATCATCCTCAGGGAGCGTAACGATGTAAATCACTGAGTGTTTTAAAACTATAACTTTAGCAAGGAACAATGTATGCTCCTTGAGGATGTTCGTTTGATCGAAACATGTAGGAGCGTTTTAGGTGTTTTAATGTGAATTTTAGATCATTAAATGAGTATATGTGCATTTGTTGGTGTATTAATTAAATAAGAATAACAGGTAGTTTACATAAATACCTATGTACATTTATGATATCTCCTTTAATTCTTCTTATAGTGAGAAACTTTTCAAACACAATTTGAAATGAAAATCAAAAAGCACATTTTATGTCCATTAACTGCCCCCCCCCCCCGAAAATAGTGCCTTTTATAAGATAATGTGGAAAAATATTGTACAGCCCGGCAGGTCACAGATGACAATATCCAGCATGCGCATTACATGCTGGATAACTAAGGCTACAGGCACACACTCAGAACATGTAACCACAGCAACGATGGTTACGCGAACGCACCTAAACTTTACGTTTATACCTACATTGCCTGTCTTTTTTCTGACATATCAGTTTTTTTGTGTCGCGTTGTTTTTGTTTATGTCCGTATTTCTCTTTTCGGAGCAGAGATAACATATACTGTCTAGGTATGGGTTGTCGGTCCGTGGTTCAATACCCGGCATGGGGCAAGAGATGTTTTCTTTTCCATAACGTCCAGACCGGCTCTGCGGCCCACTCAACTCTTTTTTTTTTCCGATGGATGCCGGTTATTCTTTCCGCGGGTGGATAAATCGGCTGGCTCCTGAATCTGAACACTCACCGTTATCTATCGCAGAGTTTAAGAATCAGTAGGCTTGTATTTCTGCTCCTCTTGCACGCTTTTATGACGTGCAAAGGAACAACTTTGCACTTTTATATTATCTCTTCTGGTAAAGTACTTGAGGTCTGAGTCAAGCATTCGGCAAGCACGGCACTTGCTGAGTGCGGTTGAATCCAAGTCTATGTGGCAGCTTTCGATATTAGGACTGTGACTGCAGCTTCCAGTGTTATAAAAGGCATCAAGTGTTCTTACTCTCGCCACACATACTATAAAGACGAAATTTCACGGTCGCATAGTGGTGAGAGCCGGTCGCAATTGGCCGCGCTGTCTTAAGCCGTGGGTCTGCGGCTACTCGCCTGCTGAGATAGTGGTTTCGAATCCAAACGGGGATGTGGATGTTTGTCTGTTTTGAGTGTTGTGTGTTGTCAGGTAGAGGTCTCTGCGACGAGCTGATCACTCGTCCAGAGGAGTCCTACCAATTGTGATGCGTCGTTGTGTGTGATCTAGAAGCCTCCTAAATGAGGAGGCCTTGGCTCACTGGGGGCTGTCGCGCCAAAAACAAACAAACGTGGTGGTGAGTATAACGATTGCTGTCTTACGGGTTGTGACGCCGTATAGTCTGGTAATCTGGTACATTTATACCTCCGAAGCGTCGGTGCACTTACACCAGTCAGCATGGCGTCGAATAGCAGAAGACGGCTATTTAATACAGATTTTAATTATACAAAAGTTTGAAAGAGGTCTCGTTGTTGTTCGAACACAGACTTTATTGTGTAACACAGATTTAGTGCAGGAAATCCTCTCTAGTCCGTGTGGGTACGGAAGTGGAGTATTATTGAGAGATAAGCTGGGTGTTGCGCACTGTGCAACAGCATGTCCTATTATAAATGCAAAAATTGTAACTTCGCTGGCTTAAAGCGAGATCTTTCCACGTTTACAACCGACCGGGCGTGGAAATATTATCTTCTCCGATAATTGCATGCTTAAGGAGGGCGTCTGGAAAGCTTATTGGTTCTTCCCTTCTAAAGTAAAAAAGTTAATTACTTCCTAGTCACGTATAGTGAATTCTTTTTTTTTTAACATCAGGAGGTGTGTACGTTTCTTACTGTTTGTCTCTTGGTTCAGTAAGACGCTTTTGCAGCTGCATATGTTACAGCACTATACTGTGTAATAAAAAGGACTGTAGTGCATTTAACAAAGCTGCCAGTTGCTCAGGCCGTTCAGTGGCGAAGTGTTGAATGACCGTGAATATTGGACTGGACGCTACGTGTATGGAAGTAGGGGAACGATTGTTTAAGACATGAATATTGCCATAGCATTTGCCTGGCTGAGTGAAACTACAAGAGATTTTAGCCAGGGCATTTGGTTTGTGGGTATTGATTCGAACCCGTGACCACCTAAACAAGAAAGAGTTCTAGTCATTTGTTGGGAAGGTTCGATGTGGGAATTTATTGATCTAGTTAAAAACTTGTAATTGTTTAAGGAATATGTTGTCATGTCGTTAGTTTGTACGGTAGTCGGTAGGTTAATTACTTTGTCAGTTGCATATAACTGTGCCGTTCGATTTATTGGGTTATTGTTACGAAGTTACTTCAATAGCTGTAAAATTGTTCCCTTTACTTTAAGAAGTACCACCTAATGATGGCGTATGAGGGACTAGAGGTATAGCTGTGCCTATTCATAATCTCGGCACTAAATGAAATTGAATGGCTAGCTTCATGTCCCTGCCGTTTACCTTCGGGGAAAGAGCCCCCGGCACCAATTGAATACGAAAAGGCTGGTCGCCAAAGTTTGTATGAACGCTTTAGAGAAGAGTGCAATTCTCTTGCCTTTAGCAGGAATCTAATCAAATTCCTCGGGCTCGGTCCTCCAGCCCATAGCCTGGTTACTACATGGACCGCGCTGTCACGGCTTCATCTGCTGGGGCTGGATGACGTAAACGTCGCAAATGAATAACGATCTAAGCTGTGTTGGTGGGAGTGGTTGCATAGCTGAAACGACACGCCCTTCAGTCACAGAGACACAAACATCTGTCTCAGCACCCAGTTCAGCTCCCTGTTGCGTACATATTCATTGTGCGCCTAAACTGTCACCACGCCTCATCCGTCGCACGTTGGGGCAGACCTGCTTAACAGTCTCCGACCGGCTTACTAGCAGTTCCCACCGGCATTTCTTGATTTTTCTCAGTTCTTCTCCAGGGGTATTACCTTAAAATAGGTCAGGGCCAGTCAACCCTTATCTTTTACAATCCCTTTTGCACAATCATCCCTTCATTCGGCGCTAAATAGTATATTAAGTACGTATGAAGTTAAGCTATCGCTTACCGGCCTGAGCAGACCCTTAGGGCTCCAGGAGGTTGAGGCCCTCAGATTTCGTGACAGTCGGCACATGAAAGTGGTAAGGTTGTCAGCCCTACACACCGGCCGCCTTTAACCCCTCCTCCCAGGAAATATTCCTGGTACTCGTTTCTTTTAGAGACTGAGTCGACCCCAGAGCTATAATGCGACCAGAAGAATTAAGTCAATAAAAACTCCCAATGATCCCATCGGAAATCGAACCCACAACCTTCCGGCTTATAGCGCAGTGCCTTGACCAATGGCGCCGCCTCGTTTCCAGCAGATATATGGATGTTTAAATAAAGTAATTAGTTAAGAAACTACATTTCCTCCAGTATTGCCCCTAAGTTGTTTTATGTTGGATATTTTAAAAGTAATCTTGATTGAGACAGTTCATGAATATAAAATGCCCGCTGATGTTAACGCTGCATTTCACCGAAGTTAGGTATCTGCAGCTTCATTTTAAGGCAGTATGGTCGGCATTATTTCTTTGGATTTGAAATGTTATTAACGATTTTTTAAAATAAAAATCCTAGTTTATATCATTATCTTCATTACTTAAATAGTCTGCAGTGACGCGTCCCTTAAATTAGAAATGACTTTAATGGAAATGAAACATGGGGTGTACGAAGAGTACGCGTTCATTGTGATGCAGAAAACAGACCATGTGTTATGCAACAGTCACTTAGAATTACGCATACAAACAACTGTAATACAAAGCTCCTTTGTCACTTCCTCGTTACTTTCCCCTCGTAAAATTCATGCTGTCAAATAGTCTTTTAACAGCATATTCTGTCTCTCTCTCCCTCTCTCCTTATTTCTCTGTCCTTATTTTCCTCCATTTTCCCCTCCCCTCTCCTTCACACACAATATCTCGCTATCCTATCAGACTTGTTAACAGCTTCTACAGCTCTCTCTTTTTATAATTAATAATTCGTAGTTTCGTTTGCAAAATATGAGGGTCTCTTGTTGCGGATGTTTTATTCCGTGTAATAACCACGGCAACATAAAACCCTATTCAACGTGGCACTATATTTTACTTCCTTGATTAGGCCTACCTGAATACCCGTGCACACAGAATGAAAGTCGCCTTGTTAAAAATCCTCTTCAAAACATGAAGTGGTTTTGACATGCTTTTCCCTGTTATCGTGGCTTTCACAGTACGTTGTGGAAGATGATGGTTTCCGAGCACGCAAACGTTTGAGACGGGTCTGTGTTGTTTTATTTATTCTGAATACGTGAACACAGAAATGAAAATCCTGAGATTTATTTTCTTGAACACGTTTTGTGGCTTTCAGTTGTTAGATGCTCAATATATATTGTCTATTTACCTTACTTCAGTTTTCATCACTTGAAGAAACTACACGATCGTGTAGTTTAAAAGCTTGAGATTGATTTTGTTGCTTTGGAAATAAACGGAGCTATAAGCGCGCAAGGTCAGTAGTAAGTAGACCTGTGTTTAGTGTCTTTGGAGTTTTTATCTGGTAGAAATTGTGTCATGTTTCGTAGCTACAGCAGATTGTCTCACTGAACATTATGATTTTAAGAACCGGTGATTGAGTAACTAGCTAAATAAATAGTACTTGACTGCCTCCATCGTACAGGAACAGCTTTGCGTTAGTTCGTAGTTAGGCTATTTAGCTGTTACATGAATATCTCTACAGTACAGGGATATATGCGGGCAGTTTGTAGGTATTCAGCTTTTGCCTGGCTATCTCTACAATGCAGGAAGATAAGCCTACGGGGTTAGTTCGTAGATATTGAGCTGTTGCCTGGCTATTCCTCAGTGCAGGAACATAGGCCCATATGGTTAGTTTGTTGGTATTCAGTTGTTGTCTGTTATTTCCACATTTCAAGAACATAGGCCTAGGTGGTTAGTTCTGTGGTATTCAGCTGTTGCCTGGCTATTTCCACTTTGTAAGAACATAGGCCTATGTGGTTAGTTCGTAGGTATTCGGCTATAGCCTGTTATTTCCACAGTGCAAGAGCGTAGACCTATGTGGTTCATTCGTAGGTTTCAGCTGTTAGATGGCTATCTCCACAGTAGAGGAACATATGTGGACAGTTCGTAGTTATTTGGCTGTTCAAGATATTCGTCCTATTGAACCCGAAAATTCATAACTCTTAACCAATATAAGGCTGCAAAGTTGTCTCCAGCCTGGCGTACAAATGTTTGTATTTCATAGGTGCGTTGTTCGCGAATTTATGAGAATTGCTTGAGGGATTTTTTTTATTACAGCTTATAACACAATTTTACGTCTATAACTGTGAGCTGGATATAATAAAATTAAATACAAAAAAGCACTGAAAGCAGACATAAAACAGGGCCCGTGGCTGGAAAAATATATTTATGTTAAAAAAGCAGTAGAGGAAAACTTTTGTATGTGCTTATGGAGTAGTAACGGTAAGGGGTTTTTAAGAACACCACCAATCAATAAGTGGGAGAATAATTTAAAATCTCCGAACTAGCAGCAGTTAGGTGACAAGAGCGTGTGATCAGCAGGACTAAGCAGGAGTGGCTGGGACAGTTTTTGAATATAAGCCAGAATGTAAAAAAAAAAAAAAATTTAACGACCCAGATTGGAATGGCTGGAAGAAGTGAAGAGTGATTTACGAGAGCTGGAGTGAAGCCATGAAAGCAAAATTCAAATAACAGAGAAGAACAGTCATTTATCGTAAAGGAGACCAAGGTTCCCAGAGGACCGTTGAGTTAAGGAGTTAGTAAGTCAGTAGTGCTTTGCGAGTCTCCATACCGCTTTTATTGCTGACACAGATATTGCAGAAGGTATGACGGTGCATGGAATAAGGAATTGTTGTTCTTCTTACTCCATTAGACATTCGCTGCACTTAAAATTTATAGATCTTAAATTCGTATGTACTTTTATAGCATGTGCGATTTTTTAAAATTTAGTAGGGCCGTTTTGTTTTGACAGAATTTGTTAAAATGTATTTTGAATTTTTAGTAAAGAATGGTTTGGATATTAGAACGACGTGAAACAAAACTGTGTTCGCCTGGCGACTTTTAATGTGCACGAAGCGGTACCAAATTTGATTGAAATCTGTTCAGTAATTGTAACTGTGTTCATTACCACAGTCACCACCGTGACACCGGCATGCGGATAGAGTACTTGTCATGTTTAAGAATTCTGGAAAATGGTTCTGGGATTTTAAAGAATTTTATATACGTCCTGGAAGAAGAGGCGCGGAGGTTACGTATCACGAGATGTATCAGCGCCGATGTCGGCAGCAGTTGGTGGCTGGACTGAAGTGAAAATCCAGTTAGAAAATCTGCCCCAGCACTGCCTCATTGACCACGAAACTCGTATAAAAGGACCGGATGCTGTTCTTGAAGATACCGCTGACGATTTTGCGAATGCCGCCCAGAGCATTTACGTTCTGCCATGCATACAGCATAATTGATCCTGCATGCCAGAGAGCGCAATTAACATTTATGAGAGCGCGTAGTTATTGCGTCAGTGTGTTGCTGTCGTCACATCATAACCAACAAAATGGCCCCCGGGGTTCGAGTGGTCGTGGGCCAGTGTATTCCATTTTATGTAGGGTACAGGCTGCTGAGTGGCCTACTCTTAGTGAGGTCAAATAGCACGGCGAGTGAATCGTGAGGAGGAATGCTGTTGGAAATTTATCGCTGGGTGGTGCGTCTCTTAAAGCTTCTTATATTCAGCTTCCATTTGTGTGGTTTTTTTTAGAAATGTAATTCATAGTTAAACAGGAGCAATAGAGAAAACTGCATTAGATTGGAATCTTCAGGGATATAGAAGGAGAGGTAGGCCGAAGAGAACGTGGCGAAGGACAGTAGAGGATGAGATAAGAAGCACAAGTTCATGGAACTAGGTCAAGGGGATAGCTGGAGACCGCAATGCCTGGAAGCTCTTCATGGATGCCCTATGCACCACAAGGGGTAAAAGGATTTGATGATGATGATGATGATGATGAATTCATAGTTGCTGGAGGACTTCCCATTTATTTTGAAGTTCTGGTGTTCGCCTGTTTGGTAATCTTATCTTCTGCTATTTATTGAAGTTTGTAGGCCGCTGGCGAATAAGTATTGGCCTCTGTTCTTGGAAGTAATGTCGGTCAGATTGTTATAAATGAAGAAAATCCATACCTATTTTGAAGTTTCCATTACACATTTAAATGTCAGGAACTTAATGTTTTCACTGAACAAACTTGTTATATCAGACAAAAAGTTAACTCTGATATCTTAATAGATTGAGTGTAATTGCGTGACTGTAGGAACCATGCTAGTGACGGTACAGACTATACGAGGCGCATTTATGTAAGCAACTGTTGGGTCTCTGTGAAGACATTAATAAGTTTGTACTTCGTCAATTCGAAACTTTGTCAATTGCATTAAATAAGTTAGAACAAAGCTTTGTTTTTATAGTGGTTGAAAGGGCCTATGTTTACAGATAATGCTATAAGGGAGTAAAAGTCAGAGTTTACTTCCCATGCAAATTATAACAGTCCCAATTAGGCGTATGTGTTTACTGTGGTACCCAAACTGGGATTTGTCCACTGTCTGATTAAGCACAATATTCTAAAAAGTCTACTTTTGGAGAGGCTCTGCCTTCGCCTTCAGGAAATAAAAAGCGGAAACATACACGTACTGTGTTATTAAATTGATTCACTTTGTCCTTTCACTTATCGAACTTCATTTGTGCAGTCGGCCTCCGAAGCACAGCAGAAAAATAAGGACTGCTTTAAGCATTGAACGTGTTTCGGTTTGTTGTCAAACCCTCTTCAGGGAGATACAATACTGAAGTCTTGATTACGTGTATCAGTACATCGGGTAATTGCGATAAAATCTCATTGGTATTTATATTTTACAATCATGCACCTTTTTGGACATAATACGTATCTAATTATGTCCGCCTGTACCTTACTGCCGGAATTAAACGACGTCCGTGAACTAATTAAAATTACAAGAACGTTAGGATCACTGATTAATTGTTTATTTAAGGTCTCGGAATATACTACGTGGGCATTTTTGCTACCCTTCTTCCTCGTTGCTTTTTTTCCATGCACTATCCGGCAGTTTCGGCCGTGCTATTAAGGAGGTAGTTAATACTGTGTATAAGCTTGTGCGCGCGTTTTAAAGCGTGCTCTGGGGAAGGGGCGTGGAAAGCTAACGCGACAGGTAGCGAAGGCCTTACTAATTTAGTAGGGTTGATCATGTTCGGAAAATTAGGGACAGGAAGCACAGAGCGAACATCGGGAAGTATTTCTTTGTAAATAGGACCATAAAGAAACTGGAACCAACTACCTGCAGAAGCGTTAGGGACTTTCCCTTCTAAACCTAAAACCCTTAGAAAGAGAGTTAGGAAAGCAATAATAAACGGGGTGAAGGGAAAGGAATAGAAGTGTGGCGAAAATCGTCTAAAAGTGCAGTGAAGTGAAGTGAGGCGAAGTGCAGTGATGCGAGGTGAAATGGAGAGTTAGGAAATTTAAATGGGTTTAAGACAGATGAGAGGGTAGTGAAGTGTAGTTGGGTGAAGTTTTAATGGGAAGAAGTGAAGTGTAGTTCGGTGAAGTTTTAATGGGAAGAAGTGAAGTGTAGTGAAGTGGAGTGAAGTGTAGTTGGGTTAAGTTTTAAATGGAAAGAAGTGAAGTGTCGACAAGTGTAGTGAAGTGGAGTGAAGGTCTTAGTAACAGGGTGTCTATCATTATTAAAAGATATATATAGATCGTATATGGCTGTTTCGTTTATCACACATTTTTCCCATATTCTTCTGTTTCTATCTTATATTAGTGTATATATGGTTGTATGTTTTGTATGCTTCTGTTTAATTTTGTAAATTGTGTATTGATATTGTTATGTTATGTATTCTTTTGTTAGTTTAAGAATTCTTATTGTTATGTATGTTCCATTCTGGATATTCTGTCTCATTGTGTTGTTCTGTGTATTGTTTGTGTGTGAATGTACACTGTTTTACTGCTACCGGGTGTCAACCCAATTGCAGTTAAATATATCATATATTATTTGTACAACCAGACCTGCAAGTCATACTAACATAGCATGTGTAACATGTAGCAGGTTTGCTTCATATGGGTATAGTCTTGCACTAGATGGAGATGAATCGTGAGTTTCATACTGTGGCCGCTTTACCCCTGGTGAAAGATCCTCACCTCGTGTACCTTTTTCATTGGCGGTTGGGTAGACCCTAGAACCAACCTGGACGCTGTGTCGAGAATCGAACCACGATTCCTCGGTTGGCTAGCCCACAGCCCCAGTCGCTACACCGATTACGCTGCCCCGGCACCTAAACTGCATCATGGAGAGAAAGGTGTGACGCAGTGGGATGGACGTAACAGGCTCAGACCGCGCTAGCTAGCCCAAGCAGTTAACTGTGCTGACATGTTCGGGAGGTGACAGGTTCGGACCTTGGAACTTTGTCGGTGTATTGGCTATACTGAGTGACATGTTTCATGATTTTCTCCGTCCCGTGAGTGACCTTCTGGAAGTTTATATTAGGCTACAGCTGTTCAAATCCTTCACACTTTGATCTTCACTGACCTTACTGCCTTGCGCGGTGTATATTGTGAGCTATTCACAGCAGCCTTAAATAAATAAATAAATTAGAGACTTGATGTTTCATTGGTGCTGTTAGGAAAACACAGTAACAGATGAGTTAACATCCATCAAAGGAAAGGGAATTTCATGATAAGCCAATCGGCTGTCAGCTGTTTGTACACAGAAGGCTGATTCTGTAGAGCGAGAATTTTGTTTATAAACTTCTTGTTAAAATAAGGACTAATGTAATTATTATCATACGTAGGTGTACATGTGATATAGAATATAGTGATTACTCTAAGGCTCATTGCTATAAGATTTGCCTGATTGTAAAAACTTCCATTGTATTTATTTTGCCAAGCACATATTTTATTCAAAGGAAAGTAATTTGGAGACAAGGGTATGGTGTTTAAATTATGTTCTGTTGCATTAAATAGGCACTGGGTCAAATGAATATAAATAGACTTAAATTATAACTCTGTTGGCGAGTGAACTGTGTTGTGTTGAATTAAATAGACACTCGATAAAGTAAGTACACATTAGACTGTTGTACAGCCAATTGTGAAGAAAACTTCCTTATTGTGCCCTTCATGGTGTTTAAATTTTATTCGGTTGAGTTGTATAGGCACTCGATAAAATGAACAACTGTATTTATTAGCAAATCCACTCCCAGATATCAGTCCGAAAAATAACACGAAACAAACTTTTATATTCTATATGTTTGGGGACCTTCCCCAACCCACGGGGCCCTGCACACCTCGTGGTCTGCGAGAGCCTTATCTACGCCACTGGCGTGTGTGTGTTTCTGGGGCCCACCCACCCACCTGTCCAGTGGGTTCCGATTTTTCCCTTTCCGAGAGTACAGTGTTTCGAGCTCGGAGCTGACCGCCCTACTTGGTGCCGAGGAAAGAATGGACCTACACCTTCACTTCCCCGCACATCTTCATCACGTATCGATCAATTTATTGATTAAGCACAGGGCCAACTTTACCTTTCTATCCGTAATTCGTTTGTTTTATATCAAACCTTGTCAAGGTTGTGAAAAATGGACGACCTTGAGAACACAACACAATACAATACAACACAACACAATACAATACAATAAATACAATACAGCACACGCTGGCTTATTATTTCTGAACGTAACTTATTTTGAAAGTTGTCTGTATTTTGTTTCGTGTCAATGTCATCGTAACATTTGTTATTAAATGTTTATTCAGAAAACATGTCGCACATGTAAACCTGTTGGTTAGTAACGTGTATGTGGTGCAGAGCTAGACAGTTTGAGGTTGGGCTCATACTGCACGGTGATTACGTGAACACAGAGACGGGAGGGTCACGTGGCTGACATGGAAGAAAAACGAAATGCTTAGAGATTTTTGATTGAAACACCTCAGAAAAAGAGGTACATCTATGGATACTTTGAAGAACGAGATTAGCTTTGTAACAGGTCTTGGAGAAATATGTTAGGAGCATTTGAACTGGATTGAACGTGCTCAGGATAATTAATCTCTGGTTGCCGACACCAACGTCCCCAACACGGCCAGTACTGGTGCTCGACGCTGAACACAGTTCAGAGCTAGTTCCATCGACCTCCTGTCGTCACAACCCGTCCCCATAAATAAAGCCTTTCGTTGTGTAACGGTTCCCATCTCTTCAGCCTTCCGAATTCTTTTTCAAAATGCTGTTTCACCAAAATTCTGCGCGCCTTAGTCCCAGACACATGTCCACCCCATCTTAGCCCCCGAGATTTCTCTGTACTTGCTCAGGACAGTGTCCAATTAGCTTGTGTACACACGGTAACAGACATTTCGATTCCGTAAAATCGTTCATCTGCTACGTTGACAGAGAGCATGTCCATCTTATACGTCAGTCCATGTTTAGCAGAGTGCGCGGTGTCACGTCCCAAGCGACTGTTATGGTCGGGGCGTTTTTTAATTAGCAGAAAAAATAACGGTTTCAGGAGGGTCTTTGACAAAGGTATGGTATCGGCGATAGAGTATTGTTGTACCTGCAGTCACAGATTAAGGCGCCCGGATGTGAGATGATGGTGATGATGATGGAGGAGGAGGAGAAAGAGGAGGAGTTCTGTGCCTGCCAGGAATCGAAACCGTCTGCCCGCAGTAAATACGCTGATCGAGCTGTCCCGACTCACATGTCTATTTTCTATATACGACCCAAACAAATTCCCATTCCCCCAGCGTTTGTAACCTCCCATGCTGAGTTGTGCATCACGTTACATCACATCATTTTCTTCTTGAAGCAGCTGATGTACGTGTGGGATTACCTGCCAGGATGAAGATCGTGGTGTCTCTTTTATCCTACTTGCGTTCCTTACGGAAAAATACGTGATGATGATGGTGATGACGACGACGAAAACGACGATGATGTACTACTGCTGCTGCTGCTGCTGCTGCTGGTGGCAGCGGCGGCGGCGGCGGCGGTGGCGGTGGTGGTGGTGGTGGTGGTGGTTTTGGTGGTGGTGGTGGTGGTTGTTGTTGTTCTGGTGGTGTTGTTGTTGTTGTTGTTGTGCAACAGGGAAGTATGCTGTATGATTTCTTCACGCAACTTCCCCCCGACCTCATTACACTCGTTATTTCGAGTGCGGCGGATCGTTCTTGCTGGCGATTTATAGCATGGAGTCATTTTCTGAGCCGACAGTTCTGCCTCAACAATGTTTTTTTTGTTCCATTTGTCAGAGTGGTTGAGTGGCTGGATGGTGGGCACACTGAATGATAGTAACACGACTTACCGGTAATGCGGTACCAGTAGTAAAGTAGGTCACGGAATTGCATCTACCCTCGTCCTCAAATATTACCCACAGCATCTCTTCAACCTTTTGTGTCGGCCAGATACGAAGGACGTGACCAAAATGCGGGTCCAATATAATTTCCTTAACTTCTAGACTTACAGATCAAATTTTACCTAATGAAAATCCGTCAAGTGGATGACGAGCACTTGATATTGCGACGGGGACAGTGTTTATTTAGCGACGCTTTTTTTAACTGTATCACAAATAAATGGTGACTGTGAGTGGTGAATTGGGAAGGATGTGTAAGAAACACTTACTACCAATAACGGTACCGGAATCTTCACGATGCCTTAGCCAGCCCGAATATAGAAATATCTCTTACCATCGGGAACGATCACCTGTACATGAAACCCATAGATTCCGGAAATAACAGCTCAAAACATCTACACCGCCAACACCATCTCTGAACAGCCCTCGTTTTTAACTATTTTAACTGTTTGTAACTATTTTAAATATTTAATTAACACACCAACAAATGCATATATATATATATATATATATATGTGTGTGTGTTTGTGTTTGTGTTTGTGTGTTATTTAATAAAGCTAAAATTTACATTAAAACTCTTCAAACACTCCTACATGTTTCGATCACAAGATCATCCTCAGGGAGCATACATTGTTACTGGCTACAGTTATAGTTTAAAAACACGCAGTGATTTACTTCGTTGTGTTAACTTGGTGCTATGGCAGCATGTCTGTAAGTAAAAATATGTTTACTGAATAGACTGTCAAAGCAATATAGTAAAAATTGAATATTATACACAAATAATTAGGCTGTATGGGTTGAAGCATGAGTTATTCACGCTTCAACCCATACAGCCTAATTATTTGTGTATAATATTCAATTTTTACTATATTGCTTTGACAGTCTATTCAGTAAACATATTTTTACTTACAGACATGCTGCCATAGCACCAAATTAACGTAACGAAGTAAATCAATGAGTGTTTTTAAACTATAACTTTAGCAAGGAACAATGTATGCTCCCTGAGGATGATCGTGTGATCGAAAAATGTAGGAGCGTTTTAAGTGTTTTAATGTAAATTTTAGGTTTATTAAATAACATATATATGTGTGCATTTGTTGGTGTGTTAATTAAATAAACTACAGAATGCACGGCGCAATGATAAAGATATTTTAAATATTATTTTTATTTGTAACTTTAATTATAATATAATACGGATGTCAGTTTGTAAAAACCGAGATCTCAGTTTCCAAAAAGCAAGGCATTGTTGTGTTTATGTTTTATGTTACATGTGTTAGCCTGATGATGACCTAAAAGGTCGAAACATGTCGCTTTATTAAACACTGAAAAACTTAGTTGTATTGACTATTTCTTACGTAACCATCACTTAACTTATAGTTTAAAGAAATCTGCTTAACACGTTAGCAGAAGGTAGCTAAAGTGGAACGTCTTGGCTTATTCGTAGGGTTCGGCTTCGTGGTGCTGGAAATGTAGCTCAGGCGAGGGATTAATGAAACAAATACAAAATTCTGGTGGAGAAAACCACTTTTACAGCTGTTACTTTGAAGACCGAGGAGGTAAAATGTTGAATGCAGATTGTGATATTGTGGTATGAACGTAAGAGGTTCGAGAGAGCACAATGATGGGTTTCTGTTGCAGATACTTGACAATACCAAACGATTCGTCAGCTTAATAACAACATTTCTATGTGGGGGAAAAAGACGTGGGTCCTTTTTGTCTTACAACAGTAACATAACGCGCTCTGACTTCAAAATTACGTGCCTTTGCCGAAGTCTCTTAACATACAACATTTTGATTGTGAACTTCTAAACCAAATAGCTGGAGAACAACACAAAGATAGATCTTACAGTGAAGGGCTATGAGGTTGCAAGGTACGTGAAAGTAGCTAAGAATGGTATCCAGTGGTGTGCTCTGTCGTTGATGGCGTTGAACCTTCGAGTTGTACCGAAGTAGACTAAAGTGTTCACGTACAAGTTTTTGCAGTTTCTTACAGTACTAACACGTATATTCGTGTCTTTCATGTTACAAGTTATTCATTAAGGATGCAAGTTTACTGTTCCAAAACAAATGTCAGGATGAAGCTATATATAAGCCACGATCACCTCTTTTATGCCCTAGCCAAATCAGTGAATTAGTTTCGAAAATGACACACGCCGACAGCCGCTACCGCCTGGTTAAGCGCTCATTTTGTTTACTTTATACAGCTTAATGTAGTGGCATATCTTGTGCATTAGCTCAAACACTTTATTTGCCGTGGCAAGACATTACAGATGTAATGGTTACAGGAAGTGCCTTTCTTTGTAAAAATATAAAGTGCCGATACGCACTCCTTGACAGGAAAACAGGTGCCCATACTTCCGTGTTGACAGTGGGTAAATTCGAAAAGTGGAAAATGCCCTAGTCTTCATATTAAGTATAAAAATAAAAGAGGTTCGTTGCTATTGTTGTTTCATGTTGTAATAACATTGTTGGAATAAAAACAAGGAGGAGTATATGTTTTTCTTGATTTCCGGATTTGCATCATTCATCCAGTGCGTCACCGTCAGTAGCGATGTCGGCACGCGTACCGTTGCGTCTCATCGCTAAGGAAGTAATGGCTATAGGCCTATCCCCTTTATGTGTTTCTGGGAGCTGCGTTTAAAAAACGAACCGCGTTTGCGTGATTCCGCGCTTCCGCGGCCGTGTAAATGAGATCGTCCCTCTTCTGGCCCCAGATGGGGATACGGAAAGTTGTAACACACGTAGCTGATCGCGTTTCGGTTTGGTTCCCTCAAGCGCGGACTTGTGTGGATTTCTAGTTCTAACACCGTACGGTCTGGTAGGCGGGTACAACCGTTCGGAAGTACGTACTGCTTCCATCTTCAGCTTGGGCTATGGGTGTTATCGCCGGAAGTCCTTCATGCTGGTGGTTCTCATCTCTTACAGACAGGAATGATCAGGCTAACCTAACCGTCTTCAGGAAGTATTTCCTTAACGCTAGGAGTCTAAGCCAACAGGCCTAAACAGTGATGACGATGAAGGTTTCAATCTCCTGGAATATTTGCGCCATGTCGGCTGTTAAAAGCTAACTGATGTTTCGAAGAACTGTGGTGCCTTCATCTTTATGGCTAAACAGCTGCGCTTGTCCCTGAAGATGAAGGAACTAAAATTTTTCAGAACTACGGAGGCTGTTTACCCGTCGATTCGCCTTAAGATCCCAGAACTGAACAGATATGAGAATATAATAGCACATAATAATAATAATAATAATAATAATATTAGTCTGGTGGTTCTTAATTGTCACCACGAAGTGGACAAACAACATTAGATTTTTCACTGTCGTAATTTTGACGTTGTAGAGAACTATCACATAAAACAATTTGCGTACATTTGGAAGAACTGACCAAACAAACGGTCTACATTAAAATGGCTCTAGTGTCACTCCAACATCACATGTTCGCGTCTCCGCCATTTTGGTATTGTTTGTGTTAGGAGATACGAAGTATCGATTAGGAATGTTCTCTTCTGACGTGGTGTTTAAGACATATTTCACGAAAATTCGTTAATTGGTTTAAAATCATTAGAGATGACCAAGCGCGGACGCGCTGACGTGCCAGTGCCAGAGGCCTGTAGGTTAATAATTCGAGACTCCCCTCTGATAAGCAGACCCCAGCCGTCCGTCCAGTGAGTAACCTTCGCTCATCCTGACAGCCATTAGGGCCCATTCTCAAAGCACAGTATTTATAATTAATTTAGTAGCCAGTTACCGGCCAACATTAATTAAACGTTTCCATTATACACTTCATTATCGCTGCGGGCTTCATCTGCTGTGGTAATCTCCTGGAAGAGCAGGCAGCCCCTGACCAAGGCCCTAGCTGTGTAGATGACGCGGGGAAGGAGCAGCCGTTCAAAATTATGCGTCGATATGTTGTATGTGGGCGCTCAGAGCATCAACAACGTTTCGGCGAAAGAGCGAGCGCCAGTTCGTCTTGCAGGAAACTGATTTTTACATGAATATTGGCTGATTAGTTGGGGTTTAATTTGCCCTAAAGCAATCCCATGAGAAGTGGTCGTACGACGAAGCTGACAGAATTCTGAGTACAAAATTACATACATACATACATATACACACACATATATATATATATATATATACAAACGTACATACATACACACATACTTACATACACACATACACACATACTTACATACATACATACACACATACATACACTCTCGGCTTGGCGACAGCATTGTTATTTGAAGAAATGAATTGTTTATAAGGCATTCTTTATAGAATAAAAAACAAGTGCAGGTAACGAAATTTCCTGTCTCTGTGGAATATCACTGCTTGACGTTGTTCATCAGGATGATTAGAGTGGATTGTCATGAGCTAGGACATGTAATCCTATGCCAATGCCTGTAGAATTTCAGTGGGAAAGTCTTAGAAAATGGTAACGGTAAGGTGGGATTAAAATTGATCTTACAAAAATCACGCGACAAAATGTAGATTGGATTTAGTTGGCTCACATTTGGGTCTGTTGGCATACTTGGATATTCTGCTTCAGTTGGCATTATAATTTCACTATTTCCTACATTGAAATACTGTTAAAGAACGAAAATATTCTGGATAAATTCAAGACCAAATAAGCTCTACAAGAATATGATTTTCACTACTTGTCAGGAACCGAGGGTGCATCATGATTTCGAGAGAAATATTAATGGTCAGGGAGCTTGACCTGTTTCATTAGACACTCTGTCAAACTGTGGGTATGACAGTTTGGTTGCCAGGCAGTCAGTTGCCCATAGTAACTGCACGAACTCCCTGTATTGGTGGAGAAAAGAACTCGCCCTGTCTCCTTTTACGAGCTATTCTAAATGTCAAATCATTTTCCGTGACTTGTTCAAATGTCACTGGTTGTTACTGCAGCTGCACAATCTTGGGCTTCAGACCAAACATAGATGTACATATGGGCTGCAACGCGTCAAAATTGATACTCTAAAGTGTCTTCATAATGCAATTTCATATACGTGTCAGAATCGAACTTCTTAAGAAAATTCTGGTTGTATAACATTGATAATAGGTTTGAAATTCCGGTAACAGGATTTAGGTTAACAGTCTCCCCATATGAATGGCCAATCACAGACCGAGTGTAATAAGAAACTGTTTTAAGGGTATTATCTTTCGCCTGTTTTCGAGGAGGCCTCTTACCCCGTGTCTTTAGGCTGCTTGCTTCTAGTTTCTAACTACTTAATTAATTACGTGTTTAAAGTTACGTGGGAGTAATTAGCGTCAAATTATTTTGATTAACCCTTGTCATATCGAGTTTAAACAAAATTCCTTCTTTCGTTTCTTCATTTCCACGATAACTTAAAATTGTCATTGTTATTCACATTTAATTTTTCTTCATTTCAAAAATTATTTAAAGTTTCCAGTTAACTGGAACTGCAAATACGAAGAATAGTTTTTCTAGGCGGCATATGTCGGTTGTAAAGCATAAACGGTAAATAATTTCGGGAACACGGGCAGAAATCTGAATGTTGTTGTAGTCCAGTTCATGACCTATGCGACGATCAACGACTTGGAAAGGTCGTAAGATGTTGCCAACCTATCGCACCGTAATTCGGAATTGAGCACGTTCCAAATTGCCGTTTTCGTGGCTTTACTCGTATGGTATACTGGCTGTCGTGTGGTGTTATGATATAGCAGGGGGATTAAAAGAGATGGAGAAAGGTTAGGATCAATATACCAATGTCGAGAGGACCTCCTCTTTTTCTCACCCAGACATAGACTGGCTAAAATGTAGGGACACTCCTCTCACAGCTGAGAGGTCGGTCTCGCGAAGGATCGATTTTCCCCCTCGCTCAGTTGTGTTACGGGAACTGGGTCAAGCTTTCCCCTGCGCACAACTGCACTCCCATCACCAAGCGCGCGGACCAATGCTGCCAACTTCTTTTTTTTAACACGTGATAATTATCGATTGGTACGTTGTGTAATAAAGTAACGAATACTGAGGGCACGTAAGACCAAATGATGAGCGATATCTCATTCTGTAAATTTACTTTTGTACACTTTCAGTGCTACCACGTATATAAAATTTAACACCAACTTGTTGCACAACATTTTTTGTTAATGAATGCTGCGACATGTTTCGGCCTTAGCTGTTGGCCATCTTCAAGGAGCGTGTAAGTTTTTTGGTGTGCGCAGCTTACGCGTCAACGTATATGCTAGGAATTCTACGTATCATTAAAATCATTCTTATGAAAATTAAATATCACAGCTCTTACTCTGTTTGAAGAATGATTGAACGTAGATGGTTGGACACAAAACTGTATGTACAAATATTATGTGTGTGCTGTTCAGTGGCCAACGCAACGCAATGCGCCCGTGGATGAGCCACACTGTCCTTACGGGAACGCAGGAATTAGTGGGCGAACTTAAGGTTTCGTGATCTTTTGTATTCTACACTTCTCTACACTTTCTTGTTGGAATTTCCCAAGTGTTACACTTTATAGTTGTGCCTCGAATTGAGATTTCTGTTGCATGTCTTGGTGTTATCTTTAAGGACTCTTATCTTTTACTGTTTAAAAATTCGCCGCCACACTTTTGTTTTTCGGCAAACCACTGAAATATTTCCCGGGAAGTATTCGCGAGTCTACACTTCGGAATCACTGGGAAAAGATCTTTACGGCGTCTGGGAATCGAACTGAGTGCATTCGAGCCGCATAACAACTGCAGCGAAACTTATTTGTATGACCTCTCCTCTTTAATCCTGAACCTCTTTCGTGGTTGACTGGTTAGAACTCCAGCTTCAAATTCGGGACTTCCGGATTCTGATATTGGTTTTCGTGGTTTGGGGACAATGCTTTAATAGGATACTAGGACTGTGTACATCCACATCCTTTGCACTCGTCATTCACCAATTATTCTTACTTTCGACAACCAATAACCCAATCATTTGACAGCGTCATAGAATGAACAATATTACTGAATTCGCTACACATTAATTGTTTAAAGGACTATGGCGACTATGTGTACCACCTGCTGTAACATTCATTAGCGTTGCCTGTTTTCGCACCTTGTGTTACTCGAATGTATCTTGCAATAAACACAATTTTCCCAGACAGCATTAACTAGTTGCTCTGCGAAATGCAGATTCATTGTGCTTTGTGTAAGGTAGGAACAGAGCTCTTACATATTAATGAGATTTTAGACTTCAAAGATGGTGTTATGCAAGAGATATTGAATTTTAATTAGCGGTGCGGTGAAAATATTTTGATGGTGTTGGCACTCCTGCCCAACCGGCTGGCAATACAACTGAGTTGTACAGCAGACCTGGTTGCAACCAGTATCAGCTGGGAGGCAGGCCACCGAGTCGATAAGAGGCGGCGTGAGCGAGGGAAGAGGAAAGACAGAATTGCCTTTTGCGGGAAGTACAAAGTGAGCCTCCGATTTCTCTTTAGATTTTAATTTCACTGTGTTAATAATGTAGTGTCACGTGTGAATTCACTTACCTTCGTGTTGTGTTTGTAGCGTGATAATCTTGTGACAGGATGCAGGTAGAGAAAACAGCTGAGCTGGGTTTGTGTGATGTATGCCGAGTGCATCATGTCGTTATTGACGAAAAGTTGCGGTATTACTGCATTGCAGGCCCGGACATTCTCTTAGATATGTGGGAGATATTGCTTCAGATTCTGGTGTGTTCGTATTACGTTGTCAATACACAATAAGTAACGGAGCAGTTTGTATCAGCGTTTTAATTTGTGGCGTGTCGAATTTTTGCATGGCCAAGATACAGGCATTGTTCAGATACTACATTATGTAGAGCAATACCGGCCGCGTAATTGCATGGGATAGTGCTTGCTTTCACATTCGGAAGCATTTTATTAAGTGTTAATTTAATGGATCCTTATAAAACAGGATATGAATGTGCCTTGTTTAAAAAAAAATTAAGCGATGCAGCTGAGCTAATCCAATTTAATGCATATACACATTTTTTACCATCATATTTCGAAATTAATGACCTACCACAACACGACAATTAAGAATTTCCACATCGGTAAAAAATACATTAGGATACGTATTTTCGACGTACTTTGAGGGTGTTAGTAGGCGGTGCATGCTGTGAAGCTGCTCGTCATGTATTCATACAGAAACACGTGAGAAGTTATGGGAAATGTAATGATATGCAGTAGACTGGGTTATTGCAATTTCTCAATTTAACATTTGGTTCTTCGGTTGTTTCTCTTTTCGGGTTTCCTGTTATAAGAAAATTCCTAGACGGAGATAGGCAAATAACGATAAAATGGATTTATTTCATCTGTATCCGTGTGAAGTGGATTAACTCTTTCAGTGCAGTCCCATGGCTGGAATTTGTGTGAGCGCTGTTAACGTACTGATTCGAATACCAGATAATGTTCATCTAACGGCACTGTGCCTTACAGAAATTATATAAAGCCAGGGGAGGGTGAATATGAGTGGGAAATTAAGATAAGTTGTGCCATGGTTTAAGGGTGCTTTTACGTGTTGGCATGGAGAAGGTGAAGAGAAACACGAAACATGAGGGAAAGAAGGCTGACCGGCGGAGAATCGAAATATCGACCATAGGAATAAAGACCAAGAGTTATTACTGTGCCGTGACGTACGGTCGAGTGTGTTATTATGGAAGTGAATGCTCGTCAGGGAATGACAAGTGAATGTGGGATGAGTTTCTCACGACTGTTACTGACAGTAATAATGCCTTGTGAGATGTGACGCGGTGTAAGGTGGTAGAGAATTACGAACGCTTCGGAGCACACCGCTGCGTCCGTCTTTAGAGGAGCAGCAGGTTCCACAGAAACTTTCGCAAATTTATATTAGACTCCACGGCGTCACATCCCAATGACCATGTTTTTAACAAGCGAATTGTCTGTCTGTACATCAGCATGATCTTCGACTCGCATTTCCGATATAAGTCGTGTTGACGACGTGTGACGTTATGTTTACGAATTGTGACAAATGATAGCCTAATGGGAAGAAACGGATGTGTAAATCAGCGCGTAGATTGTAAGGCTGGTGTGAAAGAAGGTACGAAAGCAGGTACAGTATTGTAGACGGTACCGTGCACAAAGCAGCCTGGTGTTTGCTGGATGGATCCGGTCCGAGACGGAGTCTCGTTAGCTTTAAGGGTGACGTTGATTAATCTTCTCGAACAGCTGATAACTGTCGACTACTCAGACAGAATCCTGCAGCGCGGAGTGTGGAAACGCTCCGCCAGAGTAATACAGACGCCTTCCCACCACGTTTCAATTTTGAGGACGTCAATTGTTGAACAGTATCCATGAATAGTTTGCGTGACTTGCAAAAAAAGGTAAACTCATAATGGCAAAGTCTTGTTTAGGTGTCTGTCCGTTCGTACTTTTCACCTCAACCCCAAAATTTCCAGATAGAATTGATTAAAATTATTTAAGTGATGAAATAAAAGAGAGTGAGGTGGGTTGGGAATGTAGCACGCATGGGATAGATGATAAGTACGTAATATATTTAAGCGGGAGAACCTGAAATGGAGGCGCAGCAACCCCTAGTGGGCCAGGGGCTCCTCAGTATCGAGGCTTCACGATCACACTTAGACACAGCACATTCGGTAGGACTGCTCTGGACGAGTGATCAGCCCGACGCAGAGACCTCTACCTGACAACACACAACACTCACAATAAACACACATCCATGCTTCCGGCGGGATTCGAACCCGCAATCCCCGCAAGTGTGCGGCCACAAACCCACCCCTTAGACCGCGCGGCCACTGGAGTCAGCTGACCATGATATATTAGGGGGTGAAATTAAAATGTACGATTAATTTGAACGTTAGGATGTGGTCTGTATGCGTCGGTCTAGGGACATGGACCATTTGCTGCGTATTGTACGTCACTGACTGAACAATTGGATTAAACTAAGGGAAAATTAGCTTCTCGTCTAAACGTTTCTCCATAGAACTGAGTATTCAATGGCGTTGGTGTGCATTATAATGTATTCTGAGAATTTCATTTCGGCTCATGTCAGTCCATCGTCTCCACTGCTGCACACTATTGTCAAGTTTTCCAAATAACGGCCTATCGCTCAAGACCTGACATAACATCGTATTATACGTATCATTGACATCTACAGCTTATCTTTGATATATACGTTGATATGGCGTATGACGACATTCAAGGAGGAATACTACCTGAGTTTGTTAAGTGTGGTATCTGCAATATTGTCTGTGCCTACTGTGAATTATCTTCAAGGCCAATGAGATAGTCTTTGCCTACAAAATAGAAAGTGCGTACAGAAAATGTATGGTAAGTTTTGCACTGTAAAATGAGATCAATCCTAGTGTAAGCTTGTTTCTTACGATGTAATATTCCACTCTGCTGTTTCAAAGCTTGTGACTGGAGCGTTATTGATGACGGTGAAGTTAAAACGCTGACTGTTGAAGTCTTGTATTCGCAAGTTGCCAATTTCATATCTGGGTCGGCTTATCGGCTATACTGACTAATCAGTTTCGAGGTTTACCGCAGGCGAATGAAGGCATACTTCAGCGTGTGCAGTGACCGCCTGCTTCCAGATCCTTATCCGTTTACCACTCATTCATCACCTTAACATCTTACTGTACTTTTAATAATCTTTGCAACTGGAAGAGAGTCGTACAGTAATTTAATACATACTTTTTCCAGGCTTCCTACGTTCTGACTCGACGTGGTGTTAACGTACTTTACCTATAACACTTTAAAACTTTGTGGTAAATATACGGGCCTTACTTAATTACGTGCTCCATGAAGCAGAGTCCTTGAGAAGCTAACCAGCTTGCAGCTAGTCAAGAAATTCCCCGCATTTTATGGAACCCGAAGGTTCATTACCTCATCCACAAGTGCCCGCCACCTGTCCCTATCTTGAGCCAGCCCAATCCAGTCCATACCCTCAAATCCCACTTCCTGAAAATCCTTCTTAATATTATCATCCTATTTACGCCTGGGTCTCCCCAGTGGTCTCTTTCCCTCAAGTTTCCTCGCCAAAACCCTGTACACGCCTCCCCCCCCATACGTGCTACATGCCCCGCCCATCTCATTCTTCTGGTAAATAGGACCACTTGCTTTAACCCTTCAAAGCCGAGTTGTCATTATATGTACTACCACCCCTTTTAATACTAAGAACCCTCCGTTTTGATCCAGATATTGCTTGTATATGCAGTATGGGTTTTCAAAGTAGGAGAAATTTGCTCCTTGTAACTACACTGGCTGACTGGTTGTCCTAATGGGAACAAACTGTGCTGTCTGTGAGGTACGAAAGTTATGTCAGTGAAATTAATGCTTTAAAGGTTCAGGGGTCATGTATCGTACTTCATATTAGGCAGAGAGTATCGGCTGTCTGCGTATTCTCATAACTGACAGCACATGGTCATTAAGCGTGACCTAACTGTGGCGAATTTGCCCCTTCCCAATCCAACGAAAGCCGATCCCAGTGGCGAGCGCTGTCTGAGGCGTGGGTAGCGGCTGCTGTCTTGCAGGGATTGTCGGTTGGAATCCCGCGGGGTGGGTGGAGGGGGGGGGGAGATGGATGTCTGTCTCTTGTGTTGAGTGTTGTCAGGTAGAGGTCTCTGCGTCGGGCCGATCACCCGTCCAGAGGGGTCCTGCCGAGTGTGGTTATCGTGAAGCCTCGATATTATGGAGTTTCTAGCCCACGAGGGGCTGTTGCTCCGTGGGGAAAGAATTCAACGATTTAAATTAGTCTGTTGCGTGCTTTATGTGTTTCTTACCGTGAGCCATTGCAAAACTGCAAAATCAGGAAGTCTGTCATACTTCCTGCAGACAAACGTAATAGAACCCCGGGAGTCGAGCTGCTGATTGCATGCCTCAATCCGCTGCTGGCAGGAGGCTTGTTTGGTTTCGGTTTTTGTTACACCCTATACTACTTGCAAGCACGCTGTAACATATTAGGAGCAAAGATGAAGAAAATTAAGAAGCATGTGCTGTGTAATCTCTTTCAAAAAGAAAGTGGGGGATTAGGATTAAATTCCTTCTAGGTGAAATGTGAAAAGAACATGCAACAATAAATTGAAGCTGATTTTTTTTTATTAGTGACAATATAGAAATTCTGTTATCTGTAGGCAACACAGCCGCTTTACTGTAGCGTAACATTGAGTCGCGTTCGTGCAACCATTGTTGCAGTGGAATAGCAGTCAGTATTACATACTCCGAGTGCGTGTTTGTAGCAATAGTTATCCAGCATGCAATGCGCATGGGCCGTATTATGGTCTGTGGCCTGCCCGGCTCTACGATATTTTTCCCCATTATCTCATAATCGGCACGATTTTAGGGGAAAAAATCCGCCGGCCATTGTCAGTGTATGTAGTTAGCCAATTATTACGTGTTATTTTGCTGTATCTACCTCTCATTGGAAGCTGCAAGGATGTTTGTTGTAAGGATGCGTAGCATAAAGACAGTAAAGTTGTCCCTGTGCACATCATGAAGACATGAAGGTCATGCAGGGGGAATTAGGGGTGGTTTGTGTCATTCTTAACCTCGTTGCTATATGGGGGTGTGGTCACCCAGCCCCAGCCGCTTTATCCTCTGGGAAATAGGCTATCGGTATCCATTGAATAGGTGGGGCCTCATAGTCGGTCTGGACGTTTTGTAGAATGCTCCCTTGCCCATACCGGGATTCGAATCCCAGATCGTCCAGCAGCGCGTAGTGTTCAATTTCCTCGAGAAAACTGATGTAAGACCTCCTACGCAGTGACGTAAAGTGACTGCATTACGGCATCCTGTACAGTCTCTGCATACCTAGCACGCGCCGTGGCTGTTTCTGTTCGCTTTCGGACCGTACTGCTTTTTACGGTACTGCTGCTTGCCGATCCACCCGTAATACATATTTAGTTACTGTTTATTTAATGACGCCACCAGTAGCTCGGTTTTTGTAGCGTCGTTTGATTTGGCGTCGACACTTTCCATCACCCGTCATCATTACTACCGACATTTCGCAAGACCCCGGACTGCTGGCTTGAAGGTGCGTTAAGGTGAAGGCTGCACACACTCACACACACACACGCACGCACGCACTAGTCACGTCTTTTATTTGCCGACGATAATGACGTCTGTACGAGACAAAGAAAGAGAATCGCTTGGCGAGTAGCTTTAGCAGATCGTAGTCCAGAGAGCAAAATGTACGGAAACGCCATGTTACAGTTGCCTTTCCTTGTTGGCAAATTTACATCGCGGGCGGGGGGGATTCGAACCCGCGGCGTGTGACTGAATAAAGATCTTATCGTAGATTAATATGCGTATCTTTCAGTTGGTGAAAGTAAAAGCGAAATCTTTGTGTTTACTTAAGCACCATGCAGTAAGGGGAAGGGACGTACGGCTCCACGAGTCCTTAACCTCGGCCTAGATGGGCCGCATTAATCTCGGAGAAACTGCGTCATTGCCTATTAAATAGGAGGATGTGTGTGTGTGTGTGTGGGGGGGGGGGGAGGGGGGGTACAGTCAGCCTAGACCAGGGCTGGTGAACCTTTTTGAGGCCGCGTGCCCAAATTGTCTGTAAATACTTCGATGAAATTTTTTCGCGTTCCCGTGGGAATTTTGAAAATCAAAATAAGGTCGTGGAGCTTTACACAATTATTATTAATTATTGCATTATTATTATTATTCATGCATATTATAATTAATTCATAGTATAATTATTATATTATATGTATCATAAAGTCCTCCTCTAGGAATCCGACGAGGAAGAAAATGTGGGAGTAACTGGGAGGACTGCTGCTACTTCCTATTTGAAAAGAGGATTTTAAAACGTTACACTTGTTCTTCACAATATGGAGATGCTGGATGGACAATAGAAATACAAAAGATGGGACAGCAGTGAATACCACGTGCCAAGCAAATCTTTCCGGGTGCCACTTTGGACACGCGTGCGTTAGGTTCACCAGCCCTAGCCTAGACCATGGGTCTCCAACCCGCAGCCGGACAGCTTGTATTAAGCGGTCCACGGCCACATTTGTAAATTTTGTGTATATACTATAAAAATTGTACAGTAATTTGGGCGGTTAGTTGTAACGCTTACTGCTGTTTTTCCACGTGCGGCCTGCAGGAACCGGTGTGGCCCTTTGCTAAAAAGAGTTGGAGGCCCATTGTCTAGAAAGTAAAGACCTCTTTACCCTGTCGGGAATCGATCTCGACTCGTCGGTCTTCAGCTTGTAGCTATCCCGGCCCCTCTTTGACCCGTTTAAACAAAAAATAAAATCTGCTCAGCACGTATCTTATTTTCGTGACACTTTCTGGCGATTATTTAGTCCGACAAATGTTTGTGGGTGGACTTTGACGTCAGGTTTAAAAATAACATTTTTGTAGAGCTTTTAATTACCTGGGAACTTAAACTTTGGATGAAGCCGTGATGATAAGCAATTTGGGAGACCTGATTGAAGATTAATATTAAAATTAATATTTGACGAATGAGTTGTGAAAACGGGAACCTCGACTGGGCTGGTTTGCCATAAGCTGTGATGAATTTTCGTGTTGGTAAGAGCACGCAATCTCTAAATGTGTCAACTCCTTGAAGCACAAAATACCTTCGTTTTGCCCACAGAGCTTATTTGTGTGTTTGCTATTGATTGACAGAATAATAGCAATGTTATTTTTCTAAACGACATTTAACTGCCTGTTCTTTGTAACGCAGACAGCGTGTTTTTTTGGCGTACGAAGTTATTTCTTTATAAAATGGCACGTGTACGATGTTACTGCTTCTAAGGTCTGGGAAATCGTATATTATGAATGTGATTAGCTGATCAGTTACGTAATTGTTTACTTACTTATGTACGTTATCATTTATATACTACAATTATTATTTATCTTCTTGTCTAGGTAGATCTCCTTCAGATGGCTGTGTTTCAGAACAATGTTATTACGTGCATTTCTGTTATGGAATGTTGCATACAACAAAGAAAATTAGGTGTATCGTGCATCCATATGCAAGCCGAACAAAGCATTTGATTGATGTGGCAATGCATACAGTATGGAAACTTGCTGATACTGCTTGCTTATCTTCACGTAGAAACAGGAAACGGCTCTTCTTTCTAGTCTGCTGTACTGTAGTTACCAAACTGACAGCAACTCTTCACCTTTCTCCTTTAGTGTCACACACTTCAGCAATACTGAAATTCACGTACAAGTCTTTACAACAAAGGATCTTGGAAGCCACGACGCCATATGTACGTGTGTGTGTGTGTGTGTGTGTGTGTGTGTGTATATATATATATATATAAAACTGAAGAATAAAAAACCAACTAGATGCCACTTGTTATTTTATTGTACTTCTTTTAGGCTAAACATGTTTCGAGCATTACTATGCCCATCATCAGGAGCTCGCGACTTTGATGTTGATTACC
>Ga0131853_10003059_pt1 | contig 30019 bp, 32 predicted proteins | sample TergutLab28metaG_FD_92764 | JGI IMG/M metagenome (GOLD analysis project Ga0131853, IMG submission 92764) | Labiotermes labralis P1 segment gut microbial communities from Petit-Saut dam, French Guiana - Lab288 P1 (version 2) (version 2) | ecosystem: Host-associated > Arthropoda: Insects >... | reverse complement strand
GGAAAACAATGGGGAATTGCTGCAGTCAATTACTGGCTTTAACTGGGTTATTAGTTGTATTTAGATTGCGAATTGGTATCAGAACCTGTATTCAATAATACTTAAATTCGTGCTTTCATGTTGTTTAAAACTTTCACAATGTAAAAGTTGGTACTGCCTAAGTGGTTTTAGACAACGAAACGCGAACATCGCCGTCTAAAAGGTCAACTTCCCGCCACTCGTCGTCAGTTCATCCTAGCGTACCTCTACGGGTACGCGTCACCCTCACTTCCTGGATTTGCGAAAAATTGCCGCTTCCAGCCGACATTTCGGTTATTGATTACAGGTTCTAAGAATCTGCTCTAAAATCGCCATACAAATCCCACATAAGTGGGAAAAATATATCGACAAATTCTTAACAACAAGATATTGCTAACTTTGATTGGACATGTTATACTCATTCAGTTAATGATACAAATCGACAAAATAATACTTGGGGGAGTACTGTAAAGTTGATTGAGATTATATTTGGTTTATTTGGCGGACTGGCTCTATTTATTTTCGGCATAAAATCCATGAGCGAAGGCTTGCAAAAAATGGCCGGGAAGAAGACCCACGCTGTAATGGGCGCTCTGACCTCCGTTCCTGTTGTGGGAGTGATTGTCGGGGCGCTTATTACAATTATGACGCAAAGCTCCACCTTGGTAACGGTAATGGTGGTCGGCTTTGTCAACACTTCAATGCTGAACTTGAAGCAGGCCATATCTGTAATTATGGGAGCCAATATCGGTACAACTTTTACGGCTCAGTTGGTGGCGTTCAGGATCACCGACGCTTGGGTCTTTCTTGCCGCTTTTGGTTTCACATTCTATTTTTTCTCCAAACACAAGATCGTAAAGAATTCTGGCTTCGTTGCGTTTTCCTTGGGTATGCTGCTGCTTGGCATGTCGCTGATGAGCCAGGCTATGGTTCCGCTTCGCCACGATCCGGCGTTCCAGCAGCTTATGCTTACATTCAGCGATAACCGCATTTTGGCGATGATAGTAGGGGCGTTGTTTACCGCGCTGGTACAAAGTTCCACGGCGGCAACCGGCGTTATTGTGGCTATGACAATGGAGGACTTAATTCCGTTCCAGGCAGCCTTGCCGCTGGTTTTAGGCACAAATATAGGCACAACTGTTACGGCGCTGCTTGCGTCCATAGGCGGTTCGTTGTCGGCCCGGCGCGCGGCAATGGCTCACGTATTGTTCAACGTCATCGGGGTCGTGATCTTCCTCATATTCCTAAACCAGTATGAGAACTTGATACTGGCTATATCGCCCATTGACGACATCCCCCGTCAGGTCGCGAATGCCCACACACTGTTCAGTGTAATCAACGTCATCCTATTCCTGCCGTTCATAAACCAATTTGCAAAACTTCTGACAAGACTGATCCCGGGAGAAGACGTGCGCTCTACGCAAGGTGCGGTTTATCTGGATTGGCGCATGGTAGACGTTCCGAACGTCGCCATCAACCTGGCCCAGAAAGAAATACTTCGCATGGCTGAGATTGCCGGCGAAAACATAAAGCTTGCAATGGAGGGCCTGCTGGAACGAGACAGCAAAAAACTTACGGCGATGAAGGCGCAGGAAAACATAGTTGACGGACTAGAGAAAGAGATCATGCACTATCTTGCGCGGGTCTCCCAATCCGGTATGGGCGCCGACATGTCCATCCGTCACGCAGGTCTTTTGCACGCATCAAATGATATCGAACGTGTCAGCGATCACGCCGACAACGTTGCAGACCTTGCTCTGAGCGCTATCGAAGACGACGTCAGCTTTTCCGAAGAGGCAATCGACGAGCTGAAAGCAATGTACGATCTGGTAATAAAAATCTATGACACAGCCATAAAGTCTGTCAAGGACAACAACATAGCTCTGGTTCCACTGGTCAAGAAACTCGAGTCGCAGATAGACAACATGGAGGAAGACCTGCGCGAATCCCACATCAACAGGCTGAAGCAAGGGCGTTGCAGCGCGGCCGCCGGCGTGATCTTCCTGGATATTATTATAAACTTCGAGCGTATCGGCGACCACGCCAACAACATTTCGCATGTACCACAGGGTAAGCTGTAAATCTTTATAAATATTTTACAGGCGGAGGAAGCTTTCACCGCCTGTTTTTTGTGTTTGTTGCGAGCGTTTCGTAATATAGTGAAACAACTTGAAAAGTGAACCAATATTTTCTGGAAGCGTCGGCTTACTGCCGCCGACGTTCCACAAAATATTGGTCTGAATTAAAGTTGTTTCACTATATTTTGAACATATGTCAGTGAAAACTTTTCACCCTATACTTGAAATTAATTAGTAGTTGTGCTATAATTTGCAATGAAATACAGAAATTTTCACAAGGGAGGTTTTGGTATAGATTGTTTGAAAGAACTATTTGACAAAGCGACGCAGCGTACCGGCTCCATAGTAAGCGTAGCCGCCGCGGCCGATCATCACGTACTGGAAGCCGCAAGCGCCGCTAAGGAGCGCGGCATAGCTGATTTTGTGTTGTTTGGAGATCTCGGAAAAATCAACGAGATAGCCTCGCAGCACCAAATAAACATCTGCGGTATGGAAATTTCGGACGAACCCGACAATCTCGAAGCTTGCCGGAAGGCCGTGGCTCTTGTGGCCGAAGGCAAGGCAAACGCCCTTATGAAGGGTCTTGTAGATACATCGGTTATCATGAAGGCGGCGCTCGACCGTGAACACGGAATCAGAACCGACCGCAAGCTCAGCCACATCTCGGTCTTCGAGCTTACAACATACCATAAGCTGCTCTTCGTGACGGACGCGGCTATAAACATCGCCCCAGACCTGCAAGGCAAGAAGGAAATAGTTGAAAACGCCGTGGCCGCACTGTATAATCTGGGAATAGCCAGGCCCAAGACAGCGCTTCTGGCCGCCAAGGAAAAGCCCGACGACAAGATGCCCGTAACCCTGGAATACGTCGAGCTTGTCAAGATGGCCGCAAGCGGAGAGTTATCAGGATGCGTACTGGATGGGCCTTTTGCTCTTGACAACGCCGTATCCAAGGAGTCCGCCGAGATAAAGGGCATCGACAGCCCCGTCGCCGGAGACGCCGACCTGCTGGTCTGCCCCGATATCGAGGCCGGGAACATACTTTATAAGTCTCTTGCGTTCCTGGCCGGAGCGAAAAACGGCGGCGTAGTAGTCGGCGCAAAGCGTCCCATCATCCTGACCTCACGCGCCGACAGCAGCGAAAGCAAGCTTATATCAATCGTATTGGGTGTGCTGTTCTAATTTTAATGGAAAGAGGTACTGTGTCAATGAAAGTACTGGTAATAAACCCCGGCTCCACCTCTACCAAGATAGCGATATTCGAGAATGAAGACATGATTTACGAAAAGAACCCGACCCATAGCATGGCCGAACTGGAAAAGTACGAGCGCGTCACCGATCAGTATGACCTCCGCAAGAATGTTATACTTGAGTGTATATCGGAAGCTGGGCTCGACCCGTTCGAGTTGGACGCGTGCGTAGGACGAGGCGGACTGTTGCGTCCGCTCGCGGGCGGCACATACAGGGTGAACGAAAAACTCCTTGCCGACGCTCACGCCGGCGTATCCGGCGAGCATCCGTCCAACCTGGGCGGCATACTGGCCAACGAGATCGCCGCAAAAATCGGAAAGCCCGCGTTCATAGTCGACCCTGTGGTGGTTGACGAGCTGAGCGACATAGCCAGGGTCAGCGGCCATCCGCTCTTGCCGCGCCGCTCGATTTTTCACGCCCTCAACCAGAAAGCAATGGCGCGCAAATTCGCCCGCAAAAACGGGACAACCTACGCCAATATCAATGTTATCGTCGCGCACATGGGCGGCGGCGTATCAGTCGGTGTGCATAACCAAGGCCGTGTGGTCGACGTCAACAACGCCCTCGACGGTGAAGGACCGTTCAGCCCAGAACGCAGCGGCACCTTGCCCATCGGCAGGCTGATAGATCTGTGTTTCAGCGGCGAGTATACCCACAAGGAAATGCGCCAGATGAACAAGGGTAAGGGCGGCGTAGTGGCATACTTCGGCACCAACGAGATGAAGGAACTTGACGACCGCCGCGAAAACGAACCGGAAGTACAGCTTGTCATAGACGCGTTCGCATACCAGGTTTCCAAGGAAATAGGGTCTCTTTCCCCCGTAGTAAAGGGCAAGCTCGACGCAATCATACTCACGGGCGGCATCGCATACAGCAAGTATATTACCGGGCAGATAAAGGAACGCGTCGAATTTCTGGCACCCGTATACATCTTCCCGGGTGAGCTGGAGATGGCGGCGTTGGCCGGCGGCGCGCTGCGCGTACTGCGCGGCGAGGAAGAAGCCCAGACATACTAAGAACATCTTATAAAGGAGAATAACTGTGAAGAAGTTTGAATATATGGAGAAATACGGATTCGAGCAGTTATGCTTTTTTCAGGACAAGGACACGGGGCTCAAGGCAATAACCTGCGTTCATAGCACGGTGCTCGGCCCCGGACTTGGCGGTACGCGCTTCTGGAACTACGCCACCGAAGACGAAGCGATTGAGGACGTGCTTCGCCTGGCGCGCGGGATGACCTACAAGAACTCGGTTGCGGGCCTGGCTCTGGGCGGCGGGAAAAGCGTCATCATCGGAGACGTGAAGCAGCTTCGGCGTGATTCCGTCCGGCGGGAAGTCTTCTGGCGCACGTTCGGGCGCTATGTGAACGGCCTGTCCGGTCGCTATATTACCGCCGAGGACATGAACACAACCACCCAGGACATGAAGTACGTACACATGGAGACAAACTATGTCGCGGGGCTTCCAGGACGTAGCGGCAACCCTGCTCCATACACGGCCCGAGGTCTCTACAAGTCGATGCTGGCGTGCTGTGAGCATGTCTTCGGCGTAAGCAGCGCTAGCGGAAAAACCGTGGCAATCCAAGGAATGGGCGCCGTCGCCTACACACTTGCAGAATACCTGCACAAGGACGGCGCAAACATCATCTTCTCGGAAATGGACGATGAAAAAGCTCAGAAGGCCATCTACGACTTCGGCGCGAAAAGAGTTGCCCTTGACGACATCTACTCCGTGGACTGCGACATCTATTCTCCGTGCGCAATGGGAGCAACAGTAAACGACGTCACTATCCCGCAGTTTAAGTGCAAAATAATATGCGGCGGCGCAAACAACGTCCTCAAGGATGCGCCCGTTCACGCCAAATCCCTGAGAGAACGCGGAATAGTCTACGCGCCCGACTATGTCGTAAATGCCGGCGGAGTTATAAACGTCTCTCACGAATTTGCCGACAAAGGATATATCGAAGAAGCCTCCATCAGCGACATCGACAGGCTATACCTGAGAATACTTGAAATACTAAGAACAGCCGACGAAAAAGGCCGACTCACCTATGAAATCGCGGACGAAATGGCCGAAGCCCGCATAGACGCCGTAAGAAAGGTAAAAGGAATCAGGTGCTAGACCCCTACGCATGAAAACATATATAATCGCAGGCTTCGCAGGGAGCGGGAAGAGCGAGTTCGCCGTTAACCTTGCGCTAAGTCTGAACGAAGGTCAAGACTCACGTACAACAATCGCCGACCTTGACACTATCAACCCGTACTTTCGCAGCCGGGAAAAGACCGAACAGTTGCGCGCGGCCGGCATAGATATATTCGGAGGCGCTCTTGGCAACAACACGGGCCAGGACGTCCCTCACCTGGACTATGGCTTCGTGTCGCGCATAAGCGCCGGTGAACGCGTCATAGTCGACCTGGCGGGCGGTACGGGCGGCACGGGCGGCACGGGCGCTCTGGCAAGCGTGTACTCCAGACTGCAAAATTACGAGTTCCTAGCGGTTCTCAACCTTTACAGGCCGGAAACAAGCACAGCCGCAAAAATATTGTGTTTCATCAACAAACTGAACGCGACAAGCCGCGTCAGCCTGACCGGATTCGTCAACAACAGTCATATGCTGCGCGAAACAACCCCTCAGCACATTCTTGACTCACAGGACGTAATTCTCTCAGTCTGCGAAGCAACCGGCCTGCCGTTAAGGTACACAATGCTGTCACGCCCAATCTACGAACAAATCTCCACACAAATATCATCCGATGAAGTACTGATCTTCAATCATCTGCAACTACGCGAATCATGGCAGTAACCAGGGAGGTATTATGGCAAACCTATTAACAATAGAAACGAAGCGATGCAAAGGGTGCGGGCTCTGCGCGTATGTGTGTCCTAAGAAGATACTGGAGCTTGACATGAGTAATGTGAACGATAAGGGGTACAATCCAATCAAGTGCATAGATATGTCGGAGTGCACGGCGTGCGCGATGTGCGCGCGGATGTGCCCGGACAGCGTGATAAAGGTCGAGCGCGACGTATAACAGAAAGCGGTGAAGAACATGAAAGTATTGATGAAGGGTAACGAGGCGGTCTCGGAAGCCGCGATACGAGCGGGGTGCAAGGCGTTCTTCGGCTATCCCATTACTCCCCAGAACGAGATACCCGAATACATGTCTCAGAAAATGGAGGCCTCAGGCGGCTGCTTCGTGCAGGCCGAGTCCGAGGTCGCCGCGATCAACATGATCTACGGCGCGGCCACAACCGGCACACGTGTAATGACGAGCTCGTCGTCGCCGGGAATAGCTCTCAAGCAAGAGGGTATCAGCTTCATGTGCGCGGCGGACTTGCCGTGCCTGATCGTCAGCGTATCGAGAAGCGGCCCCGGCCTTGCGGGTATACTGCCCTCCCAGGGCGACTACTTCCAGGCGACCAGAGGCGGTGGCAACGGCGACTACTTCATACCTGTGTACGCCCCGAACGGCGTGCAGGAAGCCACGGACTTCGTCCAGAAAGCCTTTGACGTCGCGGAAAAGTACAGAACCCCCGTCATGGTGCTGGTGGACGGAATGCTGGGTCAGATGATGGAGCCCGTCGAGTTTAAGAAGCCGGTCATAAACGAATATGACAAAAGCTGGGTTGTCGGGGCCAGATCGGGACGCGAGCGTAATGTAATCAACTCACTCAACCTGCTTCCCGAGAGTCTGGAACAGACAAACATCACACGCTTCAGGAAATATGACGAGATCATAGCCAACGAGACATTGTTCGAGTCAACCGTTGCAGACGGAGACGAAGTCGCTGTCGTGGCCTACGGAACCCCCGCGAGAATCGCGGTCAACTCCATCGAGGAACTTCGCGCGGACGGCATAAAGGCCGGCCTGATCCGCCCGATAACGCTGTGGCCCTTCCCGGAGGCGGCTTTCGCCAAGCTTCCCGCGTCGGTGAAGCACATCGTCGTAGTAGAGCTGTCCCAGGGTCAGATGGTACAGGACGTAAAGCTCGCCGTGGGCGGAAGGCTTCCGGTCCACTTCTACGGCCGCTGCGGGGGCATGGTATTCGAGTCGTCGGAGATCGCGGGGCAAGTCAAGAAGATCGTGAGGGGGGAATAGGCATGGGCAAGGTTGTTTATGAAAAAAGTAAGGGCTTGACCGACAATCCGCTGTCGTATTGCCCCGGATGTCTCCACGGCACAATACACAAGCTCGTGGCCGAAAGCCTTGTCGAGCTCGAAGTGCTCGACAGAGCCGTAACAGTCGCTTCGGTAGGCTGTTCGGTCGTGGCGTACCAATTCTTTAACTGCGACGCGGTTCAGGCCGCCCATGGCCGCGCGCCGGCGGTCGCTACAGGGATTAAGCGCGTCAGCCCGGACTCCATAGTCTTCACCTACCAGGGCGACGGCGACCTGGCCGCTATAGGTATGGCCGAAATAGTACACGCCGCACACCGAGGCGAAAACATAACCGTCATATTCGTAAACAATGGTATCTACGGCATGACGGGCGGACAGATGGCTCCCACGACGCTCATCACGCAAAAAACCTCCACAAGCCCGTTCGGGCGCAAGGAAGCCACAACCGGCAAGCCGCTGAAGGTCAGCGAGATGATAGCTCAGATACCCAGCGCGTACTATATCGAGCGAGTATCGGCGCACACTGTGCCGCACCTGGTCAAAGCCAAGAAAGCAATCAAGAAAGCCTTTGAGAATCAGATACACGGCAAGGGCTTCTCAATGGTGGAAGTGCTCTCCACGTGCTCTATCGGCTGGCATATGACGCCGGTAGAATCCCTGAGCCATGTCGAGAACTCCATGATGCCGTACTTCCCGCTGGGCGTTTACAAGGATGAGGGCGAGGTGATATCATGACGACAAGGATGGTATTCTCAGGTTTCGGCGGACAGGGCGTCCTTACCCTTGGCCAGATCATCGCCACAATCGCCATGAACCAGGGCAAGGAAGTCACGTGGATGCCCTCCTACGGCCCGGAGATGCGCGGCGGCACGGCTAACTGCGCCGTGATAGTATCCGACGGCCCTATAGGAAGCCCTCAGGTGCTTGTCGACATAGACGTGCTCTGCGCTCTGAACAAGCCCTCGATTGACAAGTTCCTGCCCAAGGTCAGGCCCGGCGGAATGGTACTGTACAACAGCTCCTTGATAACCGACGCTCTACCCCGCTCGGACGTAGACTCCGTTGCTGTCGACGCCACCAACATCGCCTCTGCCATGGGCAACCTCCGCGTCCAGAACATGGTCATGATTGCCGGCTTCCTCAAGGCCACCGACCTATTCTCTATCAATGAGGTTAAAGCAACTCTCCAGGACAAGTTCGCCTCCAATCCCAGCCTCTTGGATATTAATTTAGCCGCTATTCAACAGGGGATGTAAACACAAACAGCCTACCCGCAAGGGTAGGCTGCGTTTATATCGCGGTTACTTCTGTTCTCCCTTCTCGGAGTGTTTGAAGGCATTGTACAAGGTATAGAGAAAGCCGCCTCCCAAGAAACCAAACCCAAAAATCATGAAGAAGATCGCTGTTCCGGTCATACTATCCCTCCATCACTAGTTTTTTTGATCAAATATCGGAGTCTTCCACGGAGTTCTTGTAAAGTATATGATAGCCGCAAGCATTATAGCTATGGAGCCTCCGTGGAATACAAGCAGCACATCCGGCGGGTAATTAACAGCTCCGACGCGTCCGCCTACTACAGCATTAATCCAGAATCCGGTCATCACGATAACGATACCCGGAAAAATATATTTTATGCATACATCGTACCAATTGCCGAGCTTTATGATCGCGTGCTCGTTGGCATATGCTTTGAGCTCGGGAAGGTTCTTGATGATGTACGCGGCCGCGATAGCTTGGAGGAACCCTCCCAGCGCAAGACCGTAATCCAGCACGAAACTGACGATTCCCAATATCAGGAGGCCGGAATCAGTCGCGTATACAAGGCTTATGGAGAATCCGGAGACGCATAGCACGGCGTATACCTTCCGGCGCGGAGCGTTGAACTTGACGACAAACGGAGCGACAAAGGCTTCCATCAAGCTGATAAATGAAGTCCAGCCAGTTATGAAGAGGCACACGAAGAAGAAAGTACCAAAAATCAGCCCTACATCACCCATCAGGTTAAGTGCGACGGGTATTACCGCAAACACAAGCCCGGCTCCGCCGGCGGCGACATCGCCCACGGCAACCCCCTGCGCGACGGCCATGTACCCCAGGATACCGAATATCGCGGTAGCCGATATCATAGACATCAGCGAGTCCGCAAAACCAATGGTGAACGCGGTGTTTACCATTTCGGTTTTCTTGGGAAGATAGCTTCCATATGTCACCATTATGCCCATACAAGCGCTGACCGAGAAGAATACCTGTCCGTAAGCAGCCACCCAGATATTAGGGTCAAGTATCCTGTCGAAGTTCGGGGTGAAGAGCGCAGTCAATCCCACGCCGGCGCCCGGAAGCGCCGCACCGTATATCATCAGCACTACCATCGAAACGAACATAACAGGCAGCAGGAATTTGTTAACTACCTCGAGGCCTTTCTTAATATTTCTGGAGCAGGCGACATATGTAAGAATCCAGATAAACAACAGGGCGATAGTAACGGGAATATTCAAGCCGCCGAACTCAAACGGGTTAGCCGGAACTTGCAGGAATTCGCCGAAGAAGAACGCCGAAGGGTCGTCCCCCCATGCCCTTGTAGCGGCAAAGCCCACAAAGTTGAGCGCCCATGCCAATATGACTATGTAATAATAGATAATCATGGCGGCGACCATTGTGGGCAGCCACCCCAAGAATTCCCACTTCTTCGACGCCCGCGCATACGCAACGGGAGCAGCGCCTCCGTATCTTGACCCTACAATATGCTCAAGCAGCAGTATCGGGATACCCGCTGTCAATAGAGCAATAAAGTAAGGGATAAGGAATGCTCCCGCTCCGTTATCAAAAGCGGTAAACGGATATCTCCAAATATTCCCAAGGCCTACAGCAGAACCCACGGCCGCCAGTATAAACATTCTTCGTGAGCTCCATTCTTGCCTTTCTGTTCCCGGACTAGAACCCGCCATTTTTGATGCACATCCTCTGTATTTGTTTATAATTCTTAGAACCTGTATTCAACCCCCTAAACTCCGAATTTATAGGGCAGTTTTTTCGCCAACCTGGGAGGTAACGCCGCCGCATACCCGCAGTAGTACGAAAGGATGCTGTGTACCGGTTTAGCATCCGAAGCCCCGGCGCGGGAAGATAAAACGACGATAAGTGGCGAAAAATCGACCGCTAAAGCGGCGTTTCGGTGGGTTAAATACAGGTTCTTAATATCGTACCTGATAAATATTCATTATTACATTCTTGTTATATATTGTCAAGCCCCTTCTGAAAAAATGTCGCCTATATCAGCCATCCCTTCCTTAAAAGTGGTTGGATTACCCTTGGTAATAGCTTATTCAAAAAGAAAATAGACATGATGAGCACTTTAATTTTTATAAACATCTTATTGTATTTTACAAGACTTTAAAGTATAATTGAAGAGTTAATAAGAATTACACAGTCACGGTGGGGGGGATATAAATGAGATTTAATGATCTGACTTCTGTAATAGACAATAGCCGTCGGTTATATATACAGATGCATAGACCACCTGATCCTGACTGCATAGCCTCCGCAAGCGTAATTTCCGATATGCTGAAAAGCGCCGGCTTTTCTCCGCAAATTATCTATTCCGGTCTTATCAGCAAACCTGAGACTATGGAATTAATTAACAGTATGGAGATTAAGCTCATTCGTCTTGATACGGAGACAAATAAAGATTTGGTTCGTGAAGACGACCAGGTTATTGTTGTTGACTGCCAAAAAGAGAACAGTAACATCGCCCATCTTTCCGCCGAATACATAGCTTGTATCGACCACCATCCCGAATTGGGAAATTATCAATACGCCTATTCCGATATACGGCCTGAATACGGCGCTTGCTCCAGCATCATCTACGAATATGCCCACGAAGCAAATTATGATCTGAGTCCTGTCCAAGCCGCCCTTCTCATCTATGGGATACGTATAGATACAGATGATCTAAGCAGACGCAAGTACTTGCTTGATATCGATATTTTCTGCGCGCTCTATAAAATCGCCAATCTCGACGTACTTACCAAAATAGGCCGCAACAGTATCCGCCCCGAAGACATAAGTACCACCATCGTCGCATACGAAAACCTGACAATCAAAAATAATGTCGCGTACAGCTTCGCCGGTGACGATAAGGCGAAAGAGTCTCTGGCCGAATTAGCCGATAAACTGATATCCCTTGCCGATGTTTCCTTTGTTGTCGTTTACAGCAGATGCTTTAACGGCTTTAACTTTTCGATCAGATCACAGAACAATTCCCTCCACGCCGGAAAAATAGCAAAATATGCCTTCTCCAAGGTTAACGGCGATGGTGGCGGGCATATGTTTATGGCCGGCGGCTTGATACCCAAGGTAGCCTTCATGGACTTGATCGGCGGTAAGGCCGTTATGGAAAGAGTCATCAGTTTGATTGAAGAGGCCTTCGAAAACATACCGAATTCAGTCAGCACCTCATACAGTTAGTTATATAGTGAAACAACTTGAAAAGTGAACCAATATTTTCTGGAAGCGTCGGCCTACTGCCGCCGACGTTCCACAAAATATTGGTCTGATATTGAAGTTGTTTCACTATAGTGAACACACTTGAGAGTGAACCAATATTTTATTGAAAAGCCGAACGCATATATAGCGTTCGGCTTTATTACTTACTTTAGCTTCCCAACACCGTTGTGAAAGCCCTTGTATACACGTCCCTAAACTCTCCAAGATCGATAAATACCTCCAGGCGCCGGTACTCCTCGTCGGTTATATCAAACCCCGGCATTTCCATCAGAGCTGGGTCGATTAAGCCCATTTCCAACGCGGTCGCGTTGGCCGTTGTGTATCCGATAAAGTTGGTGTTCATCGCGGCTATTTCCGGGCGAAGCATAAAGTTTATGAAAGCTTCCGCTCCTTCGGGATTGTTGGCGTTGTGAGGTACTACCATGGCGTCCACCCATAGATTGGAGCCTTCCCTTGGGATAACATAGTTCAGATCGGGGTTGTGCATCATTGTAAAAACGGCGTCTCCTGAGTACACTACGGCTAACGCCGCCTCCCCCGCTATCATGAGGTCTTTTACAACATCCGTTACATACGCGCGAACCAATGGCCGCTGCTCTATCAGCAGGTCACGGGCGCGGTTTATTTCGTCCTCATTGGTAGAGTTCAGCGAGTATCCAAGCAGCTTTAACGCCACGGCCATGGAATCTCTCTCAGAGTTGTACATAAAAATCAGGTTCGCGTAGTCGGGGTTCCATAAAGCTTCCCAACTGTCGATTACGCTGTTTACCATGGTAGTGTTGTACAGTATTCCTAAAGTACCCCATTTGTACGGAGCAGAATATCTGTTTTGCGGGTCAAATTCCAAACCCATGAATCGCTCCGACACATGAGATATATTTGGAACATTGTCAAAGTTTATGGGCCTTAACAGCTCTTCTTGTATCATGCGGTAAATCATGTAGTCGGATGGGAAGAGCACGTCGTAAACATTCCCGCCCATGGCAATGGTTGTGTACATGGATTCGTTGCTCTCAAAGGTAGAGTAAATTACGGTAATGCCGTATTCTTCCTCGAACATTTGCACAACGTCGGGGTTAATATAGTTACCCCAGTTAAATACGTGTATACTGCTTTCGCTGTCACTTTGCCCGGCGCACCCCGTAACAAAAACCGCCACCATAAGCATTGCAATCACCGCAAATTTTTTCATGTCAATCATCCTCCCAATTTCTTTAATTTAATTGAGTCCCTCATATTTATGATAAATAGCAGGACCATTACAAACACAAACATCAAGGTGGAAAGAGCGTTTATCATGGGGTTGACCCCTGTTCTTGCCATTGAGAAAATAATCAGCGACAAGTTGCTGACTCCCGCCCCTGTGGTGAAGAAACTCACCATGAAGTCATCCACGGAAAGGGTGAACGCAAGCACCCATCCCGTTACTATTCCCGGCATAAGCTGCGGAACAACCACTTTCAGGAACGCGTATCGGGGGCTTGCGCCAAGATCCAGCGCCGCCTCGTAGAGATGCTTGTTCATGTGCTTAAACCTGGGCAGCACAGAGAGTATTACATATGGTATGTTAAAAGCTATGTGCGCCAGCAGCAGGGTCATGTATCCGAGACGCCCGGCGCCAACCAGCCTAAAAACGGAAAGGTACAGTATCAGCAAGGACACCCCTGTTACAATGTCCGGGTTTGCCACAGGTATGCTGGACAGGCCGAGGACTATCTTCTTGGCGCCTTTGCGCATATTGTTTATGCCGACGGCGGCCAGGGTTCCGATTACCGCGGCAATCGTGGCAGACAGCAATCCTATTGTCACCGTATTGTACAAAGCCTGCGCTATATTTCTGTCCTGGAACAACGCGGCGTACCAGTGAAGGGAAAACCCGCCCCACGCGCCCATTGTCCGGGAAGCGTTGAAGGATTGCAGCATTAATATGAAAATCGGGGCGTACAAAAACATCAGAATCAGGGCCAGGTACGTTTTTCTAAGCCTCATATCGCCTCCTCCTTTGTTTCCTTGTTCAGGAAGGATAGGAGCACATTACAGAGGACTATCAGCACCATCAGAATCAGCGCCAGGGCGGAACCAAAATTCCAATTGCCTACCAGCAGGAATTGCTGCTCTATCAGGTTGCCTATAAGTATGAACTGCCCGCCGCCCAGCAGATTTGAAACGACAAATGTCGCGACGGCCGGCATAAACACCATGGTCAGTCCTGAGACGACTCCGGGCAGGCTAAGCGGAAGTATTATCCTCCTGAATACGTTGAAGCCGTTCGCGCCCAGGTCTTGAGCCCCTTCTATCAGACTTTGGTCTATCTTTTGTATACTGACATAGATCGGCAGTATCATGAAGGGCAGGAAGGTGTACACCAACCCAAGGAGCACAGCCCCATCGTTAAACAGCAGTTGCATCGGGGGCAAGCCAAAAAACGTCAACACACTGTTGAGCACGCCGTTCGTGCCAAGTATGGTAAGCCATGCGTATGTGCGTATAAGGAAATTCATCCACATGGGTACGACAAATAGGAACAACAGTATGTTCCTGTCCCTGAACTCCTTTTGAGCAAGGATATAGGATACAGGATACCCAAGCAGCAGGCATATCCCTGTGGCCTGCGCCGCCAGCACTATCGAGCGCCTTAGTATGTTTACATACAGCGGGTCAAAAAACCTGGCCAGGTTGTCAAGGGTAAAGCTTGTAACATTGCCCGTAGTAACTGTAAAACTATAATGAACAATAAGTAATATCGGTATCACCGTAAAAATTATCATCCATATGATGTATGGGTAGGCCAAGGCTTTACTTTTCATGTGTGATCGTGTTCTCCTTCGCCATGATATGTATAGCGTTGTCCGGTATTGACAGCGTAACCTCTTCGCCCTTTGAGAACATAGCCGTAGAGTGTACCTTCCAGTTGGTTCCTTGCGCCTTTACCAGCATTTCGTAATGCACCCCGAAAAATGTGACATCTATTACTTCGCCTGAAAAAGAGTTGGCTCCGATTTCACCAAGCAAGCCGATGTCTATGTCCTCCGGGCGGACGACTACGTCCACATCGCCGGAATATGGCATCTTGTCAACACAGCGGAATTGGCTCTGCAAAAAGCTCACATTGTAATCTTCCTTCATGTGCCCGGTTATTATGTTGCTGACGCCGATAAAGTCGGCCACAAAGGCGTTCTTGGGCTCGTTGTAAATGTCTTCGGGCGCGCCTATCTGCAATATCCGGCCTTTGTCCATTACCACGACGGTGTCGCTCATTGTCAGGGCTTCTTCCTGGTCGTGTGTCACGTACACAAAGGTTATTCCAAGCTGTCTCTGCATGTTCTTGAGTTCTGTCTGCATCTCTTTTCGCAGCTTGAGGTCAAGCGCCCCCAGCGGCTCGTCCAGCAGTAGCACCTTGGGCTCGTTAACAAGGGCGCGCGCAATCGCTATGCGCTGCTGTTGCCCGCCGCTCAGAGATTTTACGCTGCGGTTTTCAAAGCCTGAAAGGTTTACCAGTTCAAGCATCTTTGATACCTTTTCCTTTATTGTCGCGGCCGCCTCTTTCTTGATTTTCAGCCCAAAGGCTATGTTTTCGTATACATCCATATGCGGAAACAGCGCATAGCTTTGAAAAACCGTGTTTATGTTGCGCCTGTGCGGGGGGATGTTCGATATATCCGTACCGTCAAAAAGCAAGGAGCCGCTGGTGGCGGTTTCAAAACCGGCTATAATGCGCAAGGACGTGGTTTTGCCGCATCCGCTTGGCCCCAGCAGCGTCAAGAACTCTTTCTTTCTAATGTAAAGGTCTATGCTGTGCAGTACGACTTCGTCGTCAAATACCTTATGGATTTTTACAAGCTCAATCAGGTGGTTGTTTTCCAAGGCACGCTCTCCTTACAAGTTTATTTCGGCTAAAAATTTGGTGGTGTGGATACCCAGAGCACTATAGACTCCCTTTTGTCAATATTTTGTACATAGTGGGAAGCGTTCGCCTTGTAATAGAAGCTTTCGCCGCTATACGCCTTATAGCTCTTATTGCCGATGCACAGGCTGATGCTGCCCTGGGTCACATATCCGAATATCTCGCCGTCGTGGGCGTTGTATACGTTAGACTTGCCGTTTTCCCGAAGCTTTATGATTATCGGCTCCATCTGATTCTTTTGAGCGTTGGGTATTATCCAGTTGATGGTGTGGCTCAGTTCTTCATTGTCCTGGACAAAGGTATCTTCCTCGCCAAAGACCACTTTCTCAGTTACATCCTCGTTGAAAAAATCTTTCAAATTGGTTCCTAAACATTCCAGTATGTCTACAAGGGTGGATATGCTCGGAGAGTTAAGGTCTCTTTCTACCTGTGATATAAAGCCCTTACTGAGTTCGGATCGGTTTGCCAGTTCTTCTTGAGTCAAGTCCATTTGTATCCTTAGCTGCTTGATCCTGTCTCCTATTTTCATACTTCCTCCCGGAAAACATTACTCTAATTAAACTTCAAGTTTATTATTGATAAACACATCAATATTTAATCATAAACTTCCAGTGTTGTCAAGGGAAATTTTTTGAGATATTTTTCTGATATAGAGCTCGATTGTATTTATAATTATACATATATCAGAGTCATTTTTGTAATTCTCAAAGTTCCTATTAGGAAAAAGCTTATTATAAAGCTAAAAAAATTGTTGACATAGCATTTAATACGAGTTATAATTATACACACAGGGAACCATACTTGTAGTTCCTAAAGTACACGCTATAGAAAAGAGGATTGCCATGAAACTGAAAAAAGTTATTATCATTGGGGCAGCGGGGAGAGACTTTCACAATTTCAACACATTCTACAGGGAAAACCCCGAGTGCGACGTTGTCGCGTTTACGGCAACACAGATACCTGACATTGCGGGACGCTCATATCCAAAAGAACTGGCCGGCAGCAGATATCCAAACGGTATTCCAATTTATCATGAAAGCGAACTGGAAGACCTTATCAAAAAATATGACGTCGATTATTGTGTCTTCTCATACAGCGATGTCAGTTACGAGCATGTTATGGGAATCGGTGCGAAAGTGAACGCGGCCGGAGCGGCGTTTAGTCTTCTTGGATATAAGCAGAGCATGTTGAAATCCACAAAGAAGGTAGTCGCCGTCGGCGCCGTCAGAACGGGCTGCGGAAAGAGCCAGACCTCCCGCAAAATTGTCGAGGTGCTTAACAGCAAGGGGCTGAAGGTTATCGCCGTGCGCCATCCTATGCCATACGGCGACTTGAACGCACAGAAAGTACAGCGTTTCGCCTCTCTTGACGACTTGAAGAAGCACAACTGCACAATCGAGGAAATGGAAGAATACGAACCGCATATCGCAAGCGGCAATGTAATATACGCGGGCGTCGACTATGCCGAAATTTTAAAGCAGGCCGAAAACGACCCCAACGGTTGTGACATAATCCTTTGGGACGGCGGAAACAACGACTTCCCATTCTACAAGCCCGACTTGATGGTGACTGTCACCGACCCGCACCGTCCGGGGCACGAACTGAGCTACTATCCCGGCGAAGTCACCTTGCGGATAGCCGACGTGGTAGTTATCAACAAGATTGACAGCGCGGACTTTGCTAATATCCAAACCGTGCGCAGTAATATAGCTAAGGTAAACCCCAACGCTATCGTTATCGACGCCGCGTCGACCATCACAGTTGACTCCCCCGAAGTCATAAAGGGAAAACGCGTACTTGCCATCGAAGACGGACCAACGCTTACCCATGGCGAAATGAAGATCGGCGCGGGAATCGTCGCTGCCCACCGCTTCGGAGCTTCCGAAATTATAGACCCGCGTGCGTACGCCGTAGGCAGACTGCGAGAAACTTACGAAACATATCCGAACATAGGCACGGTGTTGCCGGCCATGGGCTATGGCGAACAGCAGGTCAGCGACTTAGCGGCGACGATTGACAACGCGCCTTGCGAAAGCGTAATCGTCGCGACGCCAATAGACCTTGCCAGAATTATTAAGATGAACAAGCCTAACACAAGAGTAACCTACGCGCTGCAGGAAATAGGCTCCCCCACTTTGGACGACGTAATCGGAGATTTCTTGAAAAAACACGGAATATAAAGGTGAATACGAACAGTCAAAATCCGAAAACGGGAAAGGGCTTTGAGTTAGTCGTGAAAGCATGGTTTGAAGCACACTATGAAAAGGGTTTTGTCAACAATAAACCCTTTAATATTGGAAACCCGCCGAAACCTCACCGCTTTGATGTTGTGAGCAACGATAATTCCATTGTTGCCGAATGCAAATGCTACACATGGACAGAAACGGGCAATATACCCAGCGCAAAAATGGGGTTTGTTAATGAAGCCTCGTTCTATTTATCGTTTATCCATAACGCAGCAACATATATCGTTATGAAAAAATCTGCCCATGTAAAGAGAACGGAAACATTAGCGGATTATTATTTCAGAACTAATCGGCACTTACTCGGAAATACAAGAATTTTGGAATATGACGTTGAACAAGGCATTATGAGAGAAATCGGATAATTTCCAAATCATGACCACCGGCTGAACCAGTGGTCATGATTTTCGCAGAGAGTACTTTTTGAGACCGTTATATGTGTAAAACAGCATACACCAAAGTGATGTCAAAGCTCCAAGCCGTAGGTGGCGTCTGTAGATGTTGTAGACCCCTCTTGCCGACACCAGCTTGTTGTCGGACTTGCTGCCCCTTATTACGCGGTACATTGTCAGAGGCTCGGCAATGCCACGGCCTGAACCGTGCGCCTTGACTATCGCAAGCCAGGCCGTAAAGTCCTCGTGGAAAACATCCCCGGAAAAACCTGTGGACTTCATTATCCTTGCGTCCGTCATAACGGAGGAAGCGCACATCACGTTCGAGCGGAGGAAGCGGTTGTAGTCGACCTCCCCCGGCGGATAATAGACGCGTCCGCAGGTCCGGCCGTCCTCGTCGATGAAACCGTGTGCGGTATAGCTTATCGCACAGCCTTTCTCAAGCATAAACGCGACTTGACGCTCGAGCTTGGAGGGCTGCCAGATATCGTCGGCATCCAGAAAAGCGACATAATCCCCGTCGGCTTGCGCGACGCCTTTGTTGCGGCTTGCCGCGACCCCGCTGTTTACCGCGTTGTCAAAATACTTCACGCGGCAGTCGCTCTGAGCATAGCGCCGGACAATTGCCGCGCTGCCGTCGGCCGAGCAGTCATTAACGATCAGCAATTCCCAATTTCGGTATGTTTGAGCCATAACCGACTTTACTGCGCTTTCGACATATTTTTCAGCATTGTAGCACGGCATTACTATTGAAATCAGCGGGCTGCTCATGACGTTTCACCCTTTAAAAAAACCGTGCGTTTGCGGCACGGTTTGAAATATAAGTAGTGATGTTATTTGAGGGTAACGACGGCGCCGACTTCTTCGAGCTTGGCTTTGAGAGCGTCGCCCTCTTCCTTGCTGACCTGCTCCTTAACCATTTTCGGTGCGCCATCGACCAAGTCCTTGGCTTCCTTGAGGCCGAGTCCTGTGATTTCGCGTACTACCTTGATAACCTTGATTTTTTCAGAGCCGGAGCTTGTAAGTTCCACATCGAACTCGGTCTTCTCTTCGACTTCCGCCGCGCCCGCTGCCGGACCTGCCGCTACTACCATTCCGGCCGCCGCCGATACGCCGAACTCTTCTTCGGCCGCCTTTACAAGTTCATTCAGCTCAAGTACGGAAAGCTCCTTGACTGCTGCGATGATTTCTTCGATAGAAAGTTTTGCCATTGTTATTGCACCTCCGTGGGTAATTTGTAGGTATTATGCGGTTTCTTCCGCCGCACCGCCGCCTTGCTTCTCGGCGATCTGACTTATTACGCGGGCAAAGCTCGACATCGGCGACTTGAACGAGCCAAGTAGCCTTGACAAAAGCTCCTCGCGCGAGGGGATGCTGGCGATTGTCTTGACGCCTTCCGCGTCGTACAGCGTTCCCTCGAGATAGCCGGCCTTGAATTCAATAGCCGGCATAGCCTTGAGCTCTTTTGAAATAATCTTTGCGGCAAGCATTGGGTCGTCGTATGAGAACGCGAATGTGCTCGGGCCTGCAAGGTACTTCGTAAGTTCGGCAAATTCCGAGCCTTCCAGCGCGAAGTTCATCATCGTGTTCTTGTAGACCTTGTAGTCGACTCCGGCTTCGCGCAGCTTCTTGCGCAGAATTGTGTCGGACTCAACCGAAAGCCCGCGCGCGTCCACTATGATTATCGACTTGGCGCGCGAAATCTTGTCCTTGATCTCGTTGATGACTTGCTGCTTTTGTTCGATCTTGGGCATGGTACACCTCCTATTCCAGGTTATAAAAACCCCTCCGCACAACCAAAGACGCAGAGGGGTAGAAAGAGTCACAACTTCCTCGGCAGGCAACCGCAAACGGTTTTACGCAAAACACCTGAGTCTTAGGCGATATGGAATTAGGTTCATAACGTTGCAATTATATATCAAACAAACTTGCTTGTCAAGACTATTCCGTAATTTTTAGCGCGTTTACCTTCACGCCGGGGCCCATGGTGGAAGCCAGTACGACAGAGCGAAGGTATGTTCCCTTGGCGGCTGACGGCTTAGCCTTTATTACGGCGCTCATGAGCGTCTCGAAGTTGTCCTTGAGCTTGTCCGTACCAAATGACACCTTGCCTATCGGCACATGGATAATGTTGGTTTTGTCAAGGCGGTATTCGATCTTACCGGCCTTAATATCGGCTATGGCCTTCGCCACGTCCGTGGTGACCGTGCCGGCCTTGGGGTTTGGCATAAGCCCCTTGGGGCCAAGTACGCGGCCAAGCTTGCCTACTACGCCCATCATGTCCGGGGTAGCGACTACCACGTCAAACTCGAACCAGTTCTCGTTCTGTATCTTTGTGACGAGCTCCTCGGCGCCCACATAGTCGGCTCCGGCCGCTTCGGCCTCGCTGGCCTTGTCGGCCTTCGCGAATACCAGTGTGCGAACGGTCTTACCTGTTCCATGCGGCAGCACTACCGCGCCGCGAACCTGCTGGTCGGCGTGGCGAGAGTCTACGCCCAGCTTTATATGCGCTTCAACGGTTTCGTCAAACTTTGCTCCGGCGGTCTTTTGCACCAGCTCGATAGCTTCTACGGTCGGATAGAGCGTCTCGCGGTTTACAAGCTTTGCGCGCTCCAGATATTTTTTTCCTCTTTTCATAACACAGCTCCTCCTAATCCCTTAGTCTTTAACGACGATGCCCATCGAGCGCGCCGTTCCCGCGATCATGCTCATAGCGGTTTCCACCGAGGCGGCGTTCAGGTCTACCATCTTTGTTTCGGCGACCTTTCGCAATTCGTCCTTGGTGATGGTCGCAACCTTGGTCTTATTCGGAACTCCCGATCCCGACTCGATCTTGCAAGCCTTCTTGAGCAGTACCGCGGCCGGAGGAGTCTTTGTGATGAACGTAAAGCTCTTGTCCTGATAAATGGTAATTACCACGGGGATAATGTACCCCACCTGGGACTGAGTGCGCTCGTTGAACTCCTTGCAAAAGCCCATGATATTGACGCCGTGCTGACCCAATGCCGGGCCGACCGGCGGGGCCGGAGTCGCCTTGCCGGCATTGATTTGGAGCTTGACATAACCAGTAACTTTCTTTGCCATAGACTATACCTCCTGTGGTATTATCGGGGGTTGCCCTCCCACTCAATATTTCTAAACCCTTTGAACCTGTGTGAAATCAAGCTCTACCGGGGTTTCGCGGCCAAATACGGACAGCTTGACAATGACCGTCCGCCTGGATTCGTTGACTTCCTTGATGACGCCGACAGAGTGCTCGAACGGGCCGGTCGTCACCATTACGGTTTCGCCCTCGCTAAGCTCTATCATGCGGCGCGGGGCTTCGATTCCCATGGTAGCGACTTCGCGTTCGGTAAGCGCTACAGGTTTCGACCCCGGCCCGACAAACGACGTAACGCCGCGGGTGTTGCGCACAACGTACCATGTATCGTCATTCATCTGCATCTTGATTAGTACATAGCCGGGATAGACCTTTTTTTGCACGACTTTTTTCTGGCCGTTCTTGACCTCAAACGTGTCGAGCATCGGCACGATAACCTCGTGCACCTGATCCTGCATACTCCGGTTTTCGACAATCTTCTCGATGTTTGCCTTTACCTTGTTTTCATAGCCTGAATAGGTATGTACCACATACCATTGGGCTTCCTGCGACATATTGATACCTCTCTAAAGCCCGGAGCTAAGAGCCTGCTTAGCATCTCACGCTAGTACAACATTTGCGGTCAATTTTCCGCATATTTTATAGCATACCTTCTGTGTACGCGTCGTCGTCACCGCTTCAATCTGCGAAAAATTGCCTCGCAAATCTGGCCTTAGCTAGATGCTAAACACGCCCTAACCAATAATTAGGCTGATAAAGTTGTTGATGCCAAAGCCAAACACCGTATCCATCATAAATATTATCACTCCGAACATCAGCGCGACAATAATAACTGTGGTGGTTTGCTTGACAAGCTCGCGGCGCGGCGGCCAGACGATCTTCTTAAACTCGCCCTTTACCTCGGCAAACAGGCTGTCCTTCTTCTTCTCGGGCTTAGCCTTCTTGTCCTTTTTCTCACCGGACTTCTCATCCGGCTTTGACGAGGCGGCTAAGGCGGCGGACTTTGGAGCGTCGGATTCTTGATCTTCCGATTCCCCGGCATCTTCCATATCCGTGTCCTGCAAATCGCCTTCATCGGGGGAGGAACCCGCGTTCTTTGCATGTTCGTCAGCTTGGTTCAATTAATCCACATCCTTTGAATCTGACTTACTTCGTCTCGCGGTGCGCAGTGTGCTTGTTGCAGAAGCGGCAGTACTTCTTTGTCTCCATGCGCTCCGGGTGATTCTTCTTTTCCTTGGTCGTTTGATAGTTGCGCTGTTTGCAGTCAGTGCATGACAGCGTAATCTGTGTTCTCACGGCATTCACCTCTATTGTATAATTGATAACACAAAAAAAGACACCAATCGTGGCTTTGTTAATGTTACCATACGCCGTAATGGTTGTCAATACAATATTTAGAAAAATTCAAAAACCGTTGTTTACATTATACCCCGACAAAGCAAAATCCAAACCCCTTCGATGATTTTCACATCGACATGGTTCGGATTTTGCTTTGTGCGACTGCAAATCTTGTCAAATCCTGATAGGTGTGCTATGCTATAGATGGGTGATAGTATGGCATTAGGATGGAGCGAAATACGCAGCAGAGCGGCGACGTTCGCATATGAGTGGCGCAATCAGGGATACGAGAAGGGCCAGAGCCAGACGTTCTGGATCGAGTTTTTCGAGGTATTCGGCATAAGCCAAAAGCGTGTCGCCGTTTTTGAGAAGAAGGTCAAAAAGATTAGCGGTAACGAGGGCTTTATCGACATGCTCTGGAAAGGCGTCTTGCTTATCGAGCAAAAGAGCGCGGGGAAGGACTTACAAAAGGCGCATAAGCAGGCCACCGAGTATTTTCCGGGGCTAACGGATGATGAGTTGCCCCGCTATATTCTTGTGTGCAACTTTGAGCGATTCCACTTATACGACCTTGTAGAAGGCAGCGACATAGAGTTTGCGCTGGCCGAATTGCCGTCAAAGCTTGAGTTGTTCGGCTTTATGATCGGCTTTACATGGAACAAGCCGACTGAGAGCGAAAAAGTATCAATTGCCGCCGCTGAAAAAATGGCGAAGCTTCACGACAGCTTGAAGTCTATAAATTACACGGGGCAAAAGCTGGAGAAATACCTTGTCCGGCTGTTGTTCTGTTTGTTTGCCGATGATACGAGCATATTCGACAAAAGCATCTTCCACGACTTGATCGCCGGAACAAAGCCGGATGGCTCCGATCTCGCTCAGGTTTTGGCTGATTTGTTCGGCCGCCTGAACACGCCGCCCGAAGCCCGCTTGAAAATCGAGGACAAGTTGTCCGCGTTTCCATATGTAAACGGCGACCTGTTTGCCGACCCTCTGCCCATCGCGGCGTTTGACAGTCAGATGCGCAAAGTGCTGCTCGAAAGCTGCGGCTTCGATTGGGGTTTCATCACGCCATCTATCTTCGGCAGTATGTTCCAGGCGGCAATGAGTGACGAACAGCGCCGCGAGATGGGCGCGCACTACACAGAAGAATCCAACATCTTGAAAGCCATCAATCCGCTGTTCATGGACGACTTGAACAGCGAATTCGAGCTGGCGAAGGTCAACAAGAAGAAGCTGCAAGCCTTCCACGATAAGCTTGCAAGCCTGAAATTCCTCGACCCGGCTTGTGGGACAGGGAACTTTCTGATTATCGCATATCGTGAGCTCAGGCGGCTTGAAATCAAGGTTTTAGAGGCAGTCCACACCATCGAATCCTCTCAAGGCACGACAATTCAAATGAGGCTGGATGTAAAGGCTCATTCAAGAATCAATGTAGACCAGTTTCACGGCATCGAAATCGACGAGCTTGCTTGTGAGATCGCCCGCGTGGGCATGTGGCTGATGGATCACCAGTGCAACATGGAACTTTCAAAGGCGTTTGGCGGATACTACGCCCACCTGCCTCTTACGAAAGCCGCCGTCATTTGCAACGCGAACGCGCTGACGATAGACTGGAGCGCGGTGTGCCCCGTCTATGAATTGAGTTACATACTCGGCAACCCGCCATTCTTGGGCAAAAGTCTTATGTCCAAAGAACAGAAAGCCGATGTGGAAGCCGTTATCACCGAACCGAACGGCAAACCTGTCAAAGGATCGGGAAACTTGGACTATGTGTCGGCTTGGTATTACAAATCGGCGCAGCTAATGTGGAATAACCCGAATATCCGCACCGCATTGGTATCCACCAACTCGATTACGCAGGGCGAACAGACAGCGCTTGTGTGGAAAACACTCATTGAGGGTTACAGGATCAAGATAGACTTTGCATATCGCACATTTCGCTGGACGAGCGCGGCGCGTGGAAAGGCTGCAGTTCATTGCGTTATTATAGGGTTCAGTAACGATTCAATATTAACAAAACGGCGTATTTTCGATGAGGATTTGGAGATTGTCGCGAACAATGTTAATCCTTATCTTGTAGATGCACTGAATATTTTTGTGGAGAGACGAACAAAGCCCCTATGTAATGTACCAGTGATGGTAGGCGGAGGCAAGCCATCTGATGGTGGACACTTAATTTTAGACGAAGAGGAGCGCCATGCGCTCATCTTAGCTGAGCCCAATGCAGAAAAGTATATTCGCCGTTATTATATGGGGGATGATTTAATAAACAATATCAAGCGTTATTGCCTTTGGTTGGTAAACTGTCCTCCAAGTGAGCTAAAGAGTATGCCCCATGTAAGAGCGCGTGTAGAGAGAGTTCGTCAAATGAGGTTAAATAGTAAGAAACCAGCGACTCAAGCAAAATCCGATACGCCAATGTTATTCGATGAAATACGCGAAATGAAAGGTGATTACTACGTAGCGGTACCTGTGGTTTCTTCAGAACACAGAAAATATATACCCATAGATTTTCTGTCAGTTGATAACATACCTGGAAATAAGCTGTTCGCAATTTGTGAAATAGGTCTTTATGAGTTTGGAGTTTTAACATCCAGTATTCATATGGCATGGATGAGAGCGGTATGCGGTCGCTTGGAAAGCCGTTATAGCTACTCAAATACTATAGTCTACAACAATTTCCCGTGGCCGGAGCCAAACGACAAACAGCGGCAGGCAGTAGAAGCCGCCGCGCAGAAAGTATTAGACGCCCGCGCGCAATACCCTGACGAAAGTCTCGCCACGCTATACGACCCTACCCTCATGCCCGCCGAGCTTGCCAAGGCGCACAAGGCGCTTGACAATGCCGTCAAGAACGCCTACGGCGGCAAGGGCTTCGCAACCGAAGCGGAACGTGTCGCGGATTTGATGGAGCGGTATATGTTGTTGACGTTAGGGAAAAATGGAATATAGGAGGAATAAACATGGCAAAAATTGAAGGATTCAGGATCCGAAACTTCAAAAGCTTACGCGATGTCGCTATGGGCCGCTTTTGGAATGAACGGAAAACTCCTGCATTAACACCTATGACAGCCGTAATAGGAAAAAATGGCTCAGGAAAAAGTACAATTTTTGATGCATTTGGATTTTTGGCGGACTGCCTTAAATTAGGCGTTGAGGAGGCTTGTGACGCTAATGGACGCGGCGGATTCAGGCAAATTATTTCACAAGGCATTGATGACCCTATAGCCTTTGAAATCTATTACAAAGAAGAGCACAATGCGCGCCCAATGACATACGAAGTCGCGTTTGCACTAGATGATCGAGAGCGCCCATATGTAAAAAGCGAACGATTGCGCCAACGAAGAGCGGGTCAAGATAAAGGTCAGCCTTTTTCGTTTTTAATCCTGGAAAATGGTCGTGGACTAGCATGGAAGGGTGATAGCGAAGGGATAAAAGAAGAAAAGCAGTTTACTTTATTAGATATTGATAAGTTGATGCAAGAAGAATCCGACGACAAAGAACCAATCGAACTGACCGATAATAGACGGCTTGGCATTGCTACCATTGGCGCGCTTAAACAGCACCCAAGAATTTCTGCCTTTCGGCAATTCATTGAAGGGTGGTATTTGTCATATTTTACACCAGATGCTGCTCGCAACATCTCAATTGCCGGACCGCAAAAACGATTAAATAGACATGGTGACAATATCGGAAATGTCGTACAGTATATGGAGCGAGACCACCCGAAACAATTCAAAAAAATACTTGAAGACATTGCCGGAAAAATACCCGGCGTAGAAAAAATATCCACGGAATCCATGCCTGATAGAAGGTTGCTGTTAAAATTTAACGACAAGGGATTTGTTGACGCATTCTCGGCGCAGCAAATGTCGGACGGAACTCTCAAAGTTTTTGCATATTTGCTTTTATTGTCCGACCCTACCCCCCCTCCTTTTCTTTGTATAGAAGAACCCGAAAACGGGTTGTACCACAAACTGCTGGAAACGCTTGCACAACAGTTTCGAGCTCACGTAACGGAAGGAAAAAACAAATCCCAAATTTTTATTACAACACATCAACCTTACTTTGTAGATGCGTTTGACCCAACTGAAATATGGATTTTGGAAAAAGGTAGTGATGGTTTTTCAAAAATTCGCCGTGCAAGCGATGATCCGCTTGTTCAGAACTTGGTTGGCCAAGGCCTTCCATTAGGTGGATTATGGTACAGCGACTACCTCGAGGGGAAAGGAGGTATGTCCGGTGCATTTTGAATTTCTTTTAGAAGATCAATCAAGCGAAAAGGCAATGAATATCCTCATCCCAAAACTGCTCGGCGATGAGGTTACATATAGGACGCATCCTTACCAAGGGAGTGTTCTATCCGTCATAATACCCCTTGGAAGCCCGTATTTACTGGACTTTCTGAGTTGTAGCATTTGTGGCACTGTAGCAATTTGTAGCAATTGCAAATTTTCATATAAGCCACGCCTGAAAGTCATCCATTAAATTTTTTATGTTATTTGCAAAGCAGTAGTGATACCTTGTCTAGTTAATTTGTTGCAGACAACCATCCGTGATGTGTCAGACGTTCATGAGCTACCTCTATCTGACGCGGGCTAAATTTTCTTTTTTGTTCGCCCCAACCATAGACACAATCAATAATACCTTGTAAGGTCGTTGCTTCATTTTTTGCTACCCAGTGAACCGTCGCAAGCAGTTCCATTCCAAAAGGTGTCTCGAACCCATCAACAAGTTCAGAAACTTTGCTTATACGCTGGTTAGTGGTTGACCTTTGCTCCAGATACATATTAGCATCTGAATCTGCACCAGGTACAATTTTGATTTGCTTGTCTGGCTTACTGCCCCCATCTGCATAGCCCGATAAAAAGTAACCCTCAATGGCATTCAAAACATGTGACAGGTTACTGGCGTATGGGCCAAAGTGCCCCTTGGCGTATTTAAGTCGCAATGGTTCTCCGGACTCTTGTAAAAAATACATCAGCTTGTGAACCTCAATCAAGGTAATAAAGGGGTCAAGCAACCCATCCAAATATCTTTTAGCAAGGCATACAAGAGCTGCTCTTCCGTCCGTCATTGCTGGCACCTTATGACTGCGAGCCATTTTTTCAGCAGGTGGCGCACCAACAGGTTCAAATATCATAACATCAACATTTTGAAGTTGTGCGAGGGTAGACTCTATAAGGGGTTTAACAACTTTCCAGTCAAGACCACCCAGACCACATCCTAACGGTGGAATAGCAATTGACGAAATTTTACGAGATTGCACAACCTCAATCAAGTCGCTTAGACCGCTTTCAATATCTTCCATCCTACTAGCTCCGCGCCAGTGCCGTTTCGTTGGAAAATTTATAATGAAACGCGGATTGACTAAGGCATTCATTTCATATACGAGCATTTTCCCTGGGATAACTTCGTTATTTTTACACGCAGATTCATAAAATTTATAATTATCAGGAAATTGTTTCTTGAACTGCAAGGCGATGCCGCGACCCATAACGCCAACACAGTTGACTGTATTTACAATGGCTTCGGCATTGCTTGCTAGTAGGTCGCCCTGTGTATACTTAATCATGCTATCTCCTCGCTTTCTTTGTCTAGTAATACCATTCTTTTTTTGTTTTCACTTGAGGCTGGTGCTGGATGCCTTGAATTATTTCATAAACCTGATGCTGCTGCGATGATGAAAATGTTCCTATTTCCTCAACAAGTTCCCACGGAAAATGACGCTCTATTAAAAACTCCGCCTGTTTCTTTTCCCTAATGTGGGACTCGCTCCATTGACTTGCGTGTACAGCCGTCCAGTCAATTTTATCTAAATCCTGTAGACTTGAATAGTCATTGAAGTAACGTGAGCCAGCATTAGAATCTGTAAAAGCCCAGCGCAATTGGTTCTTGTCAGCCCACTCAACTGCTTTGTGCAGGTCGGATACCAAGTGAACGATTGGTTCCTGTCCGCCCCGATAGTCTATGTCAGCATGGTTAGCTCTATGCAGTATATATAACATGATAGACCGATGACAAAAATAGAATGGCACACACTCACCTACATACAAGCCCGGATGCGACGAAATTGTGAGTTCTTCTAATCGCCGTTTTTTGATCGCGCCCATACCTATAGTTTCACCTGTAGCTGGCTTCGCTGCAATTTCCGAGTCAGAAAAAAGATAACCGTCAGCGATGATGGAAGGTAGCCTGCTGATGTGGACAATATGATATATTTTTATTTCTTTTGGTATATCCACATTCATCAACGCTCACCTCTCTCTGCCTAAAACTATACCACAAAACAGAATTTCTTACAAGGAGCAAATCGTCGTTTCGTTCGATTCAGCGTATTCCGCATATTCACTAAATTTAATCATATATTCTAAACTTGATATACACCATACAAAATGCCCTTGCCGGAATCTCCGGCAGGGGCATTCGTTCTAATGTTTAGAAATACCACCATTCAAAAGTGCTATTAATCATAATTTTGGAAGGAGCATACAAAAAATGAAAGTCATAGCAATTTGCAACCAAAAAGGCGGCGTAACCAAAACATCAAGCACCGTAAATCTTGGTGTGGGACTGGCTTTACGGGGTAAAAAGGTTTTAGTTGTTGACGGAGATCCACAAGGAGACTTAACCACTTCGTTAGGCTGGGCCGATAACGACAGCCTACCTGTAACACTGGCGACCTTAATGGAGAGGATAATCCAAGATGAACCCATAGAACCGTCCGAAGGCATCCTGCACAATGCCGAGGGTGTTGATTTAGTTCCATCTAATATGGAACTATCAGGAATGGAAGTTGCGCTTGTAGGTGCAATGAGCAGAGAGTTTGTGCTGCGGTCATATCTGGAAACGGTGAAGAGCGCATACGACATCGTGCTTATAGACTGTATGCCAAGTTTGGGTATGCTTACAATTAACGCACTGGCGGCGGCTAACAGCGTTATTGTGCCGGTGCAAGCCCAATCGCAATGTTGGGGAATTTAGCATCGACGGCTTGACTCATGTTAATGGCGCATTTATCAACAGGCTAGGCGAATCGATTGTAGAAGTTCCGTCCGTCCAAGGAATCCAG